>JAEEGG010008157.1_pt1 | contig 23856 bp, 18 predicted proteins | sample 9134161 | NCBI WGS metagenome assembly JAEEGG01 (sample SAMN16246543, study PRJNA631951) | gut metagenome | biome: gut microbiome; feature: rumen; material: CR-attached | host: Bos | place: Iran: Karaj | collected 2018-10
TTGCCTTACCCGTCTTCGTCTCTAAGAACTCGATGCTGCCATCCTTCGGGAGGTTGCGCTCGATCATCCATGCGAGCAAGTCGGGTGTTCCGTCGTTGAGAGCCTTTACACGGACCTGGAGCTTTCCGCCGCGGGGAATACCTGCCATCTGTCCTTCTACATCTGTTGCCTGATCAAACTCGTAAGTTACCATCAGTACTTCACGGTCCTTGTAACCGTCGATCTTCATTGATACTGGAGTCTTTGCCATAATTTGTTTCCTTTCTTTAATTTTTAATTGTTAATACTATTTTTATTTGTTACTTTATTACTTTTTAGTTTGTCGTTCAGAGGTTTTATTTCTGATTGACGATGCAAAGTTACGATGGGTTTTGGCTTATTCCAAGTTTTTTTGTAGATTTCTATCAAAGTTGTTTGGCCAATGATTTGAGTTTTGGCCAAAATGGGGGAAAAGCCCAAAAAGTTGGCCAAAAGAGGGGAAAAAGGGGGATAAGAGCAACCTCTTGAGGTGAATCAGACCTCCCCTGGCCCCATTCCCGAGCAAAGCTCGTCTACCCGTAGCCTTTCCTACTCAGGAGGGGAGATTGGAGGGGGGCTTATATGTTCCAGCCGGAGAGGGTGACGGTTTGTGGTGGAGCGGGGAGCGTGCAGGTGATGGTGATCTCGCTATTGGGCGGGATGCTGATATAGTTGTTGCTCCAGAAAGCGGGGGTGATCAGCTGACCATGGAAGTCCTTAGCTGCCAAGCGGATAAAGAAGGCCACGACATCTGAGTTGTTGGCCAGCGTGACGGAGAGTACCCCATCGCGATAGTATTGCTCCTTCACCTCAACATCGGCCTTGGCGAGCGATGCCAACGGGGTGTAGTCGGCAAAGGCGGTGAACTCGGTCTTATACCAGTCGGAGGTGCTCCAGTCGTATGCGTCGGCCTTACCAGAAAGCACATATTCGTTGGTAGCTATGGTGTTGCCCTCGGCATCCTTCAACGAGAGGAAAAGGAATGAGACACCATCAACATCGGGCACCTCGAAGGTCTTGACACTCGAATAGGGGGCTATGTTGACGGGCTGGGTGCGCGAGACAATCTCCTTGCCATCGAGGGCGTAAAGCGTCATTGAAGATTGAAGATTAAAAATTGAAGATTTCTCGTTGACGGCATAGACGGTGTGCTTGGCGTAGTCGTAGATAAGCTGCAAGGGGGTATTGGCTTTCTTCACAGCATAATACGAGGCGTTGGGCACGAGGTAGTAGTCGTAGAGCTGCCAGTACAGACCTGGGCGTGCGGAGTTGAGCATCCACTGCACGATACCTGTAGCCCTGGGCACATTGGCGCGGAAAGCCTCGAACATGGCGCGTGTGCCATCGTAGTTCGTGAGGTCGGCCTTATGCAGGAAATCATCGAGTCCTGTTGGTTCGCCATAGCGTCCTTTGATAACCTGTTGCAGACGGTCGAGATTGTTCATGGCCGAGGCAGAGACGGTGCAGTGGTAGTTCCACACGTCATTGATCGGCCAGAGGTCCTTACCAATCATCCGCTCAAGCGACTCCTTCACAGGTAGTTGGGCGCCGATGCCTGTTTCGGTATTAAAGCCAAAGGCACCACCAGGGGCCTGGGGCAGATACCAGTAGTTAGGTGCCACATAGTCGTAAGGCCCCGCCATCTTCATGCCCGAGAGGCCAGACACCTCGCTCTTGGTGTTAGCGGCTGAGATGAGATAGGGGCGGTTGTCGGCGCCTTTCAGGATATCGATATATCTGCGTTCGAGATCGGGATGCGGCAGCAGATCGCTACCCACGAACCAGGCGATGATGCTGGGGTGACTACGGAGCCAGTGTACCTGATCGCCGAACGAGCGACTGATGAGGGCGATATCCTCTGGACTGACGATGCCACCATACTGCTTATCGATGGACTTGCCCAGGTACTCGGCCCACTCCCACTGACAACTCCAGCCCGTGAGCACCAGCAGACCGTAACGATCGCAGAGGTCGTAGATGTTTTGCGAGGTGCCCCATACATTCTCGAAGCGGATGCAGTTGAGGTTCATGTCACGCACATAGCGTACTTGTATTTCGTTGGTTTCTGGAGTGTCGCGGAGGAAGATATCATCCGTCCACCCAGCCCCACGTACCAGCACGGGCTGACCATTGAGCAGGAACCCACGGAAGCCCTCGGAGGTGTAGTAATCCTTCACCTCACGAATGCCAAAGGTAAGCTGTTCGTCATCGCTCACCTTATTATTAATATAGAAGGCCAGCTTCATATCGTAGAGCTCGGGCTTGCCCAAGTTATGACACCACCACAGACGGGGATTCTGCACATGCAGGGCATCAAGACCGCTGATAGAGACATCGCGCACCTCATAAGGCGCCAAGGTAACGGGGGCGGAGAACACACCACCCTCATACTCGCCTCGCACCTCACCCTGAATGGTCTGGTTGGTAAGGTTACGCAAGGTAGCACGAACAGTGAGCCACGCCTCCTTGTAGGTCTGGAGGTCGATCTTCGACTCCACGCTGCCCTCACCGATAGCCACATCGCCAGTACGGACGATACGCACCTCACGGAAAAGACCCATCGACTCATCGAGCGGACGAGGGTTCCAGTCAACATAGCCGATATTCGGCTCACCAGGCTGGGCCTTGAACACCTCTACTTCAAGCTTGTTCTTTGCCTTGGCCACTGGAGTGATATCGATAACATGCCTACGGAACGAGCCACAGAGGGTATCCTTGGAGGCCACCTGCGTGCCATTGACAAACACATTGGCACGATAACAAATGCCATCGAACACCAGCAGCACATGCTCGTCGGGATGGAGATCCTTCAGACTGAAATCGCGCCGATACCACCAAGAGCAGTCGAAGGGCTTCGAATCGTACTGCTTATAGGCCGTACCCTCGAGGATGCCCTTGTAGAGACCATTGGCGGTGAGGGTGCCCATGATGGTGGAGGGCACCACAGCGGCGTAGGACTTCTTGGATTGCGAACTCTGCACGCGCCAGCCATCACGAAGGATTTGCGTTTCACTGGCCTGCGCAACGCTAAATGATAAATGACAAATGATAAATGATAAACTTAGCAGGATTCTTTTCATACTTTATACTTCTATAGCGCTGAGGCGCCAAGGAGGGCGGCGTCTTCGAGCGATGAGGGGATAATCTGGATATGTTTGAGGGTCTCTGGATAGGGGAAGGCTTCGAGGCGTTTCCACATGGCTTTCTCGAAATAGCTGAAGGCCGAGGCAATGCCACCACCTAAGATGATAGCCTCGGGATCGTAGGTGTAGAGCACCACCTGCATCAGATCACCTACGTGCTCACCAAACTCCTCCCACACAGCCAGGGCCTTGGGATCGCCTAAGGCAGCCAACTCGCCCAGTTCCTTTCCCATCCGACCATGGAACTTGGTGAAGAACCCACTCGAACAGTAGTGTTCGTAGTCCATTGTGAGATAGGGCAAGGCGCCAATCTCACCAGCCCCCGTGTTCCGTCCGCCATAAAGCTTGCCATCGATAATGATGCCAGAGCCAATGCCAGTGCCCATGGTGACACCCACGATATGCCTGAAGGCCCTACCCTCGCCAAACACACTGACACCTAAGGTGAAGCAGTTGGAATCGTTGTTGATACTTGCCGGAACACCGAACTCTCGCTCTAAGATTTCCTTCAGATGAACCTCCTGCCACGAGGGAATGTTGGCCACATTATATACAATGCCCTTGTCGGCATCGACCACCGAGGGCACACCTACACCGATACCAGTCACCTCAGGGGTGAAAACCTGACGAATCTGATCGATTAACTGATTCACCACTACCGCCTCCGCTTCCTTGGCAGGACAGGGGCGGATAACCCGTTCACGGATTACGTCGCCATCGACGAGCGCCACCCGCATGTTAGTACCACCTAAATCTATTCCTATTTTCATACCTCAAAATTACGGAATTCTGACAATATGTAAGCAAAAAAGCCTAAAAATAGCGGATATTTAAGATTAATTTAACAAAATGTCAGTTCATCATCCAATTTTCTTCGTATCTTTGCAGGCATGAACCGTAAACTTACTATCCTATGCCTGATGGCAGGACTCAGTCTGGTCACCATGGCGCAAACATCGAGAACAGAGCTTCGTGCTCATCTGGACCTGGCAAGTGGTAACTATTGTAATTACCCCAACCCCACTGGTCGTGTAACGCCCGCTCCCAGCGGGTATGAACCCTTTTACGTGAGCCATTACGGGCGACATGGAGCCCGTTATATGACGGACGACAACCACTACAAGTACACCATCGCCAAGATGGACACCGCCAAGGCGTTAGGATTGCTGACACCCTTTGGCGAGGAGATTCTGCAGAAGCTGAACATCGCTGCTGCCGATGCCTGGCATAGAGACGGTGACCTGACACCCTTAGGTGGCAGACAGCATCGTGGCATTGCCCACCGCTTGTGTGTGAACTACCCTACCCTGATGCAGCAGCCCATCACCGTAAAGGCCAACTCATCAACCGTTAGGCGTTGTATGCTCTCCATGGCGAACTTCTGTCAGGAGCTGGTAATCATGAACCCCAGTCTTAACATCACGATGGATGCCAGCGAGCATGACATGTATTACATCATCCCCAACGACAGCATCGAGATTCCCAAGTCGGAAACAGATGGGCCGCTCTACGAGAAACTCGATCAGTTCCGTCATCAGATGCTGAACGGCGAGCGACAGTTTACGTTGTTGTTTACCGATCCTGAGGCCGCTGGACAGTTTATTGATCACTACAAATTCACCAACGGACTATGGAACATCGTGGCGGATATGGACTGTCTGCCCGAGTTGAACCTGAGTTTTGAGGGGTTGTTTACGCCAGATGAGTTTATCGACGGCTTCCGCGCCTATAACGCCAGCTGGTGTCTGTGGGAGGGCTTGATGCCTGGCTCGCAGCACAACTACTACGCCATCTATCCGTTGCTGAAGAACTTCCTCGACGAGGCTGATGAGATGATTGCCTCTGGGAAGAGCGGCGTTCGTCTGCGCTTCGGGCACGACAGTGTGGTGCTGCCCTTCTCGTTTATCTTAGGTGTGAAGGAGGCAATGGGTGGCACAGACGACATGGAGAATCTGCACAACCACTTCGCTCTGTTCCGACTGATTCCGATGGCGGGCAATGTGCAACTGATCTTCTTCCGCAAGGAGGGCTCAGACGATATCCTGGTGAAGTTCCTGATGAATGAGAACGAGACCACCATCCCTATCGATACCGATTGCGCACCCTTCTATCACTGGAAGGATGTCAGAGCGTATTATCGTAAGATGTTAGAAGAAGCAAACGTTAAGTATAAATGAAAAACGGCACCAATCGGTGCCGTTTTACTTTTCACTTTTATCTTTTCACTTCTTACTTCTCTGGCTCGATGATCTTCCAGATACCTGCTGCACAGGCTGCACCTACAAATGGACCTACGATGAAGATCCAGAGGTTAGTCAGAGCTGTACCAGCCTGGAAGACGGCGGGAGCGATAGAACGGGCGGGGTTCACTGATGTACCAGTGTAACGGATACATACCAAGTGAACAAGGATCAGCGACAGACCGATAGCCAAGCCAGCGAAGTTGTTGGTAGCACCATTGGTCTTTGACGTAGCACCTAATACCACGAGTACGAACACACAAGTGAAGATGATCTCAGCCAGCAAACCACCAAGCACGCTAACATTGGCCTGAAGATCGTTGGCACCTGTGCCCTCAAAACCAGGCACATTCTCCGTCAGCACATACAGCAATGCGCTACCGATGAAAGCACCAATCACCTGGAAGATCATGTACATACCACAATCCTTTCCGCTCATACGACCACTCAGGAAGCAACCCAATGTGATAGCGGGGTTGATATGGCAACCACTGATACCACCAATGGTATAAGCCATAGCCACCACAGCCAGACCGAAGGCAAAAGCCGTACCTACAACAGCCGGGATGTTGTCGATAGGATTACAACCTAAACTTACTGCTGTACCGCAGCCCATCAAAACCAGCACCATCGTGCCAAACATTTCTGCTAAATACTTTTTCATACCTTTTTATTATTTAATGATTAGCGTTTGAATTTACAGTTCTACGAAGTTTTCGGTGCAAAGATACAAAAAAATATGAAACGCAAGCAAAATTAAAGAAAAAAATTGTATCTTTGTTGCCGATTATGGAAAAGATTCTTTATGTACACGGGTTTGGAAGCAGCGGACAATCAGGGACTGTAACGCGTATCAGGGAGGCTATGCCAGAGGCAACAGTGGTAGCACCCGACCTGCCTATACATCCTGAAGAGGCGCTGGAGTTGTTGAATGAGGTTTGTCAGCATGAGCAGCCTGATTTGATCATCGGCACATCGATGGGCGGCATGTATGCGGAGCAGTTGTATGGCTACGACCGTATTCTGATTAACCCCGCCTTCCGTATTGCCGATACGATGGGCGAGCACGGGATGATGGGTAAGCAGCAGTTCTTCAGTCAGCGCCAGGATGGCGTGCAGGAGTTCTACGTAGACAAGCCTTTGGTCAAGGAATACCACTTAGTCAGTGAGCGTTGCTTTGCAAGAGCACAGGAGCCAGAGGAGCAGCGCCATGTGTGGGGACTCTTTGGCGATGGCGATCCGCTGGTAGATACGTTCGACCTGTTCAGCGAGCACTACCCCACCGCCATCCGATTCCATGGGGAACACAGGTTGAGCGACCAGTCGTTTGCCCATGCCGTGATGCCAGTGGTACGCTGGATCGATGATCGTCAGCAGCACAGGGATCGTCCCGTGGTGTATATCAGCATGAGTGCCCTTCAGGATGCATGGGACAAGCCCCAGAGCTCATCACAAAAGGCCATCCGCACGCTCTTCGATACCTACCAGCTGTTCTTCGTGGCCCCAGCCACCACCAACGGCAATGCCTATACTGCCGTAAACGACTGGTTGTATGAATATATTAATGTACGCGCGTATGGACATGTGGTCTTTACCAACAGGAAAGACCTGCTCTATGGCGACTACCTGATAGATACAGACAAAACGGATTCGGCCCTTGCCACGCTGATCCAGTTCGGATCAGACACGTTTAAGACGTGGGAAGACATCATTGAATACTTCTCACGACTGGGTGGACAATAGCCTCTGTCAGGGTTTGCCACCAGGGAACTTCGACTGGAGATATTGCAGGAAGGGTTCGCGGAAAGCCTCTGTGACACGGATAATCTCGTCGCCAATGTAGATGCAGTCGTTACGGTCTACACTACGGATCTTATCAAGGGCCACGATATATGAACGATGCACACGCATAAACTGTTGCGTGGGCAGCATATCCTCTACCGATTTCATCGTCAGGTGGGTTACCAGTGGCTTTCGCTCGCCAACGAGGTAGAACATCACGTAATCCTTCAGTCCACTGACGTACATAATCTGATCAATCGCCACCTGGCGATACTCACCATCAACTTTGAGGAAGAGTGTAGAATTGGTATTGTTTACCGTAAACCATTCCCTCGCTTTATCCACCGCAGCGATGAACTTGTTATAGCGGATGGGCTTCAGGAGGAAATCGAGGGCAGAGACCTCGTAACTCTCGAAGGCATACTCCTTAAAGGCGGTGGTGAAGATCACCTTCGTACCTTCAGGCAACATGTGAGCTAACTCCATCCCGTTCAGATCAGGCATCTGGATATCGAGGAAAAGCAACTGGGGCTTCTGCACCTTGATGGCATTGATAGCCTCAACTGAATCTGTATAAGAGCCCAGCAACTCCAGATCGGGCGTCTTGGCTACGAACGACTCTAACAGCTTCACTGCCAACGGCTCATCATCGACTATAATACAAGCAAGTGACATATTTCTACTTTTCAATCTTCAATGTGATACGGACGTGGTAAATATCGTTCTCAAGGCTCTGCTCCCAGGTATAGCGACCAGGATACATCAGCTCCAAACGTCGACGGGTGTTCTCTAAACCAATACCGGAACCACTACGATCCGCATCGTCCTTGGGATAGTTGGTATTGTCGCAGGTAAACACAAGTTCATCGTCAGAGGAGGTGAGAGAGATATCGATCTTCGAAGGACGGCTGCTGCTCACCCCATGCTTAAAGGCATTCTCGATGAGCGAGATGAAAAGCAGAGGAGCGATCTCGAGTTGAGAGTTCTTGCCTTGCAAGCCAGCAGAGCTGGAGCAAACAGATGACAGTTGACAGTTGACTACCGTTTTGTCGTTGCAACGCAGCTTCATCAGGGAGATGTAGTTGCGCATAAAGTCCACCTCACCCTGAATGGGCACTGTTTTCTTGTTCGTCTCGTACATGGCATAGCGCAACAGGTCACTCAGCTGGGCGATGGCATCCTGGGCAGCATCGGGGTCGATTTGCGTCAGACTGGAGATATTATTCAGCGTATTGAAGAGGAAGTGCGGATTAATCTGGTTCTTCAACCACGCTAACTCTGCCTCTGTGTTCTTTGCCTTCTCGTCCAGCAACTGCTGTCGGATATGACGAGTGCGGATAAAGTGGCGGACGCCAATGGCGATGCCAATCACCACGCAGTTGAGCAGGAGGAACATAAACACGCCTGAGAAGAAACCAATCCACATTTCGGGGGTCATCTCTGGCAGATTGGGGATGCTGTCGCGATGAAACCACAGCATGATAAACCTGCTATTAAGCAACAGAATCGATAACAGGTTACACAGACCGAATAGCAGGTAGCGTGTCTTGTTACTCAGTTTCTTAAGGGAACGGAGCCGATAGGCCTCCTTATCGTTCATGAAGAACAGAAGAGGACCGAAAAAGCTGAAGTTAAACAGATAGATAAAGAATGGCGACTGTAAGATGCCCCACACCACGTTGAGTGAGGTCTTGGCAGCCTCAAAATCCTGTGTACTGAGCCACGTAGCCATAGGGAGAGCCAAAATAATGATGGCCCATACCACAAGCTGGCTCAGATATAGCAAGAGGTATTTCCCCCCCATTGCCTCAAACAGATCTTTTATAAATTCCTTCATACGACTGCAAAGATAGATATTTATTTTGAAATAACCAAATAATAATATATAATTCTCCCCCTGAGTAGGGGGAGATAGAGGGGGTCTGAGCTGGCACTCAGGAGGGGAGAGTGTTACTGTCCCTGTGATCCAATAGAGTTAATCACCTCGCCCTGCGACTGCTGCTCGATGAAATCGTTGGTTACACGATTCACGTGCTGCTGGGTAGCCTGGCGCTTAGAGTTGCCGAAGGTATAGCTAACGGTGAAGGTTACGCCATAGATGGGCACCTTGATATTGTTGTAGCTGGTGAAGTCCTTACCACGGCTGGAGCTCTCGATATTGATGTTTCCACCCTTATTCAGTCCCATCAGACCAGACACGCTCAGGGTGAGCTTATCCTTCAGCAGGCTCTTCGACAAGCTGGCTGTGAGGAGGTTGAATCCGCCACTCCATCCCTGCAGGGTATAGCTCTTGGTTGAGGTGATGGCAAAGGCGCTGAGTTTCAAATCCCAAGGCAGTGTCTGCTGGAGGCCGATCATTGCGTTGGCTGTCCATCCGCTGTTCTTCTGGTCGAGCTCGTCGCTACGCAGATCGAGATAGTTGGCAGCACCATTCAGGAAGAGGCGTGTCTTTGGGGTGAGCAGGTAGTTCAGGTAAGCGCTCAAGCCCGTCTGATGACTCTGTACCACATTGCCATAGGTGGTGTTCATGATGTTGTTCTCATCGTAGAAGCTGTACTGCGAGATGGCGTTATCCGTAAAGTTGTGGTGCAGGTTCAGGTTCACCATCAACTTCGGAGTGAACATATTATATACCAGCGATACGTTGTGGGCCTTCTCTACGTCGAGGTCAGGATTACCATAGCTGATGGAGATAGGATTGCTTCTGTCGACATAGGGGTTCAGGTAAGAGATACCAGGACGGGAGATACGCATGTTGTAAGTCAGTCCGAGGTTGCTACCTGCTGAGATGGTGTACTGCAGACTGGCTGTAGGAACCAGGTTGCCATACTCCTTCTTAAAGTCGTCGCCCCTACCCAGATGGTACTCCACATCCTGCCAGGTGTACTCATAACGCAGACCAGCCTTCACACCAACCTTGTTAAAGTTGCCAGCATACTCACCATAACCTGCTAAGATCGAGTTCTTATACTCATACTCTGAGCTGGAGGTAGGATCATATACACCAGTGAGGTAGTACTTCGAGTCGGAAGAAGCATCGTGCAACTGGAACTTGCCGCCCAGGCTCAGCGTCTGACCCTTACCTACTGGCATGGTATAGTCGAGCTGGAAGATGTGGTTGGTGGTCTTATCCGTATTATCCGAGAAGCGATCAGTCAGGTCGATATAGTCAGAGGTAACGCCAAAGTTATTCGTCATCTCCGTGGTGGCAGGACTGTAGTTCAGCTGATAGGTCAGCGCCAGACTCTTGGTGTGGTCCTGATTGAAGAAGCGCTGGTAGTCGATGCTTCCATTAAACGAGGTACGCGTCATCTTCATGTTTGTGGTACTTCCGTAGCTGAAGCCAGTGTCATAGCCGTTGCCACCCAGCGTCGTCATTGAGGTGCCATGGCTCTTCATCGTCATCGCATTCACCTGAGCCGTCAGGTTCAACACGCTCATCGAGTCAATCTGGTAGCCCAGCGTCAGACTTCCCATCGAGAAAGGTGTCTTCACATCATTCTCTGAGGTCAGGATCTGACTCATGCCGTTATTCTGAATCTGCTCCATCTCTGTGGTGGTGTTACCAGGCTTGTTATAGCTCGTCATCGCATTCACGCTGTAAGAGAGCTTACCCTTCTGACCACTGACGAAGGCGCTGGCTCCCAACTGCTTATTACCTGCCGAGGCACGCAGCGTTCCAGTATAGCCGTCCATGCTTGCAGCAGCAGCGCCACCAGCCATCATCTGCTTGTTCATCACAATATTCAGAATACCAGCAGCACCCTCGGCATCGTACTTGGCACCAGGATTAGTAACCACCTCAATGCTCTTCACAGCTGTAGCGGGCATGCTCTTAAACACCATCGAGGGGTTCGAGGAGAACATCACGTTAGGCATACCATCTACATACACCTTGAAGTTAGAGCTTCCGTTTACAGTAATGTTATCCTGTCCGTCAACAGTTACCATAGGCACCTTACGCAGCATATCGAGCACCGTGTTCGACTTCGAGTCCTCATCCTCAGCCACGTTATAGCTCATCTTATCCACATCCATCTTCACCAGAGGCTTCTGGGCGATAATCTCCACACCTTTCAGCATGTTCTCACCTTCTTTAATATATAAGGTGCCCAGGTCGAGTGTTGATGCTGAGCCCAGTTCGATGGTCTGCTTCAGATCGTCCTTACCCACGCTGCTGAACACCATCTCGAACTTGCCGTTGCCCTTGATCTCCTGCGAGAACTGTCCGTTCTCATCTGTCAGGAACATAGCCACAGGCTTGTCCGTCTTACCAACCTTATACACACGAACGGTAGCAAAAGGCTCGCTCTCGCCTAAGGTCTCATCCATCAACACGCCCTTCACGGTAGTCTGGGCCATTACTACTGATGACATCATCATCATCACCACTACGAAAAATGCTTTTAACTGTTTCATAACTATTTTGTTTTTTTACTTTTCACTTTATACTTTTCACTTTTCGCTCCCCTTTGCGGGTTTGCTGGTGCAAAGATAGAATGAATACGCGCACATTCAAAATAGTTTTCGACGACTTCCTGGGATTTTTTCGACGAAATCCCTGAATGCCGCCCTACAAAACAACAAGAGAGGCATCCGAATAGGGATGCCTCTCTCTTTATTAACTGTATGAAACCCGCATCACTGCGGTGAATTTTTATCGGCTATTCAGCCTCATATGCGGCTACAGCCCAGTTTGATAATGGGAATATCATATAAGGATAGTTTTCATCAAAGTCCTCTGGTGTTACACGACTACCCATAACTCTTGGGAACACACCAAAAGTAGAACCTTCTTGAGCATTATGTACTGCTCCTTCTACACAATTTACTTTCTTATCTGAATGATTATTCTTCCTCTGCACGACCTCTAACATACCAGGATTTGCAAGAATAATGTCACGCCAATCGACACCATCAGTAGCATCCATGGTTGCATTAGGAATTCGCAGAACCATCACGTCGATAAGTTTATAACTACCACTATTATAAATATCATAACAAGGTATGAAGAGTCTCTCCAGAATATCTACTGCAAGGTAGTTGGCATGGCCAGACACATTATCGTCAGATCTTGATTCATAAAAAGCCCCAAGATCACTCTCATAACCTAAGGTAAACACCCAATTGGGGACATCAAGATCATCATCTGGATTGTAAATGAACTCATAAGCACTCAGGTCTATTACCATCAGCCCAGCTTCATTATCATCATCTGTGCCTGGGTTATCCGTATTAACAGTACCGAATATGGGCATACCTATGAAATCATAAAACTCCTCTATTTCACCCCAAGTCGTTGCTTCAGAATAACCAATCTCCATCTGTCCCAGGTCTGTAAGAGGATTTGTATTTTTTACCATATTTTCTACCGTTTCATAAGCTAATGTAACCTTCGCGGTATTATCTCCGCTGGCTTTCTCAATTTCTATTTCAGTGTCATTAATACTTAAGAATGCGCCAAAAGTGAATCCTGGAAGCGCATAAACTTCATATTGCTGATTGCCATCAAGTTCAAAATCAACCACCAACACGGGGAATTTGGTTGGGACTTCAATATCGTAATCAGGATCTTCAGAATCTGTACGTGTTCCAGCTGGTGCATCATCATTCGGATTCTCTGCAAATACTGTAAAGAGGAGGAAACGTTCTCCGTCCAACTTTTTATAATCTAATGTATAGCTAAGATTATAGTCCAATTCTGGGAAATCGCCTTGAACCTCATAGTTGGGTTCATCAATAGTACCAGTATTCTTTAAGCTTGCGGTATAAACCGTAGTAGAACCAGCAACCGAATACTCAATCTTAATCTCAGCATTCTTGTAAAGAGCTTTTTGGATGCCTTCGAGATTGGGTTGGTTTACAATTTGCTCTAAGGCATTGTCTTTTTCGTTGCAGCTGGCCAACAGCATTGGTAGGCATAGCAGTGTCCCCCACAGGAGACTTGAAATTTTTCTTTTCATAAGTTTAAAATGTGTTAGTTAATGATAAAATTTATAATTTCTGGGGGCAAAAGTAAGAAAAAGATTTAAAACAAACAAGAAAAATTACGATTTTTTTACGTTTGTCCATCAAATCAGCCCCAATTCCGTAACTTTCAAGCCATAAGGGAGTTACGAGTAAACCCAGACTTTAGTCGGAGTAAACCTGGACTTTAGTCGGAGTAAACCTGGACTTTACTCCGAGTAAACCCCAAAATTTTCACGAGAATTTTAGGGTTTGCTTACTGCTCACTGACAGAGAGAATACTGCTCACTATGACTTTGCTTACTGCTCACTACCAGTTACATTACTACTAACTACCATTTACATTACGACTAACTGGTGGTTACATTACTACTAACTATGACTTTGTTTACTACTAACTTTTAGATGAGGTGTTTGGTGGGGATGATGGTGGGGAGCCTCTTCTGCTTGCGGATGATTACGCGGAATGATAATTGCGATGTACTCTTTTGTTCCAGGTTCCTCTCCTTTAACCTCAACTGTTTTAAAGTAATAGCGTTCTTGTTGACCAGCTTTATTAAACCAGTAAGAGAAAAGATAACACAAAATATTTCAACTTATAATCCGTTTCAAAATAGAAACGATTAGACTCTTCCCAAACATGGTAGTTAGAGAAAAGATTGATAAGGTTAACATCGAGGCGATTCATATCTTATGCGTATTCCAATTCAAAATACTCCTTAGCCTCGGCTTTTATCGTAAACCACCAAACAAGTCTGCGTTTATTTTTGATCGTACAAATAAAAGCGATAACCTCCAAGGGTTTGGGGGATTTTTTTGTTGGCGAGGGGGATATGAACGAAGCAGCCCCTCGGCATTGGATGGCCGAGGGGCTGGGGTGTATTCAGGGGGAGGTCATAGACGCTCCCGTTGTTGATGGGGATTATTATCGGCTGGTAACTGCAGCTGCAGCAGCAGTATATTCTGCGTCTGATTGCTTATAACCATCCTTCAACTGAGAGAAATGGAAATCATAAGTATAGAATTTACTATAAACATATGAGTCTGTTGCATTCACACGAGCATAATGATGTACATTATCATATAAGGCATAATAACCGCCATTATCACCAATTACATTGTCTTCGCCGACAACCGTTGGCTTAGTTGGGGTACTATACGCTATTTTTATTATGCCTGGATTTACTGCAACTATTTCATTCCAAGTGATATAATCACCAGGAGTTGTAGGCATCTTCAATGTCAACATATCGACAAGTGCGATTCTGTTATTTGAATTCAGTCCAAAACAAGGGATGTAAATCTGGTTCGCATAGGCATTTGCCATATAAATACCATCTGAAGTCAAAGATTTATCTTTGTCTTGTCTTGTTTGTTCTGTTTGATCGAAAATTACAAATGTCTTCCAGTAATTTTGAGCAATATTATTAAAGTAGAAATCATAATCACTTAGGTCTATAACTATATCGCCATTAGCAACTTGATCATCTGCGTCTGCAAGGTCATTAATAAAGGCAAAGACACCCAGACCAACTTCATCGTATGCTTTATCGAGATCTCCCCAATTGTTTACTCCATTCAAGTTGAGTTTCATCTCGAAGGGTAAGGTTGTAGGAGGATAAGAACGCGTTAGCGCACGTGCATTACCTCCACCATATCCTATTTGTTGGAATTTAATGGTAGCCTCATCCGTGCAGGCTCTCGCTACATCAATATTTGCACCATTAATGCTAATCACGTCAAAGTCGAAGCCAGGAAGCGCATAGACATCGTACTTAGAGGTCTTGGTGTCGAACTTAACCACCATGACAGGTGACAGATCGAACAGATCATCTGCTTCGTCTTCATCTTCAGCGTCAGCATTAGGATCTGGCGATTTGTAAAGCAGTCCGAAATACAAATTACCATCAATATAACCCATATCGCAGACAAGATCATAGCCCGGATCTTGTATTTCGCCGTCAAGCTCAAACTCGGGCTTTTCAACTGTTCCAACATTCTTTAAAGTAACAGTATTCGCAACTGACTGACCATCCTGATAAACTTTGTACTCAATTGTTACCTCAGCATTCGTGTACAGGGCTTTCTGCAGTCCTTCAAGAGTGGGCTGGTTTACGATTTGCTCTAATGCATTATCATTTGCATTACAGCTGGTAAGCAACATTGGCAGGCAGAAAAGGATGCCTCCCAGAAGATTTAAAACACTTCTCTTCATAACTTAAACTTTATTAGTTAATAATAAATAATTATAATTTCTGGCGGCAAATGTACGAAAAAGAATTAAAACGAACAAGAAAAATGATAATTTATTTTATTTATACGCCCAAATAAGACGGTTTATGTTGTGTATCTCGTAGTTTTTTAGTACTTTCGCAGGCAAAAACATCATAATCATGAAGATTGGCGATCAAGTAAGATTCCTCAGTGAGGTTGGAGGCGGCAAGGTGGCTGGATTCCAAGGAAAAAACATCGTGCTGGTAGAGGACGAGGACGGTTTCCAGATGCCGATGCTCATCAACGAGGTGGTGGTAGTAGGCAATGAAGACTACGAAACGAAACACATGGTAGAAGTGAAAAGTGAAAAGATAAAAGGGAAAAGTGAGGATGACGAGGAGCCGGAGTTGGAGCCTGGGGATAGGCCCATTACGTTCAGGGCTAAGCCTGAGGAGCGGGCTGGAGGCGATAAGCTGAGTGCCTACTTAGCTTTTGTGCCGATGGATATGAAGGAGCTCTCGCAGACACGATTCGAGACTTATCTGGTAAACGACTCGAACTATTATATGCGGTATGTGTATATGACTGCTGAGGGGACAGCCTGGACAGTGAGGGCTGAGGGCGAGATAGAGCCTAACACCAAGGAGTATATCGAGGAGTTTGGTCGTGAGGACTTGAACACGCTGGAGCATGGTTGTATCCAGCTGATAGCCTACAAGCGCGACAAGCATTTCCTGCTGAAGCCAACGGTGAATGCCCAGGTAAGGATTGACCCTGTGAAGTTCTACAAGGTGCATGCCTTCCGCGAGAATCCGTTCTTTGAGCAAACGGCCATCATCTACACGCTTATAGAAAATGACGTTCAGAAGATAAAAATTAATAATATATGAGAAAGCTATTAGTATTAATAAGTGGGATGCTGCTGATGGGATCGGCAGCATTTGCACAGAAATTATGGACCCTGCAGGAGTGCATCGACTACGCGATGGAGAATAACATTACCCTGCAGAAGTCGAAGTTGCAGAAGGAGAGTGCTACGGAGGACCTGAAGGGTGCCAAGGCTGCCTTGCTGCCCACGCTGAGTGCATCGACTAACCAGAGCTTAGGCTACCAGCCCTGGAAGGATGCAGGAATGTCGTATGTGTCGAATGGTATGGTGAATACGAAGATTGACAAGACCTCGTATAACGGTTCGTACTCGCTGAGTGGTCAATGGACTGTTTGGAATGGCAATCGAAACATTAACACCATCAAGCTCGACCAGCTGTCGGAGGAGCAGGCTGAGCTCTCTACCCAGGAGACGGCCAACTCTATTCAGGAGCGCATCGCCCAGATTTATGCCCAGATTCTCTACCTCGACGAGAACGTGAAGGTGAACGAGCAGATGTTAGAGACGAGCATGAAGAACGAGGAGCGTGGACAGGAGATGCTGAATGTGGGTAAGATGTCGAAAGCCGATGTAGCCCAGCTCTCTGCCCAGCGTGCCAACGACGAGTATGCCATTGTAGAGGCCAAGAGTCAGCTGATGAACTACAAGCTCCAGCTGAAGCAGTTGTTAGAGATTACAGACGAGGAGCGGTTCGACGTTGCCATTCCTGAGATCAGCGACGAGATGATTATGGCAGAGATTCCCGCTTTGCAGGCGGTTTACGAGCAGGCCTTGCTGAGCCGTCCTGAGATAGAGCGTTCGCAGTTGGCTATCAAGAGCAGTGGGGTGAGTCTGGCGTTAGCCAAGGCGGGTTGGATGCCCAGCATCAACCTGACGGGTGGTGTAACGACCTCGACCAACTCGCTGAGCGATAACAACTGGGGCAACCAGATAAAGACGAACGTGAATACCTCACTCGGTGTGGGTGTGAGCATGCCTATCTACGACGGGCGCTCTACCAAGACCTCTGTGAACAAGGCGAAGATCCAGCAGCTTCAGGCGCAACTCGACCTGCAGGATCAGCAGAAGACGCTCTACTCGGAGATTCAGGCCTTCTGGCTGAACGCTTGGACGAATCAGCAGAAGTATATGGCTGCCAAGAGCAGTGTGGAGAGTGCCCAGCAGAGCTACGACCTGCTGTCGGAGCAGTTCCGCTTAGGACTGAAGAATATCGTGGAGCTGATGGCTGGCAAGGATAATCTGCTCTCGCAGCAGCAGAACCAGTTGCAGTCGAAGTATCTGACGATCTATAATCAGCAAATGCTGCAGTTCTACGCCAAAGGCGAGATTTAGATTATTTAGTTTACGGTTTACGGTTTACAGTTTACAGTTGATATGACTAGAGGCTGGAGAACCGAAAAAGGTAATCATCTGTAAACCGTAAACTGTAAACTGTAAACATATAAAAAAGAATATGAAAAAGATTGGGAAGAAAGGTTGGATCGGTATTGGCATTGTAGTGGTGCTGATACTGGCGTGGCTTCTGCTGAGAGGCGGAAAGAAAGAAGAGAAGGTATCGTTTGATACCGCAAAGGTGGAGAATACGAATATCCAGACGAGCATCACAGCTACTGGAACCATTGAGCCTGTAACCAGTGTCACCGTTGGTACGCAGGTGTCAGGTATCGTGTCGAAGTTGTACGTGGATTACAACTCGGTGGTGAAGAAAGGTCAGGTGATTGCTGAGCTGGATCGTACGAACCTGATCAGTGAGTTGAATGCGCAGAAGGCCAGCTTAGCCAGTGCCCAGAGCTCGCTGAACTACCAGCAGAGTAATTATAATAGGTACAAGACACTTTACGACAAGGGTCTGGTGAGTGCCGATGAGTTTGAGAGTGCCCGCTTGCAGTATCAGCAGGCAAGGGAGCAGGTGGCCCAGTCGAGAGAGAGTGTGCAGCGTGCCCAGACCAACCTCGGCTATGCGACTATCACCTCGCCTATCGATGGTATCATCCTCTCGAAGTCGGTAGAGGAAGGTCAGACGGTGGCAGCCTCGTTCAACACCCCTGAGCTGTTTGTGATTGCGCAGGACCTGACGGATATGCGTGTGATTGCCGATATCGACGAGGCTGATATCGGTGGTGTGAAGGAAGGTCAGCGCGTGAGCTTTACGGTGGATGCCTTCCCAGATGATACGTTTGAGGGTGCAGTAACGCAGGTTCGCCAGGAGGCTACCACAGAGAGTAACGTGGTTACTTACGAGGTAGTGATCTCCGCCCCCAATGCCGATCTGAAGCTGAAGCCAGGACTGACAGCTAACGTTACCATCTTCACCTTAGAGAAGAATAATGTACTGGCTGTGCCTTCGAAGGCTCTGCGATTCCAGCCCAACGAGGCCCTGCTGAAGAAGGGTGAGACGATTGACGATTGCGAGGGCGACCATAAGCTGTGGACCAAGGAAGGTAATGTGTTCAAGGCCCATAAGGTAGAGATTGGCACCAGTAATGGTATCATGACGGAGATTACAGGTGGCATCGCCGCTGGTACGGAGATTCTGACCGACTTTAACATCAGCGGTGGTGAGATGGCAGCGCCAGACCAGCAGGCTGGTAATCCGTTCATGCCTCGCCCAGGCAACAGAAACAATAACAATAAGAGTGGCCAAGGAGGTCAGGGAGGCCAACAGCCAAGAAGATAAAACAATGGAAGAAAGAAAAGTAGTTATAGAGCTCCAGAATGTGAAGCGGTACTTCCAGGTGGGATCGGAGACGGTGAAGGCCCTGCGGGGTGTCTCGTTCAAGATCTACGAGGGCGAGTTCGTTACTATCCAGGGCACCTCAGGCTCAGGTAAGTCGACGCTGCTGAACCAGTTAGGCTGTCTCGACACCCCAACCAGTGGCGAGTACTTCCTCGATGGCATCTCCGTGCGTACGATGTCGAAGAGTCAGCGTGCCCACCTGAGGAACCGTAAGATCGGCTTCGTATTCCAGAACTACAACCTGTTGGCTAAGACCACAGCTGTAGAGAATGTGGAGCTGCCACTGATGTATAACTCGGAGTATTCGGCCGCCCAGCGTAAGGAGAAAGCCATCAAGGCTCTGCAGTCGGTAGGCTTGGGCGACAGGTTGTATCATAAGTCGAACCAGATGTCGGGTGGTCAGATGCAGCGTGTAGCCATTGCCCGTGCGCTGGTGAATGACCCTGCGGTATTGCTGGCCGACGAGGCCACAGGTAACCTGGATACCCGCACCTCGTTTGAGATGCTGGTGCTCTTTCAGGAGCTCTACAAGCAGGGGCACACCATTATCTTTGTGACGCACAACCCGGAGATTGCCGAGTATGCCTCGCGTAATATCAACCTGCGCGATGGCAAGATTCGTGAGGATACAGTGAATACCAATATCAAATCGGCAGCCGAGGCCCTTGCCCAGCTGCCAGTACCACAGGATGATTGAGAAGTGAAAAGTGAAAAGTGATAAGTGAAAAGTGAAAAATTTGCTTCCGCATGAATATATTAAATCTATTTAAGGTGAGCCTGCGGGCGGTGGCGAGCAATAAGATGCGCTCGTTCCTCTCGATGTTAGGTATCATTATCGGCGTGGCAGCAGTGATCATCATGATGTCCATCGGCCAGGGCTCTAAGGAGAGTATCCGTGCAGAACTCTCCACCATGGGCACGAACCTGCTGACCATCCGTCCTGGTGCCGATATGCGTGGTGGTGTGCGCCAGGATCCGTCGTCGATGCAGACGCTGAAGATGGCTGACTACGAACGCATTGTCCGCGAGAAGAAGTTTGTAACGAAGGTATCGCCAGAGGTCACCGCCAGCGGACAGGCCATCTATGGCAACAACAATACCAACGCCTCGATGTATGGTGAGTCGATTGATTATCTCGACATTAAGCAGTGGCCCGTTGAAGAGGGTGAGTGCTTTACTGAGGAGGATATCAGGAAGGCCGCTAAGGTGTGCGTGGTTGGAACCACTATTGTGAAGGAGCTGTTTGGCGAGAATGCCCCTGACCCCATCGGCAAGACCATCCGCTTTAAGAGCATCCCCATGCGTATTGTGGGCGTGCTGAAGTCGAAGGGTTACAACTCATGGGGTATGGATCAGGATAATGTCATCATTGCGCCCTATACCACTGTGATGAAACGTATCGCTGCCCAGACCTACTTCTCCAGTATCGTATGCTCAGCAGTTACGGAGGAGCTCTCCGATGCCGCCATCGAGGAGCTGACACAGATTCTGCGCGACAACCACAAGCTGAAGGAGGAGGCCGAAGACGACTTCACCATCCGTTCACAGGCAGAGATGATGGAAACCATGTCGAGCACCATGGATACGGTAACGATTATCCTTGTGGTGGCAGCCGCCTTCTCGTTGCTCGTAGCTGGTATCGGCATCATGAACATCATGCTGGTAAGTGTGACGGAGCGCACCAAGGAGATTGGCTTGCGTATGGCTGTAGGTGCCACAGGTCCTGTGATCTCGCTACAGTTCCTGATTGAATCGGTATTGATATCCGTCACAGGCGGATTGATAGGCGTGCTGGTAGGCATTGGCGTCAGCGCGTTCGCCTCGTCGTTTGGCATGCCTTCGAGCGTGCCGGCATGGAGCATCTACGTATCGTTCTTAGTATGTGTGTTTATCGGTGTGCTCTTTGGCTATATCCCTGCCCAGAAGGCCGCCAACATGGATCCTATTGAAGCTATCCGTCATGAATAAGCATTTAGCAGGAATGTGCCACCTGGCCCTCTGGGCCTTTATGTTCCTCTCGCCCCTAACGTTCTGGAGAGGCACGGGTATTACGTTCGTACAGTACCTCATGTACTGTATGCAGCCCCTAATGATCATGATCATGTTCTACCTGAACTACCTGTATCTGGCGCCCACCTTCTTTGTGGAGGGCAAGCACCGCTACTACGTGCTGATCAATCTGGTGCTGGTTACCGTGTTAGGTATCATCCTGCACAACTGGAACATGTTTACCAACGATCTGTTCGCAGTACCCCAGCGCCATTACGATGTGTACGACACCATTGCCCTGACCCTGCGCGACAGTATCAACTTAGCCATCTTCGCGGCTGGTGCTACGGCACTGGCACTGGCACGCAAATGGGTGACGGCCGACCAGAAGCTTAAGGCATCGGAGGCAGCACGAGCCCAGGCTGAGCTGTATAACCTGCGTTCGCAGATCAACCCCCACTTCCTGCTGAACACACTGAACAACATCTATGCCCTCACCGCCATCGACCAGCCGAAGGCGCAGGACGCCATCCAGCAGCTCTCCAAGTTGTTGCGCCATATCCTCTACGACAACCAGGAGAAGGAGGTGCTGTTGCGCGACGAGATACAGTTCATAGAGAACTACATCAATCTGATGAAGATCAGACTATCCACGCATGTCGACTTACAGTTCGAAAACTTAGTATCCTCTGCCGATGCGAACCAGAAGGTGGCACCACTCATCTTCATCTCACTCGTGGAGAATGCGTTCAAGCATGGTATCAGTCCTACAGCCGACAGCTTCATCCATATCCGTATCGCAGCCACCAGTCAGGATGTGACCTTCCTCATATCAAACTCCAACTATCCTAAGACAGCCCACGACCGCAGCGGACATGGTATCGGACTGAAGCAAGTGCGGACACGGCTCGACCTTGCCTATCCAGGGCGCTATACCTGGACAAAAGGCGTGAGCGGAAACGGAAGTATCTATACATCATCAATACACTTGAAATTATGATTCTTACATGTGCCATTATCGACGATGAGCCACTGGCAAGAGGATTGCTGGAGAGCTACGTCAACAGAACCCCTTACCTGAGTCTTGAAGGCGTATACAGCAGTGCCATCAAAGCCCTCAAACATCTGCACGAGGAACCTGTCGACCTGCTGTTTCTCGACATCCAGATGCCAGAGCTCAATGGTATGGAGTTCGCCAAGATATTCTCAAAAGACATGAGGATTATCTTCACCACAGCCTTTCCCCAATATGCTGTTGAAGGCTATAAGGTAGATGCCATCGACTATCTGCTGAAGCCCATCTCGTACGAGGATTTCCTGAAGTCGACAGACAAGGCGTTGGAACGGTTCACCCATACTACCAAACAAGACATCTCCGCGCAAGACCGTTTCATTTTTGTCAGGATTGGGTATAAACTACAGCGTATCAGTCTCGACGATATTCTGTTCGTAGAAGCCATCAAGGATTACACCTATTTCCACATGAGGAACGGCGAGGTGCTCACATCGCTCATGTCGTTTAAGAACTTAGTCGACTATCTGCCAGCCCCTGAGTTCCTGCGTACCCACCGCTCGTTCATTGTACACATGCCAGATGCGCCAACCATCGATCGCTACCATATCATCTTCGGTAAGAAGATCATCCCCATCTCCAATAACTTCAGAGACGATGTGCAAGCCTACATCGATAACCACACGGTGGGTGAGAAGTGGAAGATCGATGACGACAAGTCATACAAGTGAAGTGAAAAATGAAAAGTGAAAAGTGAAAAGTGAATTTGGCAAAATAGGCAGGAAGTAAGGTCCGATTGCAAATAAAACAAAAAAAACAGGCATGAAGTGAATAACTTTTCACTTTTCACTCTTCACATTTCACTTCTTTTTCGTAACTTTGCAGTCGATTTAGAGGATAATTACTCATTTAAACTTTTATAAATTATGGTTAACTACAAGGATTTAGGACTCGTGAATACTCGCGAGATGTTCAAGAAGGCCGTAGCTGGTGGCTACGCTATCCCCGCTTTCAACTTCAACACAATGGAGCAGATGCAGGCTATCGTTCAGGCTGCTGTTGAGACCAAGTCACCTGTTATCATGCAGGTTTCAAAGGGTGCCCGTAACTATGCTAACGCTACCATTCTGCGTTACATGGCCGAGGGTGCTGTAGCTTACGCTAAGGAGCTGGGTTGCGAAAAGCCCGAGATCGTGCTTCACCTCGACCACGGTGACAGCTTTGAGCTCTGTAAGGATTGTATCGACATGGGCTTCTCTTCAGTGATGTACGACGGTTCTTCACTGCCTTACGAGGAGAACATCAAGATCTCTCGTCAGGTTGTAGAGTATGCTCACAAGTACGATGTAACTGTAGAGTGTGAGCTCGGCGTTCTCGCTGGTGTTGAGGATGAGGTAGTAGCTGAGGAGAGCCACTACACCAAGCCCGAGGAGGTGATCGACTTCGCTACCCGTACTGGTTGCGACTCACTGGCTATCTCTATCGGTACTTCTCACGGTGCTTACAAGTTCAAGCCCGAGCAGTGCACACGCGATCCGAAGACTGGTAAGCTCGTTCCTCCCCCACTCGCTTTCGACGTGCTGGCTGAGATTGAGCAGAAGCTTCCTGGATTCCCCATCGTGCTCCACGGTTCTTCATCAGTTCCTCAGGAGGAGGTTGATACCATCAACAAGTTCGGTGGCAACCTGCCCGATGCAGTAGGTATCCCCGAGGAGCAGCTCCGTAAGGCTTCTAAGAGCGCTGTCTGCAAGATCAACATCGACTCAGACTCTCGTCTGGCTATGACAGCTGCCATCCGTCAGTATCTGGCTGAGCATCCCGATCACTTCGATCCTCGTCAGTATCTGAAGCCCGCTCGTGAGAAC
>JAEEGG010008158.1_pt1 | contig 23856 bp, 15 predicted proteins | sample 9134161 | NCBI WGS metagenome assembly JAEEGG01 (sample SAMN16246543, study PRJNA631951) | gut metagenome | biome: gut microbiome; feature: rumen; material: CR-attached | host: Bos | place: Iran: Karaj | collected 2018-10
TATTAGGTGCAGACTTGGAACAAAACCCTGCATCAACTATGCATTTGTCTATATACGCGCTCCATGCAGGAAAACAGGAACGCCGTTCAGAAAAATACTAACGCCGTTTGGGAAAATACGGGCAGTATTTTTTTGTCCCAAGGCTTGGGACTTTTCTTCGGAGTTGTCTGGGGTAAAGATGCTGAGTCATGCAGAGTTCATGCAGGGTTTTCGTCAAAGTGTGCTACCTCCAATATTTTGGAATACAGATGGTTGTCTGTTCCAGGTGCAGGGTTGCAGAGTTTTCGCGGAAAACCTCGAATGGATGAGGGAGACCGCCATCGTACCATCAAAGAAAGGGCTATTTCTTGCGTGCGAAAGAGGACAATGAGCATGTTGTTTAATAAACATATTTCTTGCCGTTCTTGATATATATACCTTTTCTGATTGATGAGGAATGAGGCATCTTGTCCTTGAGGCGTCGACCTTGCAGATCGTAGACAGTATCGACGGAAGGAGTAGCCTGTTGGGCCAATCCATCGACGCATAGTTTTTCTTCTGAAGGAATGAGGTATGCTGCTCGGACGTTGACCGTGCTGCTCCAGTCGACCTTTAGCGCATGCAGGTGTACGAAGCTGTCGTTGCGGTTCTTTCCTTCGTTTGTCTTGATGGTCTTCAAGTCGGCCAAGGGGAAGACGATGGCCTGGAAGTCATTGTTCCAATAGGGGTCGCTGCTGCTGAAGTCTACGTAGACCTGCTTCCAAGGGCCGTGTGCCACAAGTCGGTTGGCGAGGATGCGTAGTCCACTCCCCTGCCCTCTCAGCACGAGGTAGTCGTAGGAGGAGAGGTCGGCAAACTGGTTGTGGTCGACGTTGACAAATCCAGCAATGGCTGTACCGCCAGTGGCGTTGACACCGAAGTTCCAGTCTACGCTGACGGCCTTGTCTGTAGGCTGCGCATTAGCGCCTGTGCCGTCCCACTCATGGAACATATTTGCGGCCAGCGGCTCCCAGCCGTCGGGCATCTCGAAGTCGTCGATGTTGACAAAGCTGGTAATCTGGTTGAGCACGCGTTCGGTGCGCACGGGGAAATACTGATTGAGCAGGCGCCGGCGCTCGGCCATATAGGTGCCGTCGACGGTGTAGAGCTTCCCCGGGCTCTGCCATTGGTGGACGTCGCGCCGATAGTCGCCCCAGCGTGCTGCCTCGCAGTAGAGCGCTGAGCTGATGGTGTGGTACAGGCTGTCCCAGACGGCAACGACGGACTCTTGGCTGAGGATTCCGTCGTCGGAGAGCAGCTCCTTGGCACGTCGGAGATAGCGGCGGGCAAAGTCATCGTTATGGAGCAGATTGTGGAAGATGCCCGTGGGGAAACCGCTGCCGTTGTTGGTGGAGAGGACGTTCTCCCGCTCGTTCTCAAGGATGATTTCTGTGTCCCAGCAGAGGAAGCGGAAGCCCTGACTGTCGGTGCCCCTGCGGCGGATGGCGTACCAGTTGTGGTGGTCCCAGTCGGTGTTGCCGCCGTATTGGTTGATGAGCATGTAGTCGATGAAGGCATCGATGTCGAGGAGGGAGTCGGCGAGCATCTGATAGGCTTCGGAGGGGGTTGCGTTGACAGATGGCGAGCTGCCGCCGCCTACCACGCGTGCGGCTTGCACCATAAGTTGCCAGGCATCGAGTGTGCCTTCGCTGGCCTCGGTATGGTTGCCGCCGTCTTCCTCTATCTTGACGACGTCGATGTCGGATTTGCTGCCGCCAAGATGGTCTTTGCCGAACTGGTCGTCGACGCGCTCTGCCAGGTTGTAGAGTCCCCAGTACATGCCGTTGAGCAAGAGGTGTACATAACGTGCGTTGACGCTGGTGTGGCCCATCTTCCGCTGTATGCGGCGTGCCCATACGTCGCGGGTGTACTGTGCCTTCTGGCGGTTGCTCTCGCCCCAGTGCTGCCAGGAATTGCCGAAATGGCAGCGCAGCACGAGCTGGTTGAACTTCTGGGGCTGATCGTCGCCAAAGAGCGGATATTGCAGCGTCTTCGGCCCGTATTCATCCTTGAAGACCAGCCGGAAGGAGTGCTTCGGATTTTTCTCTGCCAGACGGCCATGACCGCCATGCAGGCGCAGGCCGCAGGTGGTGGAGAAGTCGGCGGGTAAGCCGTCGGCGGACAAAGACGGAGAGGGGGCGTCGTCGGCGGACGAGTAGCTGAACAGCTCGATGCTGGCAGGCCTTGTCCAGCCGTGCCCGGTGGGGTCGCCTACCGGTGGGCCTGTAAAGATGTAGATGCCTCCGCGCTCAGGGTCGTTGACGTGGCTGAACAGGTTGTTGCGGTCGGTGACGATGCTCAGGACGGGCAGCTGTCTGAGGCCTTCGAGAATCTTGGGACGCAAGACGGGGTCGGTGGTCATCTCAGGATCCATCTCATAGTCGGCGGGAGCGGTGCCCCATATCTGGCAGAAGTCGCCCCATTGTGAGGGATAGCCCTCTGGAGTATTGCTCTGCTTGAGCACGTCGGCGGGGAAAAGCCAAGTGGCGGTGACGACCGACGAGGTGCGCTCGAGGCCGTTGAAGGTTGCGGCGCGGAGGATGGTGGTTCCGCTGATGGTGAGGGGCTGAGCATAGACGGGGCTGGAAGGCGAAGGTTCGCTGCCGTCGAGGGTGTAGTGTACCGCTTGCCCCTCGGCTCCGCCGATGGTGAGGTCGAACGGTTCTTCGCAAAAGCCATGCTGCCGGCTAAACGTCGGCTGGGCCTGCATGCCTGCCGGGAGGAGCAAGGCCAGGATGAGGAAGCATAGCGGGCAAACATGCCTATTGCATGCTTGCCCGCTTGTGATTGTTTTCATCAATGAGATTACTTGATTACTACCTTTTCGATGCGGATGGTGCCGTCGCTCATCTGCTTGCGCAGGATGTTGACACCCTTCTGTGCGTTGTAGAGGCGGCGACCGTTGAGGTCGTAAACCTCGATGGCGCGAACCTTGACATTGGCAGCAGGAGCATTGTCGATGGAAGTGAGCACTTCCTCGTAGCCCTTGGCATAGTCGAAGCCTGCAGCAGCACCGCTGAGCATAATCTTCACATGGTCGAACTCGTACTGCGACTGTGCACCGAAGTTACAACCGAAGGTCAGGATACCATCCACAACCTCTACGGTGAAGACGTTGTCGTGGTGACCCACATACTGGCCGTGATAGTTCAGGGCAAGTGTATCAGCGAAGTTCACAGCGGGATCCTCTTCGATGCCTTCCTCAACCTCAGGCGTAGCAGAGGTCTTGATGAATGCATAGCCGTCGGTATTGTCGTCGTCAGCCCAGTTCGTGGCGTCGATGATGACATTGTAGATACCTGCGGGCAGGTCATAGACGGTCTGCTGCATGCGTACACGCTGGTGATACTTGGTGAAGGCAACATCCTCGGGCACACCCTCGATGTTACGCGGAGTACCACCCACCCAGATGGTGTTCAGCTCGCCAGAACCGATGGGCACATCCCAACCGGGAACATTCTCAGGAGAGTACTGTGCGCTCACCGACCATGCATAGATGTTCGGGTTCTTGGCAAACACGGTGAAGTTGTAGGTCTTCGTGATGGGCTCCTCAGTCTCGGGATCTACCTCGCCGGTAGGAGCGAAGAGGCTGTTGTCGCCATTCTTCATCTTGTTGTAGAACTCCAGCTTCAGACGGTTCTTCATGGCTTCAGCCAGCTCGTCGTCGTCGGTCAGGGCATTGTTGGCAAGAACGATGAGTTCGTCGTCCTCAGAAACACCCATCTCCATCAGACCTTCAGCACCCTGACGGACGCGGTCGACGAGTACCTCGATGCCGGCGTCGCCGGTGACAGACTCACCCTCGGAGAACATGGCAGCAGCCACCTTGGCAATCTGCTCCATCTCTGCGATGGCCTCGGAGAGCGTAGCGTCGTCCTTCACTACCTTGGCAGCCACATAGACGTTACCCTCGTCATCGACGTCGGCAACAGCCCACTTCTCGGCAATGCCCTTCAGCTGTGCATAGAGTTCAGACTTGGCAAACTTGTTCTCGGCATTGTCGAGCACGGTCTGCATGGCGCTGGCAGCAGTGGTGTCGAACTTGTCGCACAACGTGCGGTGATCCTTCATGGCCTGAGCCTTTGCGTCGAGGTCGGCAGCAGCCTTCCTGAAAGCAGAGGGAGCGGTGTAGGCGGTCATCTCAGCCTCGTACTTGTCGATAGCAGCAACGAGGGCGTTGAAGATCTCACCGTCGTAGCGGGCAGAGTTGTTGCCGTCGCGCACGGCCTTGGCATTCTCAAGAGCGGTGTTCAGCAGCTGGGTCTCTTCGATGCCCACCTGGTTGGGGATGTAGCGCACGCTGGGGTTAGCCAGGATGATTTCGAAGAATCCAGTATTGCCTTCCTCACTCTGGGCTGCAGTCCAGCGGAGCAGATAGTTGGCAGTAGCATCGGGGATGAACTGAATCTCAGTAACGGTAGAACCTGTTACAGCCGTTGTTGCACCGTTGACATTGGGGTTGTTGTTGATCATCTGCGAAATGACAGGATCGCCAGCCTCGGTCAGAATCTGGAAGAGCGTGAGGTTGCCATTGTCCTTCCACATAGCGGTGTTGAAACGCACGTTGTACTTCTTGCCAGCCTCGAGCGGGAGGGGATAGCCAGCGGTGCTTCCATACTCCACATAGCCCTCGCGGTAGTAGAGACCCTTGGTGAAGTCGCCACCCTCGCTGAAGTTGAACATACGCGGGCCACTGCCATAGCTGCCGCCCTCAGCGGTGCGGATTTCCTCGCCGAAGGTCAGGATATAGCCCTCGGGAATGCCATTGGCCTCAGTCGTAGCGAAGTAGTCGGGCAACATTTCCTTGGGAAGGTCGTTCGGGTCGTAGACCACCTTACCCACGTTGATGTTGAGCGTGAAGGTGCCGTAGTCGTCTTCCACGAGAGGATCCTCTGAGAAGATCTTGTCGAGCTTCAGGATGTAGAGGCCGTCGGGGAGGTCATCGCCGCTGCGGACGAGGGTGACCTGCTCCTCGAAGCCCTCGGAGGGATTGACAGCGAGCGCCTTGCCATTGAGCGTGGCAACGAGCTTCGAGCAGTCGGCGGGCTTGTCGAAGGTGATCTTGAACTCCTTGATGCTGTTGGGCAGGTTGAACGAGCCGTCCTCGGGATCAGCAGCAATCACGGTAGGCTTCACGAAGTTGTAGGAATAGGCATCCTCCACAGTAATCTCGTCGTTGAAGACTGCGGGAACGGAGAAGTCGGTAACGTCGCCACCAGGGCCAGAGGTATAGACCAGATGGTAGGCAGCATCGGCGGGGTTCTTCAGCGAGACCTCAACCTCGGCATCTTCCTCCAGGCCATCCTCCAGGAAGATGTAGAAACGGCCGTCGGGGAATCCCTCAACAGTCATGATTTCCATAGCCTCGTTGTCGCTGGTCACGGTCACCATGTCGGTGGGGAAAAGGAGGCGGGGCTTGCCACAAGCCTTCACCAGCTCAGGAATGTTGGTGTCAAAACCGAAGTCTACCTTCAGCACATCCATGGAGTACTCGACGGTGGTGCCGTATTTGTAGACCTCGAACTTGATGTTGTCGAAGTAGAAGTCGACATCGTTTGCACGATCCTTCGAGAGGTTGAATGCGATGGAATGCATGGTGGTTTCACCCGACTGCTGTGCGGTGAGCGTGCCTTCAGCCGTGAAGGTCTGCCAGTCGGGAGTGGTGTTGATGGTGCCCAGCATCTCATAGTGGATGTAGTCGCTGGGATCGCGGTGAGCCTGTGTGTCCATCGAGCCGTCGATGCTTGAGCGATAGTCGAAGCTGACACGATACTTGGTGTCGGGAGCGAGCGTCTCAGGCAGGTTGATCCAGAACTGGGCGTCCCAGTCCTGAGCAGCACCAGCAGCAGCGTGAACCTTCACACCACGGCTGCCGTCGCGGCCGTCGCCATCGGTGATAGGCCATGCCACGGGATCGGCATTCTCTTCCCTAGCCCAGAAGCAGCTGTTGTCCTCACCCTCCATGTCACCATTGGTGATGAGGTTGGTCCAGCCTACCTGCTGTGCATTGCTCTGCGTCTCCACTTCCATGCTGACAACTGTGACATTGCCCCAGTTGGCACCCTTGATGGCATGCAGGCGAACATAGCCCTTGTCCTTCTTGATTTGCTTCAGGTCGACAATCAGGACACCATCGTCGGTGTTGTTGCTGAAGTACTTTGAGCTCCAACCGTCTTTGGGGAACTCGATGAGCTTCGACTCTGCCTCGTCGGAATTCCACTGACCTTCGGGCACGTCGCGGTTGAGCAGCACACGGGGTGTGCCTTCAGTGTAGGTGATGACCAGCTTGCTGTAGAGCGAGAGGTCAGCTCCGTTGATAACGCTGGCGTCGCCATAAGGCTGGCCAGTAGGTTCGCCGATGACCCATGCGCAAGTGGCAGGTTCACCTTGCGATGCATCGATGCCATAGCCTTCCCATGTGGTAAAGGGGACCTCGTCGAGTGAGATCATCTTTCCGGCATTGGCATTCACAGCACCTGCCGCTGTAAGCAGCAGTGCAAGAAGCATTGAGTAAGTTTTTCTCATGTCGTTAAAAAATTAGTGTTTAGTTAAAAAAATTGGTTTTCAGAATTCGCTTGCAAAGGTAAAGCCCTCCTGTGAGAAGGGCTTTATTGTTTGTTTCATAGTGTTTCAAATTTGTGCATAGCGGGGAAATGCGGCTGTTTTTTAAACTTAAACGTACTCCGAGGGGGCTACGCCGAAGTATCTTCTGAACACGGTGGAGAAATGTGCCAAGTTGGAGAAGCCTACCGTATAGGCCACCTGGGTGATGTTGATTTTCTGTTCTTTGAGCAGCCTTGCAGCCTGCTCCAGCCGTATGTTGCGGATAAACTCGCTGGTGGTCAGGCCTGTCATCTCCTTCATCTTCCTGTGGAGCTGGGTGCGGCTGATGCCCACCTCGCTGCAAAGCATCTCCACATTGAAGTCGCTGTCGCTCAGATTCTTGTTCACCACCTTCATGATGCGCTCCATGAGCTGCTCGTCGTTGCCCTTTACCTCGATTTGCTCCAGCTTGTCGGTCTGCTGCTGTGCACCGCTATACTTCCCCTTCAGGTGGAGACGGCTTTGGATGAGGTTGTTGATGACCATGTGCAGCTCTTCCATATCGAAAGGTTTGGCGAGGAAGGCATCGGCGCCGCGCTCAAGGCCCTCAAGGCGGTTGGCCACCTCGGCTTTCGAAGTGAGCATGACCACAGGCAGATGGCTGAGGTTCATGTTGGTCTTGATCATGCGCAACATGGTGAAGCCGTCCATCTCGGGCATCATGACGTCTGACACGACCAAGTCGTATTCATTCGTCAGCAGCTCTTTCAGTCCATCCTTGCCGTTATGGCAGATGGTGAACTTATAGTACCGGCCTAACTCATTGGAAATGTAACGCCCTATTTCCTCGTCGTCATCCACGAGGAGCACACGGTGGCCTTTGCCCTGCGATTTGAGGGCAGCAGCCTGCGGCGCTTCTACTGTCGGGGGCGTAATCTCTATCTCTTCCGGTTTGAGATGCTCGTTGCCCAAAGGCAGGGTGACGATGAACATCGCGCCACTTTTGTCTGTACGGTTCTGGGCCTCTATGGTGCCGTGATGCATGTCGACAATCATCTTGCAGAGGTTCAGTCCTATGCCCGTGCCGTTGACATTCATGTCGCGGGAATTCTTGCCTTGGTAGAAGCGGTCGAAGATGCGCTTCACGTTAGCCCCGTCAAGCCCGGCGCCACTATCCGTCACCTGCAGTTTCATAGACTGCTCTCTTTTCTCTAGCGAGACGATAATCTCACCGCCCTCTTTGCTGTACTTGAAGGCATTCGACAGCAGGTTGCTCACCACCTTGTCGAACTGGGTGCGGTCTATCCAGACCTCCAGCTCGTCGATTCCTTCGTGCTGGAAATGGAAATCGATGTTGCGCTCCTGGGCGGTATATTCATACATCTTAAACACGCCTGCCACGAAGTCGACCATGTTGGTAGACTGGCAATGCAGCTGCATCTGCTGCTTGTCAATCTTGCGCACGTCCAGAATCTGGTTCACCAGGTCGAGTATGCGTTTTGAATTTCGTTCGATAGTGTCGGCTGCAGCACTTTTCTCCAGCTTCTTCAAGGCAGAGAGAATGATGGTGAGTGGCGAACGGATATCGTGGGTGGCATTGATGAGGAATTTCATCTTCTCTTCGTCCAACTGCCGGTTGGCACGTCGGCGGTAGGTATAGAAGATATATGTCAGCAGCGAGGCCAGGATGAGGAAATAGATAAAGTAGGCCAGCGGTGAGCGGTACCAAGGGGCACGGACTGTGACCGTCACAACTTTCACCGGCGTGTATTCGTCGCCCTGCTGGGCACGTACCTCTATTTTGTATGTTCCTGACTGAAGGTGTCCCAGCGTAAAGTCGTTCTTCCCTTCCGGACAACGTATCCACTCCCCTCCGTTGACACGGTATTCGAAGGTCAGGTCACGCGGATTGTCGAAGTTGAACTGCGAGAATGCCAGCGTGATAGTGTGGTCGAGGTAGCTCACGGTAATGCTGCTGGTCTCTTCTACCGACTTGTCGGTCACGTGCACACCATTGATGACGGTGCGGCTGTCGACATACTGGTCGCCGACGCGAATGGCTGTGAGCAGCAGCGGGTCGAGCGCCGACCGGCTCTTCTGGATGTTGGCCGGGTAGAAGGTGGTGAGGCCGTCGTTTTGGCCGAAACAGATGAAATCGTCATCCGCATGCATGCCTACACCGTAGATATACTCCTTCTGCGTCAGGCCGTTACCATTCACATGGCCGATGAATGTGCCGCTCTGCTTCGAATACTGCCAGATGCCCTCGGAAGTAGAGCACCAGACGTCGCCGTTGTTCGACTGGACAATATAGTTCACCACCTTGTTGGCCAATATCTCGCTGGCTGGGAAACGCTCCACGCTCTTCTGTCTCCGGTCGTAGAGAAACAATCCCCGGTCGGTACCGATGGCGATATTGCCGTCGGCCAGTTCACACACATCGTAGCACATGATGCCTCTCAGCAGCGACTCCCAGCCCTGCGAGAGGAAACTCTGTGTCTGCGGGTCATAGCACGACACACCCGAAGACGTAGCCATCCACAGCAAGCCCTGACTGTCGACACTCATACCCATCACCCAGTTATTACAGAGGTAACCGTGCACGCTGTCGCCATTATTAATATTGTGGTTTTCCAATATGCCCGTCTGGGGATTATACACGCAGAAGCCCCGTGAAAAGACGGAAATATAGATGTTTCCGCTTTCGTCGCTGGTCATATCGTTGAACTTGTCGCAGTCGAAGTTCACCTTCAAATCGTAGTGACCTGTCAGCGGGTCATAGCTGTAGAGACCGTCGTCGGTACCAATCCAATAGCGACGCTGCTTGTCGCGGAAGATAAACTCTACAGCATCGGGAGCAGAGGGTTGGGCCACCACATGCCCCTTGCGGTCGAAGCCATAGACTCCTACTCCCTGCACGGTGCACCAGACCCTGCCGCCGTCGCCCTGGCACACAGAGGAGATGGTGCTGCCCAGCCGTATGCCCTGAGCCTCGAAACTCCAGCTATTGAACTGCAAGGGCTTCTGCGGCACCATGAGCAATCCCTTGCGATGACAGCCTAGCCACAGGTTTCCATAGCGGTCGGACAGCAGACTGACCACCTTGGCCGTGCCGGCATCTATGCCCATAGCATTAATGCCAAAGGGTTCGAGCTTGTATGGAGATTCGTTCTTAATCTGGAAGACTCCCCACCCTCTTGAGCCTATATAGATGTCACCGGCCTCATTGACACACGCTCCTGAAAAGACGATATCCTTTCCGGCTACGGCCTGCATGTTGACGTCGGCCTTGGAGAGACGTCCATTGCGAAAAGACAGAATACCATGCTGGCAGATAATCAGAAGCTCGTCGCCCAACTCTGCAAAAACCAGAGGCGTGCCGGCCTCGGACATATATACCGCCTCCTTGCCGTTTTCCTGCATGGTAATCTTCCCGTCGTAAGAACTCATCCACAGCCGGCCGCGTGAATCTTCGTAAATCTGGTCAAGATAGCTGCCCACTCCTCCAACGGCCATCTTGGTCAATTTGCCGTCGGCTCCTATGGAATAGCAACCATAGCCAGCGGTACCGGCCAGGATGGTACCATTGCGAAGCTGTATCAGACTACCTACATGAGGCTTCACGCTATCGGGGAAGACACAATGCACAAAAGACTTGGTGGCTGCATCGTAGCGGTCCAGTCCCCTGCTGGTGCCTACCCACAGACAGCCGTCACGGTCGCAAAGCAAACTCACTACCATGCTGTTGCATAGCGAGGTGCTGTCGGCATCGTCATGTAGAAAAACCTGGAAACTATAGCCGTCGTAGCGGTTCAAGCCATAATCGGTGGCTATCCACACCGACCCTTGGCGGTCCTGACACAAAACGGAGATCAGACTGCTGGAAAAACGGTCGCTGGATATGAAGTGCCCCGTCTGCGCCCATGCCATAGTGCACAGCATGGAAATTGCAACAGACAAGAAGACAAAACGTCGTTTCATTGTTATGGTAAATTATATGAAAGTAGTAGTTTTCTCGTTAATTGGATGCAAAGGTACAAAAAAAAGATGATTCAACCCGCATAAAATCCTAATTATTTTTTGTAACATAGTGTTTTTCTGGTGTTGCAAATATCCGTTTTGACAACCTACTGTTCAAAAACGAAAGGCGGCCTCCTATATTCGCATACGGGAGACCACCAACAATTAGTTTTACCATAACTAACGATAACTAACTACTAACTAATAACCTTGCAATGTGTGATTTGATAAACTTATGAAGAAAATCTCTATTTTCCTTTTGCTGGTGCAAAGGTACAAAGATTATTTCATACACGCTAGCGTATACGTTCCCATTACTTTCATTTTCGTAAAGCAGAAAAATAAATGGCATTTCTTTTCGAAAAACAAAGAAAAAAGCACTAATATTAGCTGAAAAGACCTGAGATTACAGCGTCGCTGACAAAAAGTCCCTCTCGCGTCAGCCTCAAATGGTTGTCCTCCTCACATAGCCAGCCACACTTCATCCACTTGCTTGCCTGAGAGAGACACCAGGCTCGCCTGGGAGCCGGAAGCTGCGCCAAAGGCAAACCCTCGCTGGTGCGCAAACGGGTCATCACCTGTTCGTCATAGAATGTATCGTCGTCTAAGTCTTCACCCTCAGCGGGTAAGCTGCCTTTCCCTATGGTTCGGATATAGGCATCAAGGTCCGACACGTTCCATTGCCGATGTCGTTTTCCGTCGTAGGAGTGGGCACCAGCACCGATGCCTAGATAGGCAGTATGGTTCCAGTAGCTACTGTTGTGGCGTGAGCGAAAGCCCATTCCGTTCTTTTTCTCTCCCTCCTCTATCTTTGCAAAATTACTCAGCTCATAGTGTTCATAGCCTGCCGACTCCAGGCGGTCTTTCAGGTCGTAGTACATCTGACGCTGTATTTCCTCGTCAAGCTCACTCACGCTCCCCTCCTCCAGCATGCGGCTGAGCGGAGTGCCCGGTTCATAACTGAGGGCATAGGCCGAGATATGCTCCACCCCGAGCGACAAGGCGGCATTGATGTCGGCGTGCCATTCCTCAATGGTCTCATTCGGAAAGCCGTACATCAGGTCGATGCTGATGTTGGATATGCTGGCACCTCGAAGCAGTCCTACAGCTGAAACCACTTGCTCGGCCCTGTGACGGCGGTGCAGGAAACGCAGACGTGCGTCGTTGAAAGTCTGCGCACCCATGCTCACCCTATTGACAGGCAGCTGCGACAACATCTTCACAAACCCATCGTCAATATCATCGGGGTTACACTCCATAGTGACTTCGGCCACAGGCGACACCTCATACACATTATATATATATAGGAAGAGGCGGCGAAGCTGCTCAGCCGTCAGAAGACTGGGCGTCCCCCCACCCAAATAGACCGTGTCAATCTGCCGGGAAAAGAGGGTGTCGGCAGCACGCAGACGCATCTCTGAACAGAGCGCATCTACATAGTCCCGGCACCTCGAAAGGCACGTCGTAGAGTAGAAGCCGCAATAGATGCATCTGCTCCTGCAAAACGGTATATGAATGTATAATCCTGCCATAATCAGCTGCAAAAGTACTAATTTTGCTTAATATTTAAAAGGTTTTCTTGGTTTTTCGGCAAAAAATGACTAATTTCGGGCCGTTTTTTGAAAAAGACCATTTAAACAACACCTAATTATACTAAAAAACATGAAGATTTATCAGACAAACGAGATCAAGAACATTGCACTTATTGGCAGTGCGGGTAGCGGCAAGACCACTCTTGCCGAGGCTATGGTCTACGAGGCCGGCATCATCAAACGTCGCGGCACCGTAGAGGGTAAGAACACCATGAGTGACTACTTCCCCGTGGAGCAGGAGTATGGCTACAGCGTCTTTTCGACTGTGTTCCATACTGAGTGGAACGGCAAGAAACTGAACATCATCGACTGTCCGGGAAGCGATGACTTCGTAGGTGGAGCTATCACCGCCCTGAATGTCACCGACCAGGCACTTATTCTCGTCAACGGTCAGTATGGTCCCGAGGTGGGAACGATGAACGCCTTCCGCAATACTGACAAGCTGCAGAAACCCGTCATCTTCCTGGTGAACCAGCTCGACCGCGAGCATTGCGACTTCGACCAGATCCTGCACCAGATGCAGGAGACCTACGGCAAGAACTGCGTCCCCGTGCAGTATCCCATAGCCACAGGCCCCGATTTCAACAGCATCATCGACGTGCTGCTCATGAAGAAGCTCACATGGAAGGCTGAGGGCGGCGCACCTACCATCGAGGACATTCCCGCCGACCAGGCCGACAAGGCTCAGGAGATGCACGATGCACTCGTAGAGGCAGCTGCCGCCGGCGATGATGCCCTGATGGAGAAATTCTTCGACACGATGGAGCTGAGCACCGACGAGATTCGCGAGGGCATCCGCAAAGGTCTCATCACCCGTAGCATCTTCCCCATATTCTGTGTCTGTGCAGGCAAGGACATGGGCGTACGCCGCCTGATGGAATTCCTCGGAAACGTCGTACCCTTCGTCAGCGAGATGCCAAAGGTGAAGAACGCCGCCGGAGCAGAGGTTGCTCCCGACAGCAACGGCCCCGAGTCGCTCTTCTTCTTCAAAACCGGCATCGAGCCCCACATCGGTGAGGTCAGCTACTTCAAGGTGATGAGTGGAACCGTCAAGAGTGGCGATGACCTGACCAACGCTGACCGCGGCTCAAAGGAGCGCATCGGCACACTCTATGCCTGCGCCGGAACAAACCGCGTACAGGTGGACCAGCTCAACGCAGGCGACATCGGCTGCACCGTGAAGCTGAAGGACGTGAAGACGGGCAACACCCTCAACGGCAAGGACAACGCCGACTGGCGCTTCGACTTCATCAAGTATCCCAACTCGAAGTTCTCGCGTGCCATCAAGGCCATCAACGAGAGTGAGACGGAGAAGATGATGGCTGCTCTGAACAAGATGCGCCAGGAAGATCCAACGTGGGTAGTGGAGCAGTCGAAAGAGCTGCGCCAGATCATCGTTCACGGACAGGGCGAGTTCCACCTGCGTACGCTGAAATGGCGTATGGAGAACAACGAGAAGATTCAGATAGAATACCAGGAGCCGAAGATTCCTTACCGCGAGACCATCTCGAAGATGGCACGTGCCGACTATCGCCACAAGAAGCAGTCGGGCGGCAGCGGACAGTTCGGCGAGGTGCACCTCATCATCGAGCCTTACACCGAGGGCATGGAGGATCCCGTGAGCTTCACCATCAACAATCAGGAGTTCAAGATGAACATCAAGGGCAAGGAGGAAATCGACCTCGAATGGGGCGGCAAGCTCGTCTTCATCAACAGCGTCGTCGGTGGTGCCATCGACCTGCGCTTCATGCCCGCCATCCTGAAGGGTATCATGCAGCGCATGGAGCAGGGCCCGCTCACCGGCAGCTATGCCCGCGACGTGCGCGTCATCGTCTACGACGGAAAGATGCACCCCGTCGACTCCAACGAACTCTCGTTCATGCTCGCAGGACGTAACGCCTTCTCCTTGGCCTTCAAGGAGGCCGGACCGAAGGTGCTGGAGCCTATCTACGACCTCGAGGTGCTCGTGCCCGGCGACTATATGGGCGACGTGATGAGCGACCTGCAGGGCCGCCGTGCCATCATCATGGGTATGGACAGCGAGGCAGGCTACCAGAAGCTCTCGGCCAAGATTCCTCTCAAGGAGTTGGCCAGCTACTCCATTGCCCTCTCGTCAATCACAGGCGGACGTGCATCGTTCCAGACCAAGTTCTCCAGCTACGAGCTTGTGCCGAACGACATCCAGCAGGCTCTCATCAAGCAGCATGAGGAAGAGATGAAGGATGAGGACTAATCCCCCACCCTACGTCCATCAAACAATATCCTCTCCCGCCACCAACGACGGGAGAGGATTTTATGTTGTAACAGCCAAAGTTGAACGCTAAGCGGGCGCGGCTATTTGCTCTTGTAACAGTCTTAATGCTGCAGGCTAGAAAGCGGGGAACTGCGGGTTGCAGATATCCTTGACGGCCATGCATTCCATTTCCACCAGCCAGCCTACGCGGCAGACAGGCGCATGGACAATAACGACAGGCTTCTCAGGGAAGCGCTCCTCATAGAGCCGGCGCACGGTTGAATAGTCGGCAGGGTCGCGCAGATAGACTATCATGTGGGCCACATCGTCATACGAGCAGTCGGCCTCCTTGAGCAATGCCTCCACATTCTCCCAAAGGCGGCGCGTCTGCATCTCGACATTCTTGGGGTAGACAATCTGCCCCTTGTTGTCGATGCTGGCCGTACCGGAAATGATGACATGCCGACGGTCACCGTAGTCGATGTAGGTGCCCCGTTCGAAGGATACACCGTAGTCGCTGGTGCGGTTGAGGTGTGTCGACGCATATAAATAATGTACCTGTTCCTTATTTATATTAGCCACAGCATAGTTGTCCATCTGGGTGAGCACGCAGGGATCCTGTGCCCTTCCGCCGATGCCCGTCGAGGCGATGAAGTGGGTGTCGTAGGTGAGACCTTGTGTGAAGAACACCTGATTGCGCGCACGAACGACGCCGCCATAGTTCAGGTCGATGTCGTTCACGAAGAGCCAGGTGCGCATGCAGTTCGCCTCCAGCTTGCAGCCCTCCTGAGCCAGCTGCATGATATACTCGTTGAAGAGCAGGCGGGTCTGGAATTCAGAGTTGGCTGCAAGATTATGGGCGGAGCCGTTCCAGAGATGGCGGTAGTGGCCCTTCTCCGAACCATCGTTTCCCGACAACGACTGCACCTCGTAAAGTCCTCCGGCTGTCAGTCGTGTGCTGACATTCGTCATCAGATAGGCCCAAAGCGCGAGCTTCGTACCGTCGAGCGGTGCCTGCTGGATGATGCTCTTGGCGCAGTCGCTGGTGTCGGCAGCCAGTATGTCGTCGGCCTGGTTGGCGGCATCGCTCAGGAAATAGCGTTTGAACACAGCTACCGCTCCAGGAACTTGCTCGCTGATAATCTGCTGCCAAGTGTCGAGAACGGCATCGAGCTGCTGCTGATAAGATAAGGTGGTGTCCGTCACGCGTATCATGAGATGATACTCGTTGACAGTTCCTTTCTCGAATGTGAATAACCTTGCCTCTGTTCGTTGGTATAGCAATGTTTTGTACATAGTCCTAAATTTGGCTGCAAAGGTACGAAAAAAAAGCAAACTGACCAAAAATTATTTGCCAGTTTGTTTTTTTTTCGTAACTTTGCACCCCAGATGAAAAGAAAGCAAATGGTAACAATATGGGACAAGCGGATGGCTTCGCTCGCTATCTGCTGCGCTTCGTTGTGCTGTCCCGCCGTATGGGCGCAGGGCGATGTTTCCCAGACCCCTGCCGTCATCATGGCCGAGAGCGACTCCCTGCCTGCCGACTCAGGCGCGCTGGCTTCTGTTGAGGACTTGGTCTTCGATGGCGACGAGGAGACCTTGGATGGCCTGCAGCAGATGGCTCAGGGCGAAGGTCTAGGGCTGCATGAACAGCTGAAGGAGAAATACGTCGAAGGTTCGGCGGAGTTCATGTCGCTGGTGGCGCTGGCGCTGGTCATCGGCCTTACCTTGTGCATCGAGCGCATCATCTATCTGACGCTGTCGGAGGTGAATGCCAAGAAGCTGCTGGGCGACATCGAGAAGAAGCTCGAAGCCGACGACGTGGAGGGTGCGAAGACCATCTGCCGCGAGACGCGCGGCCCCGTGGCGGGCATCTGCTATCAGGGGCTGATGTATGCCGACGAGGATATGGCCACCGTAGAGCGCGGCATCGTGAGCTACGGCACCGTGCTCTCAGGCCGTCTGGAGAAAGGCTGCTCGTGGATCAGGCTGATGATAGCCATTGCCCCCTCGCTGGGATTCCTGGGCACGGTCATCGGCATGGTGATGGCCTTCGACCATATCCAAGAGGCGGGCGACATCAATCCCACCATCGTAGCCGAAGGCATGAAGGTGGCGCTCATCACCACCATCTTCGGTATTGTCGTGGCGCTGGTGTTGCAGATATTCTACAACTACATCCTCTCGAAGATAGAGCGCATCACCTCGCAGATGGAGGAGAGCGCCATCACCCTGCTTGACATCTTGTTGAAACGGAAAAAGCGCCTGGGAGCATGATCAACTACGCTTCGCCTGTCTTCGTGAGCATCGTGCTCTACACCATCTACGCGCTGCTGCTGTTGGCCGCCGGGCTGACCGTGTGGTCGGTGGTGCGCAGCATCCGTCTGCAGGGGAAATGTGAAGACGAGGCTGCGAAGGGGCTCCCCCAGCGAAGCATCGCCCTGATGACGGCGGCCCTGCTGCTGGTCATACTCGGTGCTGCCTGGCTGTTTTCCGACACGAAGCCCCTCCATGTGAACGGCAAGACGTTCAACGACGTGTTCTGGCTGCGCATAAGCGACATGCTTATCTTCACCCCGATGGTGCTGGTGGCCGTTATTGCCGTGCTGATGGGCGTGGCGGAGATTTTGAGGAGGAGGAACCATGTTTAAGAGACCGCGCAGGGAAGTACCCGGACTGAACACCACGTCGACAGCCGACATCTCGTTCATGCTGCTGATTTTCTTCCTCGTCACCTCGTCGATGGACACGGACAAGGGGCTGCCGCGACAGCTGCCGCAGCCCGAGGACATGCTGATGGAGCAGGAGGTAGAAATCAAGAAGCGCAACGTGCTGGAACTGCAACTGGATGCCGCCGACCGGCTAAGCTGCAACGGCGAGCCTACCGACTACGAAGAGCTGACTCAGCGTGTGGAGGAGTTTGTAGCCAACAGACTCGACGACCCTGCGCTGCCGGAGAAGAGCGAGCGCGAGGTGCACTTGTTTGGGCGCATCAGGGTGAGCGACCGCCACGTCATCGCCGTCACTACCGACAGCCTGACCACCTACAACGCCTACTTTCAGATGCAGAACGCCATCGTGAGGGGCTATTACCACCTTCGCAACGAGCTGGCACGCAGCCGATTCGGACATGCCTACGCCAGCTGCTCGCAAGAGGAGCGCGATGCCATAGCCCTAGTCTATCCGCAGCGTATCAGCGAAAGGACTACATCTCCTGGCCTCTCAGAGGGGGAGAGAATCGAAGGGGACAAAGGACAGAAATGAAGTAGTAAGAAAATGAGAAACGGCCTTTTTGAACGGAACGACGGAGCGCGCGAGATGCCTGGCCTGAACATGGCCTCTCTGCCCGACCTCATATTCACCGTCTTGTTCTTCTTCATGATAGTGACCCACATGCGTCACGACGAGCAGAAGGTGTACTACCAAGTGCCGCAGGGCACGGAACTGCAGAAGCTGGGTCACAAGGGCAGCATCGTCTATATCTACGTGGGGCGTCAGCCCGATGCCCGCAAAGGCGAGGGCGACTTCTTCATCCAGCTGAACAACCGGCTGGCCAAGGTGAGCGACATCAAGGCGTTCATCGAGGAGGAGCGGCAGCACATGTCGGCCGACGACCAGGCGCGCCTCACAGTGAGTCTGAAGGCCGACGGCGACGTGCCCATGAGCATCATAACCGACATCAAGCGAGAGCTGCAGCAGGCGTATGCCCTGAAGCTGAACTACTCGGCCACAGAGAAGGCAAACCTAAAAGACAATTGAGATATGGCAAATGTAAAACTTGACAAGCTGGACGTGCAAATCCTGAAACTGATTGCCGACGACGCCAGAATCCCCTTTCTGGAGGTGGCACGCTTGTGCGAGGTGAGCGGAGCCGCCATCCACCAGCGCATCCAGAAGCTGACCAACTTGGGCATTCTGAAAGGCTCGCATTTCATCATCGACCCCGAGAAGGTAGGCTATGACACCTGTGCCTTTATCGGCTTGAACCTGAAGAACCCCGAGTCGTTCGACCAAGTGGTGGAGCAGTTGAAGAAGATGCCGGAGGTGGTGGAGTGTCACTACACGACGGGAAACTACGACCTGTTCATCAAGATCTACGCCAAGAACAACCACGACCTGCTCGACATCATCCACGACAAGCTGCAGCCCTTGGGGCTGGCGCGCAGCGAGAGTCTCATCTCCTTCCACGCAGCCATCAACAGGCAGATGCAGCTGCCTGAGCTGGAAGTGCCGTCAGAGGACTAAGGTCTTGGCTTATTGACGGATATAGTCGACGAAGGCATAGTCTTGGCTATGCCGTTCGTCGGCTTTGTGATTCTCGCGCCATACCTCCTTCCATCCGTTGCTGTAGTCGGGGAAGAAGGTGTCGGCCGCTGCTGGCAAGTCATCGATTTCGGTCAGGCAGAGGCGGTCGGCCTTGTCTAGAAGTTGTTTGTAGAGACTGGCTCCTCCGATGATGAAGACCTCCTCGTCGGGCTGGCAGGTGGCCACGAACTCGTCCCATGAGCTGAAACATTCGCATCCCGGCAGCTCCTTCCTTCCTCGGGTGAGCACGCAGTTGCGGCGGTTGGGCAGAGCGCCCTTCGGCAGACTCTCGAAGGTGCGCCGCCCCATGAGGATGGTGTGCCCTGTGGTCAGCAGCTTGAAGCGCTTCAGGTCATTGGGCAGCCAATAGATGAGTTTGTTTCCGTAACCGATGGCCCTGTTGCGGGCTACGGCCGCTATCATGCTGATGGTCATCTTACCGGGTCTTGCTGTATTTCCTTCCGTTGACCATGTAGATGCCGGCGGGCAGACGGTCGAAGTGGTCGATGGTGCCTACCTTCAGTCCGCGCAGGTCGTAGACGTCGTTGCTGGCTTCGCTGGCCGTCGTGTTGATGCTGTGGATGGCATCCAGCTCGGCAATTTTGAAGCGTGTGTTGTCCAGATAGTTCATGCGGCGCGTGAACCAGTCGTCGAGATACTCCATCTCGTCGTCGAAGTCCAGCTTATGGCCTGCCACGTCGCTGTCGTAGCTCCATTTGTCGTATTCGCGCTGGGCGGCTCCGCAGGTCTTGAACTCGTCGAGATAGTTGCGAAAGCGGTTGAGGATGCTCTCTGTGGCCAGCTGGTTCTGCCGCAGCTGGTAGTAGCGCTGGCGCACCTGCTCGTTGAAGTTCTCGGCGTTGGTGTCGCGCAGGCGCTTGAAGAGGTTGTAGTCGCCGTGCTCGTAGTTGGTAATGAACTTGGCGTAGTCCTGCTCAGGGCCGAGGAATGCCTTGTGGAAGTACTCGTCGCTCCAGCGCTGACCGCAGGTGGCATCCATGTCCCACACGCCGAAGGTAATCTTCTTGTCCACCTGCTTGTCGTAGACGGCGAAGAACATGTTCTTTCCGTGATTGTCGGTCGAGAGGATGGTCTCCATCAGGATGTAGTAGTCGATGACCACAGGCAGGTCGAAGTACTCCGAGAATTGCTCCTTGAAGTTGGCGTTCGTCGATGTGCAGACGAAGTCTACGGCGTTGTAGAGTGTCTCCCAGTCGGTGGTGTAGCCATAGTCCTCGAAGTCGGGATATTTCACCTGGTAGTTCTCCCACATCTCGCTCCACTCATAATAGTTCGATGGATGGCGCCTGGGGTAGTTCCTGTTGTCGGTGTCGTGGCCCATGAACACGCCGTAGCTCCAGTCTTTCGACTTCCACAGCTGTCCGTGCACCTCTTGTGTGTCCTCGTCTATTTTCTTCAGCTTCATCTGCTTGCGGTCCATGTTCTCGGTCATGCAGTAGATGCCTCGGTAGTCGTCGTTGAGGATCAGCTCCACGAAGTGGCCGCGCGTGCCCGTCATGGCTTTCTTCTCCTCTGCGAAATAGTAGGGCTTGACGCAGTAGTCGTTCCACAGGTCGGTCAGCACGCGGTTGCGTATGCGGCTCATGTCCACCTGGCACGACTCCAGAATCCAGCTGTTGTCGTTGCGCATGCCCATGAACGAGGTCTCCCGCTTCTCTCCCTTCGCGTCATGCAGCTTCACGTGGTAGTTGCGCTTGTGCTTGCCGCCGCCGTTGGTGATGCCTCCGCGCCACTTGGCCTTCATCTGCATTGTCTCGGGTACGGGCTTGTCGGGTTCGTGCACGACGATGGTGCCGTCGGAATAGTTGTCGTTGAACGTACCAGTAATCCTGACCACAGGCAGCGAGGTGAACGTGACGTTCTTCTCGATGGTGGTGCCGTTCTTGTCGGCGACGCTAAACCGGTAGGTTCTGCCTGCACGCACGGCGCTGAAGCGGTAGTCGGTGCCAGGCTCTACGGTGGTGGCGCCTATCTTCAGCGTGCCGCAGTCCTCGCGCTTGGTGTAGTCCACGCGGGCGGTGAGCTGGCTGCCGAACTTCTCCAGCGGAATGGTGCATAGGTAGAGGTCGAGCGACCCCACGTAGACGGGTGCATGGCCGTCGATGGTCAGGCCCTGCAGGGCTTTGGCCAGCGGGTCGATGGTCATGTTGGCTACGCTCATGCGTACTGACTCGAGGTTGTAGAAGTTGTTGCCAGCCTGCGTGATGAGGGCTTCTATCTCGTTTGGCGAGAGATAGTCGGCCAGCTCCTGGCGAATCTTCTCCTTCTCGCCCTCAATCATCTCTTCCTCCGTGCCGTGATAGAGGAGGCCTACGTTGTCGAAGGCAATCCAGTTGGCCGTCGTATGCTCGTTGTATAGTCCCAGCGTAAGCACTCCGTCGTCGCCTACGGTCACGTCCAGACTGTAGAACTCGGGGCGCTCAGAGCCTGAGCTGCAGGCCACCGACTGGTCGTTGGCAAAGAAATAGACCCCTTCGGCAGGCGTGCCGAAGTCGCTGGCGTTGTAACCCTGCAGCACGGCGATGACATCGACAAACACCGTGTATCCTCCTGGGGGCAGATGTCTGATTGTCTGGAAGATACGGCCGTCGGAGAGGCCACCGCTCCATTGGCTCTGCCAGCGCTCCAGGAAGGGCGAGGATACCATGGATACCAGCGAGCCTTCCTCATCATAGTGTTCGTAGTCGCCAAAGCCTGGGTCGCCCCATGAGGGTCCCTCAACCGACCATCCGTCGGGTGATTCGGTGGTAGCATCCAGCCACGAACTTACGTAGAAGCCGTCTTCAGAAGCGTTGGGCTGAAGCTCGGCCAGAGGGGTGCCGTCCTCTTCGGTGAAGAAGAATCTCTGGTTCTGGCTGGGGATTCCCAAATTGGAGTATGTGCCCACGCAGTAGCTGTCGACGCGCACGTCCCAGATGTGATCCCACATGCCATAGTTGTGGATGGCATAAGTGCCGTCATCCTCTAATTCCAGGTACCAGTAGGAGTACCCGTCAACCGTCTCGTCGGTCATGCAGACATAGCGGAGCAGCTGTGGGGAGTCCTGTCGCTGGCCGTCGTAGGTGACATACTGCCCCGTCTTCGCATTCTGGATGGTGACGACGTTGCCGTATGCTACCGATATTATCCACGCCGACTCATCGCGCTGGTTGGCTACGGTCTGATAGTAGAGCGGGGTGTTCTTGCCTGCCGAAGCGCCGTCGGTGACGCATCCCTGCGTGAACTGCTGGCAGACAATATGATAGCGCTGACCAGCCTCAAACTTTGGAAAAGCCATGAGGCTGGCAGCGCCCAGAATAGTTAGTAATAGTAATGTGAATCGTTTCATTATGGTAATTAGCTGTTTAGTAGGCGAAAAGCGGGTATTCCTTCATCTTTTCGTTCACACGCTGGCGCACGCTTGCGATGACCTCCTCGTTGGTGGGGTCGTTGAGCACCTCCTCAATCCAGGCGGCAATCTGCACCATGAGGTCTTCCTTGGCACCGCGCGTGGTGATGGCAGGCGTGCCCAGGCGGATGCCGCTGGTCTGGAAGGCCGAGCGCGTGTCGAAGGGCACCATGTTCTTGTTCACCGTGATGTCGGCAGCCACAAGGGCGTTCTCAGCCACCTTGCCCGTCAGGTCGGGATATTTCGTGCGCAGGTCGACGAGCATGGAGTGGTTGTCCGTGCCGCCGCTGACGATGCCAAAGCCACGCTTCACCAGCTCCTCGGCCAGCACCTTCGCGTTCTTCTGCACCTGCTTGGCCCACTCCTTGAACTCGGGCTGCAAAGCCTCGCCGAAGGCAACGGCCTTGGCGGCGATGACATGCTCCAGGGGACCGCCCTGCTGGCCGGGGAAGACGGCGCTGTTGATCAGGGTCGACATCATCTTCGTCACGCCCTTCGGAGTCTTCAGGCCCCAGGGGTTCTCAAAGTCCTTGCCCATGAGGATAATGCCGCCGCGAGGGCCGCGCAGCGTCTTGTGTGTGGTCGAGGTCACGATGTGTGCCCACTTCACGGGGTTCTCCAGCAGTCCGGCGGCGATGAGGCCAGCGGGGTGAGCCATGTCTATCATCAGCAGGGCGCCCACCTTGTCGGCAATCTCACGCATGCGCTTGTAGTCCCACTCGCGGCTGTAGGCCGAGCCGCCGCCGATGATGAGCTTCGGCTTGTGCTCCAAGGCAAGCTGCTCCATCTCGTCGTAGTCCACGCGGCCCGTCTCCTTCGACAGGTTATAGCCCACGGGCTTGTAGAGGATGCCGCTCGTGTTCACCAGCGAGCCGTGCGAGAGGTGGCCGCCGTGGGCCAGGTTCAGACCCATGAACGTGTCGCCGGGCTTCAATACGGCCAGCAGCACGGCAGCATTGGCCTGTGCGCCGCTGTGGGGCTGCACGTTGGCATACTCCGCATCGAAGAGCTTGCACACACGGTCGATGGCAAGCTGCTCCACCTCGTCCACCACCTGGCAGCCGCCGTAGTAGCGGTGGCCGGGATAGCCCTCGGCATACTTGTTGGTCAGGTAGCTGCCCATAGCCTCCATCACCTGATCGCTCACAAAGTTCTCACTGGCAATCAGCTCAATGCCTTTCAGCTGGCGCTGATGCTCTTTCTCAATCAACTCAAAAATGGCGTTGTCTCTGTTCATCTTTTAGCCTTTTTCTATAATAAAATCGGTATATGTCCCTTTTAGCCTGCAAAGGTACAAACAAAATGTGAACCTACCAAACATTGCCCCGTAATTTTTTGGGAGCAGTAGCAAAACCTGGTTGGTAATTTGCTTATTTGGAGAATTATTCCGACCATTCGCAGCATGGAAGATATCTTTCTTCATATATAGGCTAACTAAGCTGTTCGCATAAGAGCCACCAACCAGTTTTTGCTACTGCTCCACAAAGAAATCATGAAGATGAAAACCGTCATCATAGTTCTGCTCGCCATCATCCTCGGCACGATTACTCTAAAAGGGGCAAACGCGCAATAGGCAAAGAATAAGGTCTGTTAAGCGGAGTTAATTGTAAGACAGGTTTTACGCGATTCGATTTAAGGTTTATTTCGGTCTGCTTAGACCTAATTTAATCGGTGAAGAATTCATGTGGAAGTGTTTGAGAACTTTATAAGTATCTGTAACACAGGTAGAAACGATT
>JAEEGG010008161.1_pt1 | contig 23852 bp, 25 predicted proteins | sample 9134161 | NCBI WGS metagenome assembly JAEEGG01 (sample SAMN16246543, study PRJNA631951) | gut metagenome | biome: gut microbiome; feature: rumen; material: CR-attached | host: Bos | place: Iran: Karaj | collected 2018-10
CTTAATATTAGTCCCTAGTTCATTAGCTATTATATATGCTAAAGTAGTTTTACCTAGTCCTGGAGGCCCATATAATAAAGTATGGTCAAGAGGTTCATTTCTCATCTTAGCAGCCTCTATAAATACCTTTAAATTATCTTTAACATCTCTTTGTCCAATATATTCTTTTAATGTTCTAGGTCTTAATCTTTCTTCATCATCACCTAATATAATATTAGGATCTTCTATTCTCTCATCCATAATTAATTCCTTTCTATTTTAATAATAGTTTTAATCCTTGTTTAATCTTTTCCTCTATAGTTAAACTATTATCTATTTTAGGAAGTACTGATTTAATATCAGAAGCTTTATAACCTAATGCTTTTAAAGCTTCAACTAGTTCAGTATCTTCTACTATATTATTCTCTTTAGAAACTAATTTTCCTTTTAAATCTAAGATTATTTGTCTAGCAACTTTATCTCCTATTTTAGGGAACTTCTTAATATAGTTTATATCTTCTTTTTCTATAGCTTCTACTAAAGTATCTAAAGATCCTACAGAAAATAATGATAAAGCAGTTTTAGGTCCTAAGCCTTTAACACTAATTAATCTTAAAAACATATCTTTATCTTCTTTAGTTTTAAACCCATATAAAGAGTTTTCATCTTCTGCTACCTTTTGATATAAATATATTTTATAATCTTTATTTTCTGTAAAAGAATATGGATTCGATACATATACTAAATATCCAATACCATTATTTTCTACTACTATATAACCAGAGTTAATCTCTGTTACTATACCTTTAATATACTCGAACATATGTTATCACCTATAAAAATTATAACATAAAAAAATCTAGTTTAAAACTAGATTTTTACATTTATTTTGCTATATAGAAACCAAACTTTTTACCATTAGTAGTAATAATAATTACATTCTTTGTTTTCTTACTTTGGAATACTTCTGATATTGTAGTCTTTTTAAGTTTCTTAATCTTAGAACCATTATAGTAAACAATCTTACCATAGTTATCAGTAGTATTATTAACAAATATTGATTTCTTATATGAAAGAATTACTTGTCCATTGCTTCCTATAACACTTTCATTCTTAGCAAATTTATATTCACCAACTTTATTATTGTTAGCATTAATCAATGATACTTTCTTATCAGTAACATTTAAGATTAAATCTTTAGCAAATACTACATTAGTATTATCATTTTTAACTTTGAATAACTCTTTACCATTAGTAGATACTATATGTGTATATTCTTCATCTGCATATTTATAAACTTTAATCTTATTAACTTTTTGAATATCTGCTAAATTATCATCTGTATTAAATGCTTTCTTTAATTTTGCAGAATATATAATAGACATTTCTTCATCATATTTTTTACCAAATAAGATTTCTTTATCTACTACTGTAATTAAGTTTTTAGAAGAAGCAACTATTTCATTCTTCTTGTTATATAGTACATATTTATCACTAAAGTCTTCAGTTGAATCAACAGTATATTTAACTAACTTGTATCCACCAGCTAAACCAGTAAAGTTCTTAATCTTATTTTCACCATGAACATAACTAAATAATACTTTACCTTTTTTAGCATCATATACAGTTATTTTGTTTTCTCCACACATACCTTCAGTACAGTTAATTTGGAAATATTTGTTATCATCATATGATTTAAAACTAATAATTATAGATGATCCATTTTCTTTAGTATATTTATATAATTCTTTATAAGTCTTTTCTTTTAAATCAAATATACCAAAAGAGTTTTCTTCTAAGTTATCTACTAATACTTTATCTTGTAGATTACTATATAATCCCTTTGTATATAATCTATATTTATTTTCATCAATTAGAGGTTTAATCTTCTTAACAATCTTAACTTGTGATTCTTCTTCAGATTCTTTTTGATCACCTTTTTTACTAATATCTAAAACAGTAGTTTCACCATTAGATTCTTTATAAGCCTTTATAGTTTTCTTTGTTTCATTAAATGTATATGAAGTAAAGCTTTCACCTTTGAACTTTTCAGCTTTAGCATCAAAATAATAATATGCTTTAGATGAATCTTGTAATATTAAATATAATGTTTCACCTTCACTATCTAATACTTCTTTATCAATAACATAATCAGATAGAGTTCTAGTTCCTCTTTCATCTATTAGATATTCTTCATCTAATACTTTTATAGAAGAAACACTTTTATATCTCTTAACTTTAGTTATATCAGAGTATAATGTTTCACCTTTATAATTAATAATATTACTCTTTCCATCAAGTTTTTCTTCAATAAGATAATCAGTTAATACAATTAATTCATTCTTACTTGAATATACTTTTTTACCATTTGATTTAGTAGCAAAATATTCTACTATCTCACCTTCTTTATTTACTTTCTTAAATAATAAATATGTTGAAGTAGCATCATAAATCATCTTAGAGTTAGATTTAGTATATTTACTAACTTTATCTCCATAAGAATCATAAACATAAATCTTATTTTTACTACTATCATAAACTGTCATGAAATCACAGTCATCATCAACACATTTGATTTCATCATACTTATTAGCTAATACTTTGTTAACATTTGTTATAGTATTTCTTCTTAAATACAGTGTTAACCCTAAACCTGCTATTAATACAACTAATACTGCAATTAATAGTATTTCAATTTTTTTATTATTCTTTTTCATATATACACCTCTATTATTATTACAATATTAATTATACAATAAACAAAAAAAAGTATCAACAAAAAATAAAAAAATAATGCTTATTAGCATTATTCTTGATATTCAAATTCAAAATCTAATATTCTAACAATATCTCCTTCCTCGGCACCCATTCTTTTTAATTCATCATCTACGCCCATTCTTCTAAGTTTGTTAGAAAATCTTCTGACACCTTCATCAGTAAATTTAGTCATTTTGAATAATTTTTTTATTTGTTCACTCTTAATAACAAAAGCATTACCTTCTCTTATTATTTCAAATGGTTTTTCTTCTTTAAATTTATATAAGATATGACTTTCAAATACTTCATCTTCATATAATTCTTCTTTATCAATTGTATCTAATACATCCGCTATTTTAACTAGTAATTCATCTAATCCTTCGCCCTTAATAGCAGATATCTCAAATATCTCAGAATCTACTTTCTTTTTAAATTCTTCTAGATTCTCTTTAGCACTATCCATGTCCATCTTATTAGCAACTATTATTTCAGGTTTCTTTAATAGTTTCTTATCAAAGTCTTCAAGTTCTTTTCTAATAGTCTTATAGTCTTCATAAGGATCTCTACCTTCTATAGAAGCCATATCTACAACGTGAACAATAACTCTAGTTCTTTCAATATGCTTTAAGAACTTATCTCCAAGTCCTTCACCTTTAGAAGCTCCTTCAATTAATCCAGGAAGATCAGCTACTGTAAACACTCTACCATCTATTGTTTTAACAACTCCTAAATTAGGAACTAATGTTGTAAAGTGATAATCTGCTATTTTAGCTTTACATGCAGATATCTTAGAAATAATTGTTGATTTACCAACTGATGGCATACCAACAAGTCCAACATCAGCAAGAAGTTTTAATTCTACTTTAATTCTTCTTTCTTCTCCAGGTTCACCATTCTCTGAAAAATTAGGAGCAGTATTATTATGAGTCTTAAAGGCATAATTACCTCTTCCACCTCTTCCACCTGTAGCTATAACCGCTTCATCTCCTACTTTAGTTAAATCAGCAATTATAAGTCCAGTATTAACGTCTTCTACTACTGTTCCTTGCGGTACTTTAATAATAATATCCTCGGCATTTTTACCGTTCATATTTTTACCCATACCATTAGCACCTTTTTTACCTTTAATCTCGTGCATGTATTTTAAATCTAATAGAGTACTTAGATTAGTATCTACTTTAAATATAATACTAGATCCTTTACCACCGTTTCCTCCATTAGGTCCTCCATCTGGAACGTATTTTTCTCTTCTAAAACTTGTACATCCATCTCCGCCATTACCAGCTTTAACATCCATTACAACTTCATCGACGAACATAAATATCACCTCTTTTCTTCTTAATCTATTACCACAAATGTGGGCAACACATAACTAGTCTTTCTCTCTTTTGATACCAGTCAAGTGGTAATCCAACTTCTTTCATCTTATTAATTAATATTTCAAAATCTTTTTCACCTACAAAAGATTTAAGAAATTCAAGATTAATACATGCTACATCCATTAAATGATAGCATCTAAAATTTCTAAGTGTACATATACATCTATATGATAATCCTATATTAGTAATAGTAATACTAGAATTACTATCATTAACTTCAGGTGGATAATCAGGTGCATTTCTATGAACATCTAAGAAATATAATCTTAATGTCTTATGAACAACTGATTTCATTTTTCTAATGCCAAATCTATGCCTATGCATTTCTCTTGCTATATGTGCATTATTTTTAACTTTATATACACCTATTAAACATCTATATAGAAATGTTTCTTCCTTTGTTAAAGGAACAACTGTATCAATATTTAAATTAAATATACCTGTTGCAAATCTTCTTGATTTTTCACATTCCATATCTGGATCATAAGCTCTAATCATTTTATACATGTCTACTAATTCTTGATTAATTTCCATAAATCTCCCCTGAAAGAACTAATTAGTTCTTAAAATATGCATCTAAATAATATATTTGTCTATGTTCCTTAAAATATTCTTTTTCAAAGTCTGTCATTATATTTTCTATTTTTCTTTCATCTTTATGAAGATCCATAGAAACTGTTTCAAATGAATACCAATATTTACTTAAACTTTCTAAAGCTGAAGCAAATAATATCTTATTATCTGTTTTAAGAATAATATGCTTATTCTTTTTAAATACTCTATCGTATGCTCTTAAGTATGATTCATGAGTAAATCTTTTTCTTTCATCTTGTTTTTTTGGCCAAGGCTCTGAAAAAGTTAAATATATAGTATTTATTTCTTTACCAAATATTTCAATAATATCTTTAGCATCACAGTTTATAATTCTTAAGTTTTTAATATTACCCCTAATATTATTAGCAGCATAAGCAGCTTGGTTTTTATCTAGTTCAATACCAATATAGTTAACTGTTGGATGAGCAAGGGCCATACCTATAATAAATGATCCTCTACCCATACCAAGTTCAAGCATTATTGGATTATTATTACCAAACACTTCACTCCATTTACCTTTATACTTTTCAGGATTCTTAACTACATAACTACTTGTTTTTAATATTTCATCTGCATTTTTTACTATATTATAACGCATATTTTATTCCTCCTTAATGTGAAAAAAATATCATCTGTGATGATATTATATTTCTTTATATACACTAACTTGTTTTTTGTTTCTACCTTTTGATTCAAATTTTACATAACCATCAATCTTAGCAAATAAAGTATGATCAACACCCATACCTACATTTTTAGCTGGATAAATTTTAGTTCCTCTTTGACGATATAAAATAGAACCAGCAGTAACAAATTCTCCGTCTGCTGCTTTAGCACCTAGTCTTCTACCTTCAGAATCACGTCCATTGTGAGTAGAACCTTGAGCTTTAACGTGCGCAAACTTTTGTATATTTAAAAGCATTCTTAACATAACGCTGTTACCTCCTTATTATTTTTATATAATCACTATAATCGTTTTCTAATTCTCCTATTAGAAGAATCATATTATTAATAAGTTTTAAAACTATTTCATCTTGTTTTATAACTCTAATTTCAATTTTATTATCTAAATCACTATAATCAATTGCATCATTATCAATTTCTATTATAGCGTTTATAGTAGTTATAACTATTGATGATACAGAAGCACATACAATGTCTTTTCCTTTTTCATCATAATTAGCATGTCCACTAATTGTTATAACATTTTCTTTAGTTAAATCTACCTTAATCATTTTAACTCTCTTATTTTACTGAAATTGTTTTAATAACAACTTTAGTATAAGGTTGTCTATGACCTTGAGTTTTATGGTAGTTACATTTTTGTCTATATTTAAATATAGTTACTTTTCTTTGTTTACCTTGTTTAACTATTTCTGCAGTTACTTTAGCTCCGTCAACATATGGATGACCAATTTTATCATCAATCATAAGAACTTTATCAAATGTAACTTTATCTTTTTCTTTACCTTCTAGTTTTTCAACAAAGATTTCAGTTCCTTCAGTAACAGTATATTGTTTACCACCAGTTTCAATAATTGCTTTCATTTAGTACCTCCTTTTTTTATTTCCTTAAGACTCGCCTATAGATGGTAGCTAAGCTTTAAAACCATGTTTCGTGCGGTTGTAACGAAGGAAGTCATTACAAACACAATAATTTTATCATTTTTATCCTTTAATGTCAACGTTTTTCGTATATTTACAAATAAAAAAAGAATAGTTAAAAAACTATTCTTTATTACTCTTTTGTCTCTTAGTTAAACTACCCCTAAAACCATAGTCTAATGGTAATCCAGTATAATCTTGCATAGATTCACCAGGTGTTGCAGCTCTTTCTAAGATTTCTTGCGTTTTTTTAAAGTTCTCATCTAATTCTTTTTCATCTAAAACTGCAACATATCCTTTTATTTCATCTCGTAAATTTTTATCATTTATACAATCGGCTCTATTTTTATCTACTACCATAAATGGGTTCCCTGTGTATAAATATGCTTTATAATTTTCTGTACAAGGATATTTTAACCCCGTAGCTCTACATGTATTAAAGAAATATCCAAATTTTTGACCTGTTAATATTTCTGTATAACATCCATCACACATATCAATTACAATATATCTACCAAAATTATCTAAATCTTTTGAATCTAAACTATCATAATATGAAGGTTTTATATGAACAATATCTGCCCAGAATACTCCATTTCTAGGCACAAATCCATTTGATATAGCTGCTCTACAAAGTTTCATTTCAACTTTTCCCTTAGAACCATATTCTTCTTTTTTCAATTCTTTCGAAGCTTCCTCATAAGAAATTTCTTGTAAACTTCCTTGACAAACAAAAATATTAGGATAGCTATATAATCCAGTACTATCAGTTAATTTAGTATCATAATCAAATGTTCTAAACATGTGACCTGTTTTTGCCTCATGATAAACATTGCCATTATGATTTTGTTTAACTATAAATTCACCTATTACTTCACCTAACTTACCTCTACAAGATATGTCTACGCAAGCTAATTGACATTTATAAAACTTTTCCATTTCTTCCCCCTTTCAAAAGTATCAATATATTATCATTAAAGTATTCTTTTGTCAAAAAAAAAGAATAGTTAAAAAACTATTCTAATTCTTCTTCCCTTTCATAGTTAAAGATACTTCAGAACCAAATTGTACTGGTTCTTTTCCTTCTTCTAAATCCTTTTCAGTTTTATCAAAGAAAGTTTTTAATTCTTCACCAGTTATTACATAATAATATGCTTCGAATTTATCTTGTAATTCTTTACCCTCAATTAATTCTTTATGTTCTCTATCTACAAACATTAATGGATATTTTCCAGAAGAATATTTATCAATATAATATCTTGGATCTCCATTTGAATTATATCCAATTTCTTCAGCATATGAACCAAATACCTCTCCTGTTAATATTTCTACGAAAGCACCTTTATCCTTTGTAGTAGAAACAATATAACTGCCAAAGTCATTTATATATCTTTCAAGGCCTTTAGCACTATAGCCATTTTTTATATACTCGTCTTCAAAACCAGGTTTAAGGTTAACTATTTTTGCCTTAAAGAATGATTTACCACGTGGTACACTTCCGTTTAATATAGTTTTTCTACATAGAAACATCTCAATTTCATTTCTATCTTGTGTAGGGTATTTAGATAATAATTGTTCTTTTTCTCTAGCATTTAATGGTATTAAACTAGAACAATCAACATAAAGATTAGGATAATCTAAACCATTTTTAAAATCAGTTACTATAGGATTAGTCATGTTTATTACACCTAGTCTTTTTCCTGTAATAGCTTCATGGTATCCATCATTTATCTTTAGAGTTGTTACAACAAATTTACCGATATGTTTTATACGAGATTCAATATCTTCTTCAGAATCACTATCAGCTAAATTAGTATAATCTAAAGCATATACGTCAGCTTGATAATATCTTCTAATTTTTGTCTCCATAATATTTCCCCCTCTTTTTAAAGTGCTTATATATTACTCTTTAAAGTCAATTTTGTCAAATAAAAAGAGTAGTTTTTAACTACTCATTATTTTGATTTTTTTCGGGTGCTTTCAAAGAATATAACTTTGCTGGTCCAAATTCACCAGGATCACTCTCTTTTTCTTTAAGAGCTTCCTTCCTTTCAGTTTCAGCCTTGTTAGCTTCAAAAAAGTATTCATTCAAAGATACTGCATCTAATGTTTTACAATATGCCTCAAAAAACTTAGCTAACATATCAGTAGAAATAAACCTTTTATTTTTCTCATCAATTAGTAAATTTTTAAAACAACCATATTTTGATTTACCTATATATGTTCCAACTTGAGACATATAAGTTTGTTCATTATATACGCCAAATTTTTGACCTGTTAATATTTCATAATAACAACTACCTTTTTCGGAAGGAGTAACAATATAATAACCATGATCAATTATTACTTCTTTTTCACCTTGTTCTGTATATAATCCAAACTTACCAGTATATTTCTCATCTTTAATAGAAGCAATTCTAACTTTATAGAATTTCATTCCTGCTGGAATACCACCATTAAGAATTGATTTTCTACAAAAGAATAATTTTGTTGTATCTATATCTAGTTTTTTCTTTGTCTCTGTTTCTTCTTTAGTTCTTCTTATTTCATCCTTAGTCATTTCTTCTAGGCTTCTTGTATCTACTACTATATTTGGAAAATCAATACCTTTTTCAAATTTTAAATAATAAAAATAACTATCAAAAGATCCTAATCTTTTTCCTGATGTTTTTTCTACAAATCCATTATTAAAAGTAGGACAAACAACAAACTTTCCTAATAATTCTCTTGCTCCAGTTTTCTCATTTAAGCAATATACATCTGCTTTATAATACTTTCTTATTCCCATACCAAATCCCCCTAATTAGATTATTCTTCCTCTAAAGGTTTGAAATCTTCTAATTCTCCGTTTTCTTTTAGTATTTTATTAACAGCTTTAGTAGCACTATCTAATTTAACTGAGCATTCTTTAGCTATCTTCATAGCTTCAGTATATTTATTAATAGCATCATCTAAGTCTACTTCACCATTTTCAAGTTCTCTAACTATTAATTCTAATTCTTCTAATTTTTCCTCAAAACTTTTTTCTTTAGTAGCCATATTAATTCTCCTTTACTTCTTTAATATTACTAATTAAATATCCATCTTTAATATCTACTCTAATTTCATCATTAACTTTAACATCTTTAATAGATGATATAACTTTATTATCTTTTTTAGTTACTGAGTAACCTCTTTTTAGAGTATTTAATGGATTAAGTACTTCTAGTTTTTCAACTATATGATCATATTTTATAGTTTTCTTATCAAGTACTACTTTTATAAAAGTATTTAATCTATCTATATCATTAGATAGTTTTTCTTCTTTTATTTGATAAATAGACATTGGATTTTTAAGAATATAACTTTCTTTTAACTTATTTAGTTTAAGTCTATTACTATCTATTAAAGAAAGTATATTCTTATTTAATCTCTTTTCCATTTGATTAATAACATTTATTAAATCATTTTTATTTGGTACGCACATTTCCGCTGCAGCAGTAGGAGTCTCTGCTCTTCTATCTGCAACAAAATCTGCAATAGTGAAATCTATTTCATGACCTACTGCACTAATAATTGGAGTTTCACAAGCATATATTGCTCTTGCAACTATTTCTTCATTAAATGCCCAAAGGTCTTCAATAGAACCTCCACCTCTTCCGCATATTATTACATCTAAGTTATAAGTATCTGCTAGTTTAATATTTTTAACAATATCATCTTTAGCATCTTTACCTTGTACTAGCGATGGAAATAATATTACTTCACATAGAGGATATCTTCTATTAATAGTAGACATTATATCTCTTACAGCTGCTCCTGTAGGAGCAGTTATAACACCTACTCTTTTAGGTATTCTTGGTATAGGTTTTTTATGTTCAGGTTTAAATAAACCTTCTTTTTCTAAATCTTTTTTTAGTTTTTCATATAACTCAAATAGATTACCTATTCCATCTTCTTTTATTTCACTAACATATATTTGATAATTTCCAGTCCCCTCAAATACTGATACTTTACCTTTAACAAGCACTTTCATTCCATCTTGAATTTCAAAATTAACTTTTGAAGCATTAGATGCAAACATAATAGCATTTATTCTACTTTCTTCATCTTTAATAGTGAAATAAAAATGACCCCTAGTATGTTTTTTAAAGTTAGATATTTCTCCCTTTAAACATACTTCTTGAAGATTTGGGTCATTATCTAATCTATATTTAATATAACGAGTTAAAGCACCAACTGTTATATACTCATTCATTTTTATTATCCTCATGATAAATACTATCTAAAACTGCATTAATCATATTCTTAACTTTTTCATCAGAATATTCTTTAGCTAGTTCTACAGCTTCGTTAATAGCTACTACTTCAGGAGTATCTGTATAACATAGTTCATAAATACCAATTCTAAGAATAGCTTGGTCTACTTTAGAAAATCTATCAATAGTCCAATCTTTTAAATTCTTATTAGCTATTTTATCTATATCATTTTTATTATCTAATACACCATAAACTATTTCATTAACAAATTCGTTTTCTATTTCCATATTTTCTTTAATTACTTCTTTAACGTCGTAATTAATCTTATCTTCTTCATATAAGAAAATTTGATATAAAATAGTCATTATTTTTTTTCTTAATTCAGATCTATTCATCTCTCATCACCTAAAGAAATTTTAACACAAATATAAAAAAAATTCTATATTATTAGAATTCTTTTCTTATTAATGAAATAATATTAGATATTATTCCTAAAATGAATACTAGAATTAATATTCCAAGTAAAATTATTAATGCTATATATGGGAATTTTTCTCTTCCTACATTATAGTTCGTAAAATAATTAGAAGTTAATTTTATTTCATTTTCCTTTTCTATAGATTCAGTTAATTCTTTTGACATAGAATCTTCATTTTTAATTACTCCACATACTTTATCAGATAAAGATGTTCCTTTAGTTAATACTGATATAAAATTAGTATCTCCATAACTAGATACATATACTATAGAATTTGTTTTTTCCTCTTTAAATCTAGTCATTTCAGAATCTTTTAAATCAATACAAATAAACCTTTGTTTATTAAAATACTTTTCAAATGTTTTAGTATTAGTAATTTCTTTTTTATTATATAAATCACTAATATATGGATTTTTAATGACTGTAAATACAAGAAAAACAATACATAAAATATATAAAACTATATTAATTATTCTCTTCATTTTCTAACTCCTTTTTCATTCTATATAATTCATTTAAAGCATCTATTGGTGTTAATTTAAGAATATCCATATTCTTTATTTCCTCTTCTATTTTAGATTCAGTTTTGAAATCTAAATTAAGTTCTAACTGAGATGGTTTAATTGAATTAGATTTATCATTATCTTCATAAGTTTTTAATATTTCATTAGCTCTATCAATAAGAGATTCTGGTAAATGTGCAAGTTTTGCTACATGTATACCATATGATTTATCAATAGATCCTTCTTTAATCTTATGAAGGAATACTAGATTACCATTTTCAAGTGATGCAGATACATGTACATTCTTTAAATGAGATAAACTGTTTTCTAAATCAGTTAATTCATGATAATGTGTTGAGAAGAATGTTTTTGCTTTTACATTATTATGAATATATTCTATGATAGCAGCTGCTAAACTCATACCATCAAATGTAGCAGTTCCTCTTCCAAGTTCATCAAATAATATTAAACTATCTTTAGTAGCATGTTTTAATGCTCTATTAGCTTCGCTCATTTCTACCATAAATGTAGATTCACCAGATACTAAATCATCTGATGCTCCAATACGAGTAAATATCTTATCAAATATTGGAATATTAGCATAAGAAGCAGGTACATAGCATCCCATTTGAGCCATTATAGATATAATAGCCATTTGTCTCATATATGTTGATTTACCAGCCATATTAGGTCCTGTTATAAGCATAACTAAATCATCAGCATCAAAATATATATCATTAGATATAAATTCACTATCTAATACTTTTTCAATTACTGGATGTCTTCCTTCTTTAATATCTATAATATGTTCTTCATTAAGAACTGGTCTAACATAATTATTTTCTTCAGATACTAAAGCAAGTGATGAAAGTACATCTATTTCAGAAAGTACTGAAGATAAATCTTGAAGTGCAGGAATATACTCTTTAACTTTATTTCTTATTTCTATAAACATTTCATATTCCATGTTTATAATTTTTTCTTCTGCTCCAAGTATTAAAGCTTCTTTTTCTTTTAATAATGGTGTAACAAATCTTTCAGCATTAGCTAAAGTTTGTTTTCTTTCATAACCATATTCTTCTTTAATATCTTTAATAGCACCCTTAGACACTTCTATGTAGTATCCAAATACTTTATTAAATCCAAGTTTTAAAGTCTTAATACCTGTTCTTTGTCTTTCTTCATTTTCTAACTTAGATATAAAGTCTTTATTATTCTTTCTAGCATCTTTTATCTCATCTAATTCAGGGTTATAACCCCCTTTAATTAGATAGCCTTCTTTTAAAGATATTGGTGCATCTTCATAAATAGATTTATCTAATAATTCATATAGATCAGTAAATGTATTAATAGGTTCAAAACCAAGTTTCTTTAAAATATCATTTATATCAGGTAATACTGATAAAGATGTTTTAAGCCATAATAAGTCTCTTGCATTAGCAGATGAAAAACCTATTCTTCCTACTAATCTTTCTAAGTCATAAATAGATGATAAATTTTCTCTTAGTTCATCTTTAAGAAGAAATTCTTTCATAAGAACTTCAATCTTATCATATCTTTTTTCTATTTCTTTTTTATCTCTTAATGGATTTAAAATAAAACTCTTTAGTTTTCTAGAACCCATAGCAGTCTTAGTTTTATCAAGTAACCATAATAAAGAATATCTTCTTTCCTTAGTTCTAATATTTTCTGTTAATTCTAGATTTCTTTTAGTATTTATATCCATCTGCATAAATGAATTTTCATTTACTATATTTACTTTTCTAAAATAATCTAAACTTCTTTTTTGAGTAGACTCTAAATAACTAAATAAACATTTAACTGTTTTAATTATTCTTTCATTATCTATATCAGAATATAATTTAGAATAATCATTTATTAAATCTTCATTATTAAATATAGAAATAGTTAAGTTATAAGTTTTTCTTAATTTATCTAATATAAGTCTATCAAAATCAGATTTAATAACTATTTCTTTTATGTTTCTCCATATTATTTCATTTCTTAGTTTTTCTTCATCTTTTTCTATTATAAATGCATTTAATTCTCCTGTTGTAATATCAGAATAACTAATAGAATAAGCATATCCTAAATCAAGTATATAACCAATATAATTATTCTCTTTTTCATCTAGAGATTCTAAAGTCATTTTAGTACCAGATGATACTACTTGAATAATATCTCTTTTTACTAGTCCTTTAGCTAATTTTGGGTCTTCTACTTGTTCACATATAGCAATCTTATAACCTAAATCTAATAGTTTATTTATATAAACTTCAGCAGCATGAAATGGAATACCACACATTGGTACTCTTTCATCTAATCCGCAATTTTTACCTGTTAAAGTTAATTCTAATAAATTAGAAACAAGTATTGCGTCTTCAAAAAACATTTCATAAAAGTCCCCTAATCTAAAGAAAAGTATATTATCTAAATTCTCTTTTTTGATATCTATATACTGTTTCATCATAGGAGAAATCTTTGTTAAATCAACATCATCTATATGCATACTTATTCACCTAAAAGAATTATAACATAAAAAAAAGCATTTTGTTAATGCTTTATGATCTTATAAAATCTATAATCATATTAAAATCTATTTGGCATAAAAGAAGTATTATAGTTCCAAATGCTAAATATGGACCAAATGGTAATAACTTCCTATCTTTCTTTTGAAGATTATATATAGCTACTGGAAGAGCCATAAAACAAGATATAAATAAACATACAATGCACATTTTATATCCTAGGATTAAAGCAAGAACAGCCATTAATTTAACATCTCCAAATCCTAAAGAATTTGATTTAAATATTAATGAACTTGCTTTTTGTAATATAAACATAACTATGAATACTATTATTGCTTCCATAATCATAAATATAAGCATATAACCTGTATCCATTATACCTGTTAGATCTTCATTATAAAAACCTATTAATATTTTAAATACTATTATAATTATAGATAAAACTATCAATACAATATCTGGTATTATCATATGATGATAATCACTAGCAATAATTATCATTAAACATGAGAATACTAATAAATATAATATAGTATTTAAAATACACATATCTGAATCTTTATTAACAAAGTATGCTAAAGCAAATAAAATACCTGTTAATAACTCAAAGAATGCATTAGATGTAGCTACCCTTTCATTACAGTATTTACATCTTCCCTTATTAGAAAACCTTCTAAAAATATATAAATGTTCAAATAGTTTTAAATCATGATTACATGAATCACATTTAAAATTAATTTTACCTTTTTTACCAAGTGCTATACCTACTTTAGTATAAATATGACCAAGCAAAATACCCACAATAAATAATATTATCATATATATTATCATATGCCTTGTCTCCTATTATTTAAATTATATCATTTATATATTATTTAAAGAATATTTATTTACAAAAAAAAGACATTATTCAATGTCTAATTCTTTTTTAATAATTCTAATTAATTTTTTATGATGAAGCATACTTCTAAGTTCATAATTAGGAAGTTGAAGTAATAAATTTTCATATTTAAGTAATTTCTTAGTGTAATATTCTTTAAATAATTCATCTTTATTTTCTAATATTTTAGGTCCAAAATATATTTCTTCATAAGAATATTTTTCTTCACCTTTTAAAAACTCTATTACTGTATAAATAATATCTCCATCTTTAACTAATTGTTCCCTATTTATCATAAATCCTAAACTAATAACAAATTTTCTTAGTTTAACGATATCTGTATTAGATTGAACTATTATTTTATTTACATTAGTCATCTTTTCACTATTAGAAAGTATATCTTTAATAGTATAGAATCCCATACCTGCAATAATAATAGTATTTATTTCTTCAGGATTAACTACATTAAGACCATTACCTAGTCTTAAATCAATCATATTTAATGCTTCATATTTTTCTATATTTTTAGCAGCATTATTAACAGCACCTTCATGTATATCAGAAGCTATTAATCTCTTGCCTAATTCATTTGCAATATATACATCTAAGAGGGCATGATCACACCCAATATCAATTATTTTGTCCTCCGGGGCGACGTACTCCGTTATTGCACTTAATCTATTTGATAATTTCATTAGTCTACTAAATAATCCTTTAGTTTTTTACTTCTAGATGGGTGTCTTAATTTTCTTAAAGCTTTAGCTTCTATTTGACGAATTCTTTCTCTTGTAACTCCAAAGATAGTACCTACTTCTTCTAGAGTTCTACAAGTTCCATCAATTAAACCAAACCTTAGTTTTAACACTTGTTCTTCTCTTTCAGTTAATGTAAGTAATACTTCTTGAATTTCATCTTTTAATACTTCATTAATAGCATATTCTTCTGGAGTAAGATTATTCTTATCTGATACGAAATCTCCTAAATGAGAATCTTCTTCTTCACCTATTGGAGTTTCTAGTGATAGAGGATCTAAAGAAATTTGAATTATTTCTCTTACTTTATCCTCAGTTATATGTAACTTTTGAGCAAGTTCTTTTTCAGTTGGTTCTCTATTAAGTTCTAGAGTTAATTGTCTTTGAACTTTCTTTAACTTGTTAATAGTTTCAACCATGTGAACTGGAACTCTGATTGTTTTAGCTTGGTCAGCAATTGCTCTTGTTATAGCTTGTCTAATCCACCATGTTGCATATGTTGAAAATTTGTATCCCTTTGATGAATCAAATTTATCAACAGCTTTCATTAAACCTATATTACCTTCTTGAATTAAATCAAGGAATGATAAGTTTCTTCCTACATATCTTTTAGCAATTGATACAACTAGACGAAGGTTTGATTCAGCAAGTCTTTTCTTAGCTTCTTCATCTCCATCTTCTATTTTCTTAGATAATTCTAATTCTTCATCTAATGATAATAATGAAATTTTACCAATTTCTTTAAGATACATTCTTACTGGGTCATTAATATTTAAGTTCTTAGGTAGATCTTCATCATCAAGTCCTAAAGCATCTCCACCTTCAGGATCTTCATCATCTTCCCCTTCTTCAATAACTTCAATATTATTATCTCTTAAGAAATTATATAAATCATCTAAGCTTTCAGCGTCCATTTCTAGGCCTTTTAAAGCAGTAGCTAATTGTTCAAATGTTAAATATCCAACAGAAGTACCAAGTTCTAATAAATCTTTTTTTCTGTCTTCTAATGTTTTAATTTCATGATATTCATCAACCTTTTTCTTACCCTTAGGTAATTTTGGTTCATCCATTTCTTCTTCAACTATATCTATATTATTATCAGTTAAAAATTGATAAATATTATCTATTTCTTCTGCAGAAATATCTTCATTTTCAAATATTTTATTTAAATCATCTGCTGTTACATATCCCTTTTTCTTATTTATTTTTAATAAATTCTTTTTCTCTTTCTCTAATATATCGCTCATTATTCTTCACCCTTCATTTTTAATTCTATAATTTTAGCCGCTAGTTCTCTTCTAACAACTTCATTTGTTTCTGTTTTCATTTTATTTTGTAATTTTCTTATTTCTTCTTTTTTAATATATTCTCTTATTGTATTAAAATATGAATCTATTTCATCTAAAGTATAGTTTTCACTATATTTTAATTCATCTATATACATAACTCTTTTTATTAGTTCATTATTATCTTCTAGATAACTAATAAAATCAGCTAAATTAAAGTTCTTATATTTCTTATAATATAAAACTATTTTAGACGCTAGTTCTCTATCTAATTCATTTGGTAAATAACTTAAATTATTAAAGTAATACCCAATTACATTACTATTCTTTACCATATGAAATAATATATATTCAGAAGCTTTTTCATATTTATTTAATACTGGTTGTTTTTTTATTTCTACTGGTTTAGGAATATCTTTCTTTTCTACTTTAATAGTAGACATTATTATATATTTACTAATACCTGTTTCTTTTGATATCTTATCTATTTCTATTTGTCTTGCTGTATCATCATTCATCTTTTCTAAATCTTCTTTAACAAGTGATAAATATTTTGATAAATCATTACTATCACTAAAATTTAATTTAGATCTATAAATATCACTCTTATAATCTATTAAAGACTTAGCATGTGATAAATGACTAAGCATTTTATCCTTACCTTTTTTAAGTATATAATCATCTGGATCTAAGTTTTCTTCTAATCTAACTACCTTAATATTTAAATTAGAATCTTTCATCATAGTTATACATGCATTAGTAGCTTTTTCTCCAGCTGAATCTCCATCAAATAATAAAGTTACATTACTACTAAGTCTTTTAATTAGATTTATATGTTCTTTAGTAATAGCAGTCCCCATAGTAGCTACTACATTCTTTACTCCAATAGAATAAAGTCTGATTACGTCCATAAAACCTTCTACTATTATTATATTATCTTCTTTAATAGCATGTTCCCTTGCATTATGATAGTTATATAATAAAGATCCTTTTTTAAATATCTTAGTCTCTTTAGAATTAATATATTTACTTTCAGAAGTATTATTATATATTCTTCCTGAGAATCCAACTACTTTACCATTTATATCCCATAAAGGAAACATTATTCTATTTTTAAAAATATCATAAACTTTATTAGTACTTCTAATAGATATACCTGAATCTACTAAATCGTTTTCTATATATTTTTTTAGTAGTAGATTAGATAATTTATCATCATCAAAAGAAAGTCCAATCTGAAATGCATTAATTATATCTTCATCTATAGATCTATTTTTTAAATACTCTTTAGCTTCTTTACCTAAATTAGTATTTAAATTATTTTGATAATATTTAGATGCATAATCATATATGTCATACATCTTTTTTGAAGTTTCATCTATAAATTCTTTCTTTTCATGATAATCAAAATGTTCTCCTATTTGATCTGCTATTTTCTTAACAGCAGCATAATAAGGTATCTTTTCATATTCTTTAACAAAGTTAAATACATTACCTGATGCACCGCATACAAAGCATTTATACATCTGCTTTTCTTCTGATACACTCATTGATGGATTATGATCATCATGAAATGGACATACTCCAAAATAATTCTTTCCTCTTGGAGTAAGTGAAATATAATTTTTAATAACATCTACGATATTTACTTTTCTTTGAATACTAAGTACTTCTTCAAATGTTATTTTATTCATAAAAAACTCCCAACAACTATTTTATTCGCCATAAATAAAGAAAATTCCCCTAAAAAAATAAAAAAAGCTTAATTTTTTAAGCTTTTTTTACATCTTCTTCATCTTTTATCTCTTCTACAACATCACTTAAGTCAATTGTATCAGATAAAGTTTGTATTTCAACAGGTTCTTCTTCTACTACTTTTTTCTTAAATATTTTACCTAATATATCTATTTTACCAAGCACATATCCAAGTACAATACCTAACGTAAATGTTAGGAATAATCCTACTGAAAATATAATCCATTCTTTTACTGATGTAGTATCAGGACAAGTTGGAACAATCTTTTTGTTTTCTGCTAATCTTGTTACTAAAATTGAATAAGTTTTAGTAGTAGTTCCATCTTCTGCAGTAACTGTAATATTAACTGTGTTTTTACCAACAACTAATTTATCGTTACCAACAATTTGAATTTGAGCTGCTTCATTAGCAGGAGTAGCTACTATTTCTAATTCTTTAACATCATAAGTAACATCTAAATAATATTTAACTTCTTCAGGATTAAATTCAATCTTTTGTCCTTTAATCTCTAAAGTATTTAAATTAGCATTCATTTTCTTTAACTCTTCTTCTGAAGGAGTTAATTCTAGGTTTACCTTAATAGTATATGTAGTTTTCTTACCATTTTCTGCAGTTACAACTACTTGAATGTTATTTTCACCTTTTTGTAAGTTCTTATAATTATCACTAATTTGAACTGATGCATAATTACTAGTAGGTGTTGCATTAACTGTTAATGAAGTAACATCTTTTACATTAGCTGTATAATCTTTAACATTTTTATTAAATGCAGGTGTAAGTGGTGTATTTGGAATAGATAATTTACTAAGTGTTGAATCAGTTCCTAAAGCACGTATCTTAACTGAACCACTAGCAACACCACATTGAATATCTTCACCGTTTAAATTACAGTCAGCACCTTCAATTGTGATATTTGTAGATCCTTCTTTTGCATTATCTACTGCTTTAAATTTTAAAGTTCCAACAGTAGCATCTCCAGATTGACCATTGCCACTAACATATAATTCACTACCATTTTGAGAAGATGCTCCACCTAAATATTGAAGAACAGATCCATCAAATGTAATCTTAACAGAATAACGACCTAATGTTCTATTACTATCATTAGCTCCTTCTTCTTTAACACTAACTGTAAACTCTTGACCTGGTCTAACAGTTCCTGGACCATCTACTATAGAAAATGTTATAGGAGCTGCAGCAAATACCTTTACTGGTAATAATATTAATGCAAAAAGCATTACATATAATAACGTTTTAAATTTTTTCATACCTTTTTATCCTTCCTTCCGGGTACCCCTCTATCATAGATAAATTATATCAAAAAATGAATAAAAAGTAAAATGTTTTATTTTTAATAAATAAAAAAAATCTGGATAACCAGATTTTATTTACTTAATTCAACAAATTTATCTACTGAAATAATTGCTTTAGCATAACTTCCTAAAGTAAAACCATTTTCAGTAATATTAAATGTTTCACTTGTTCTACCATTATCAAATAAAGTACTGTATTTATATGATCCATTTGATGTAGAACTTATTTTAATATAGTATGTATTACTATTTTGGTCATTTCCACCTTTAGCATACATTCTATAATAAATTAATTTATTATCTTTTACTTCATAAGTACCACTACTTACTTCTACTACTTCACCATTTAATGTAGATGATAATGAAGCTGCTCCATTTTCATCTAATTCAAATTTAATATTTAATTCAGCTCCTGAACCATCTTCCTTTTCATTAACTGCTCCAGTATAAATACCTGAATAAGTAATTCTTTCACAATTAATAATAGTACATTCTTCTTTAACAGGATCAACTTTCTTTGGTTCTTCTTTTTGTTTAACAAATAATGTTACATCATATTTATCTGCTAAATAAACACCAGTAACTACACCAAATATAAAGAATAATATAAGTAAAAAGAATGTGGCAAAAAATCTATTAGTAGAGCTTCTTCTTTTAATTCTTCTATTTTCTCTTTTAATTTCGTCTAAAGTCATACCTTCTTCAGCCTTTTGTTTAATTTCTTTCTTAGATATTTTTTCTTCTTTAACTTCTTCTACCACTTTTTCTTCTTTTTTAGGTTCTTCTTTAACAACCTTTTTAGTTTCTTTAACTTCTTTACTCATTTTATTTCTCCTTTATTAAAACCATACTCCGTATAATATACCAACTATTCCAAGTAAGAATCCAGCAACATAAAATGCTTTTACTATATTTGGTTCTTGCCATCCCTTAATTTGGAATGAGTGATGTATTGGAGTTTTTGGAAATACTCTCTTACCAGTAATTTTCACAGATGCTATTTGTATTATAACAGATAAACACTCAATTACAAATACCCCACCTACAATTGCAAGTGATAATTCTCTATGTGTAAGTATTGCAACTGTTGCTAAAGTAGCACCAAGTGCTAGTGATCCAGTATCACCCATAAATACTTTAGCAGGATATCCATTAAATACTAGGAATCCAAGTAAACCACCTACTAATATGAAACAGAATATTGCAATATTATCATAACCTGCTAACCATCCTGTATTCCAAGCAATCATTCCATATACTATAAATGCTATTACAGAAAGTCCACCAGCAAGTCCATCAAGTCCATCTGTTAAATTAACTGCATTTGAACTACCTACTAACATAAATAATATAAATACTACGTAAAACATTCCAAGATTTAATTTAATATCAAATAAATATATTTCAATTGTTGGATCCATACCATTTTTTACATATAGCAAGAAAAATCCTACTGCTATTATAACTTGCCCTATAAACTTTTGAAGTCTTGTTAATCCTTTTTCATTAGATTTGTATTTAATAATTCTATAATCATCAATAAAACCTAATAATGCATATGATAAGAATACAAATAATACAATTGTAAGATTACTTGTATAAGTTATCTTTTTAGTAATAAGTAAGATAGCTAAAACAATAATAGTAGATAATATAAATATTAGACCACCCATAACAGGAGTCCCTGCTTTTGCTGCATGTTCTTTAACAAACTTACTTGTTATTTGCCCCATTTTTCTTCTTCTTAAGAAAGGTACTATAATAGCTCCTAAAACTAATGCTACTAAAAAACCTGCTGTTAAAGCTAAAACTGATTTAGCTAATATATACATATGTTATTCACCTCTATACTAAAATTATAGCACAAAAAAAGTAATTATAACAATTACTTTTTACGTTTACATAAATGGGTTAAATGGTAGCGTCATCTCTAAGCGTGCTTCGTCATTAATAATATTATTTATATTTCTAATATGAGATAATTCAGCATCTAACTTAACCATTTTCTTTCTATTAATTATCATTTTTATTAATAATATAGAACAAATAATAGCAGTTATTAATATAAGTATTTCTATAATAGAAACAGCATTAAATATATTCATATATATCACCTATTTTAATTATAAAAATATAAAAAAATGAAATCAATTAATTGATTTCATTCTTTACAAGGTTTTACATTAATTTGAATATTTACTTTCAATTCCAAAATAATGTTCTAAAGATATATCTCCAGCTTCATGTATTTTATAAGCTAATTCTTTACCAACATATCTTAAGTGCCATGATTCATATTTATATCCAGTATATTCTTCTTCACCCTCTGGGAATCTAACTATTAAACCATATTTATAGCAGTTTTCTTTAATCCATATAGCTTCCTTAGTTCCATTAAATGAACTTGATGGATTATTAATGTCTGCTGCTAATCCTGATTGATGCTCTGAATAACCAGGTCTTGCAGAATATGTATCTGCTTTATCTCTACCATCTTGTCTAACATACATATCATATAATCCTACTTGATAATCATATGATCTAAATCCTGATTGAATCCATAATTTAATACCATCTTCAGTAGCATCACTAAGCATTTCATTAAATGCATTCATAAACTCAGGAAGTAATCCTCCAGGATTATAAGTATCTGGTAATGGATAACTCTTATTAACAATCATTATTCCATCTATATAATATATACCATCGTCACCTTGAGTTACTTTTGGTTTTTCTGGTTCTTTCTTTTCTTCTTTTTTAGGTTCTTCTTTCTTCTTATTAACAACTATTTTAATCTTAGAAGTAGTCATATCTTCTCCCTTTACTTTAATAGTTGTTTTACCCTCTTTTAAAGCCTTAATTAAGCCATGATCTACAGATATAATATCTTTATCATAACCTGTATAAGTTACCTTTCTATTAGTTGCATTACTAGGGTTAAACTCAAGCTTTATTTCTTTAGTTTCTCCCACTTCTAAAGTATAACTTTGAGTAGTCTTAATAGACTCTAATTTAATATAAGTAATAAAATAATTAGTATAATTCTCATATATATTTAAAGTATAGTATTTATTAACTTTCTTTCTAGATTCTAATAGTATATAATTACCACTTTCATCAATACCATATAAATCTAAATAACCATGTTTTCTAATATAATATGGAACTTTAAGTTTAATCTTAGTAGCTATTCCCATAATATTATTATTGTTTATGTATAGACCTTTTTGTTTTAAAAATTCGCTATTAGTTACTTTTTTAGTTTCAGTACTAGGTTTAATATTCATATTTTTCTTAAAATATGAAGAATCCATAGTAACAGTATAATTCCTATAAGTATATGTTATTTCATCCATATTCTCATTAATATACTTTATTGTACTTTTCCATAAATTTGCATTATCATGATATAACTTAACAGTTTCGCCTTTTTTAGCTTGATTAAGTATTTTAAAGCCAAAAATAGTATATATAGTAAATCTGATTAAAAATACTAATCCAACTAATACTAAAAGACAAATCAATATTCTATCGATTCTTAATCTTTTCCTTCTTCTACTCATTAGCCTATACCTCTACTATCATTATAACACATTTTATTCAAAATAAAAAGGAAGATAATTCTTCCTATAATTCTACATTGTGATATACATTTTGTACATCTTCTATTTCATCTAACATATTTAGTAGTTTATTAAACATTTCAAGATCTTCACCTTCAAGTTTAACTTTATCTAGAGAAACCATAGATACTTCATCTACTTCAAATTCCATGTTTGGATTAATAGCTAATAATGCTTTCT
>JAEEGG010008162.1_pt1 | contig 23851 bp, 18 predicted proteins | sample 9134161 | NCBI WGS metagenome assembly JAEEGG01 (sample SAMN16246543, study PRJNA631951) | gut metagenome | biome: gut microbiome; feature: rumen; material: CR-attached | host: Bos | place: Iran: Karaj | collected 2018-10
ATGAAATACTTGTTTGTGGTTCTAGTCTTATGATTTGATATACTCCAACTTTAGGTCGAAGAAGGAAACCAGCTTCGAGCAACATCGGTAATATGCAATAAAGACCATTAGGTAAAGAGCGATTTGTACCATATTTACTCGATAACTTAGATACTATCAACGATGATCCTACCTCTTTCTGGGCATGGAAATATTTACCTAGTGTAGTAGTAACATCATAGCAAAACTCATAAGCCGCATTAACAAGTGCAATTAAAATTAAAGACCTATCATCTTCATTCTTCAATGCGAGCTTTACCTTCTCCTTATTCTCTAATAAATAAGGCATCAGTGGATTCAGCCTAGTCAGTTTATTAAGAATAACAACAGATTTCTTGATTCTATTTTCTCCACGATAATCCATCCGCGCCAGTTCTGCAGCGTAAGCATCATCATATTGCCCATCCAGAACAGCTTTCAAAGCTATTTCTAAAGAGTTCATCGGTATGCGCTGATTAATTCCTATTTTTGCTTCCATCTTATTTCTTAATTGTAATAAACGGGACAATCATTTCCAACATATGACTGCCACCATGTGTAATTTTGTCTTCTGTGCCAAAACACATATTGTTTCTCCAAATCACATAGTCACCATGTATGAGCAGATGCTCTATTTCTTCAGTATGACGATCCACAAACTGCTGTAATGCCATTTGATTATTAAAGATCAGATGTCTTCTGCCCCTTGAATTATCTTCATAGAGTTGTACCCTATCGTGCTGTGACAGACTACCCCAGGCATGAGAAAACACACTACCATGGTCCGATGATAATATGATCTCAAATCCTTGTTCGTGCAGTCCTCTGATAGTATTAATAAAAGTTATGACCCAATCTTCTGTTTCTCTAAATAACTGCTTCATGTTTGATGCATGATGCATAAATTCATCTAATCTCGTATCTACAACAGCCAAACGTTCTATGTTATCAAGATCTACTGGCTTTTCATCATGGAAATAAGCTATACGAAAATCTGAGAAGTTTCTTTCCTTCCAATATTCATACCATAGTTTCTTTTCATTTGTAGGATTTTGACGATAATCCCTTTCAGGATATTCTCCCTTAAAGATAGACTGGCGAGATAGTTTTGTAATCGATGGCAACCAAGAATAACTCACTTGTTCTTTTGCCTCCAGACCATTCTCTATCATTGCTTTTCTCAGCAGAACATATTGCCAGAAAGCCATACCATCCACTACAACAAGGGCAACTTTATTACCTATAGAATAAGTTCTGGCGATATAGGGTAACGTCTTATGTACTACCCTTGGGCCTGTGGCTGTTATCATTTGGGAATAATAAACCTCATCGATATGTCGCTGGAAGGATAAATTGATAAACTCTAACTCGTTCTCCAACTCCTCGTATTTTCCCTGTTTTGATGCCTTGACAATGTATTCTGAGATTTGGCTGATAGTATCACAGGGCCTATTCCAATCAACAATAACAGACAATAAGTTCTGTTTCACGATAGAAATATCCTCGCCATCAGGACCAAATTTAGTTGTAGCCTCTGATACTGCTGTTTCTGTAGAATACTTATCTTTCATACCAATACCTCTAGTGGTATAGAGGCTCTGCATCATGGCATAGGTAATGTTCTTGATATCTATTGCTTGTTGATTATAAGTGAGGAGCAAGTCTCTGGCATTGAAATCTTCAAAGAATGCTTCGTTATGGATATCAGCCAAAACCTTTTCTGGATGTGTCATGATAACAATATACTTGCTATCTGGGGTGTCTTTAAATGTTGTTTCAAACCAGACCCTAAGTTGCAGTTGTGTGAATTGCAAGACTACATAGCCTTCTTTAGCAAAAGCCTCGATAGTGTCTTCCCGAGATAGGAAACCATCGGGATTTGAAATGATGCTCAACCTTCTTTGTGGCCTGCATATCTCACTGAGTATTTTGCTCATCAGACTATCCATCCACCCTTACTCTTATGATATTTTTTACATCAGGTACCACACTCTGATTCTTACGCATACTATCAAGCCAAAGCTGTTTTTCTTCCTCAATCCGCTTCAGACGGCTATTTCGGATATTGACAATACCGATTCTTTCAGCCCGCTTAGCCTGGAACGCCAGTGCATTAAGTTTACTGTTTGCCTTTAAACTGAGATTCTGCAAGATATCGTTTTCCATACGATGGAACACCTCAAAGAGAAATTCCATTACCCCATCACTATCTTCTTTTAGTGTCTTCGTCCCCGTATAGACATAAGCATGGGGATCCTCCACCAGTTTGTTCCATATCTGGTTAGCATATGCAGCATAGAGTTTGCCATTATCGGCTTCAAACTGCGCCACATAACTCACCTTGCTTTCTGACGGGTTCTTGGCTGAAACCTTCCAAAGACTAAAAACACCTTTGGTTTCTGTACCAGAGAGTGTACGGATAACTGGCATCTGTTCCTGACTCTCGCCCTCTACACTTTCAAGCATTTTGTTCACGAGGTCATGCTGGAGTGTAATTTGTTCTGCATTCGGGTTTTCCAGCGCATGCTCCGCATCAAAGACGGCCTCCACCTTCATGCCATCAAATTGATAGGTAGATACCCCCATCAGATTCTTCTGCACACGGCCCCCTTTACTCTTGACATACAGATCAGACATCTGTTCCAGCCATACAGGCAACGGGCTGTATTTCACGTCAGCAGCCTGCTTGTTGTCTATCTCTTCTTTGGCAATAGATGGCAGGATGCCCTCTGTAGCCTTATAATCTCTCAGTTTCTTCTTGATATCATAAAGCCAACTGTCACCCACAAACTCCGTCTTGCTGGGATCCAACAACGATTGCAGATAGATGTGATTTATCTTATTCACCTCTATCGTAGAATCCAGTACATCAGACGTCTTGTCGATACCCAATTGTTCCAAGATGACATTCAGTTTCTCAACAATAATGCCATAGACTCTCGAGTCGATGCTATTGCTGGTGAGCATATTGAAAGCCGTCACAGGGTGCTTTTGTCCTATACGGTCTATACGTCCTATACGTTGTTCTATAGCCATAGGATTCCAAGGCAGGTCATAATTAAAGATGATGTGACAGAACTGCATGTTCAGGGATTCTCCTGCAGCATCCGTTGAAACCATCACATCAGACAACTCTTTGAATCGTTGCAAGGCTGTCTGGCGCATACCTAATTCCATAGAGCCATCGATGGTCTCACATTGGTAGCCTCTTGATGTCAGTTCTTTCACTAAGTATTGTTGTGTTGCCCTGAATTCTGTAAATACCAATACTTTCAAGTTAGGATCACCTTCTTCCATTTTCAGACGTGTAATCATCTGCATCAAGGCATCTGCCTTAGCATCCGTTTCTACCCGCAGACAATTTGCAGCCTCTTCTATCAATTCTGAAAGAATTTCTTCTTCACTGCGCTCATCATAAGTATGCATTACGGAATACCCTGAAGGAGAAATATCTTCAAGTTCCTCTGAATCATATTCCGGGTTATAATCCTCTAAGGCATCTTCAAGCCCATTCTGTAATCTATAGAGACGTGTGGAGAGTGCAGAGTGAATGGCAGCGGTACTACTACTGGCAATCTTCTGGAACATCACCATTACCAAGGCCAATGCTGTATTACGATTCCGCTTGGCTTTATTAAACGATGTCCTGACATAATCTGTTACATGTTCATAGAGTTTCAACTGTAGGTCATATTGCAGACCATCCAGAGGCACCATCATCTTTACAGTTTTGCGCTCATTAAAGAGTTTATCGCCATTATAATCCACAGCATAACGCTTCTCAGAGCGCAATACGTATGGCTCTATCTCCTTCACTGATGGCATACCTTCTCCTGCAAAGACATCTTCATCCAATAACTGGAGTACACGACGGAAGTGATCGCTTTTACCACGATGGGGTGTTGCTGACAGCAACAGCATCCTTGGCACAGCATTACTTAAGGTCTCTGCCAACTGATAGCGCGAAACCTGTGCAGAAGAGCCTCCCATCTTATGGGCCTCATCTATAATCACCAAGTCAAAGTCTGCATTCACAACAGCCTCAATCCTATACTTATTATAGGTGTCTATCTTTTCCTGACTCCAGCCTTGCCTACGCTCCAATGGTTTCAGCGCATCTGTAGAGACAATAATCTGATTATGTTGGTGCCAGAAGTTCAATTCCTCTTCTGCCTCAATGTTTGAGAACATATTAGCCAGCGATGAGATCAACTGCGAGTCGTAAATTTGGAACTGCTCTTTAAAGTGCTGTTTCATTTCACTCTGCCACTGAAGCATAGCAGATTTTGGAACAATCAGCAATGTGCGTTTGATTTCGCCTCGCAGTTTTAGTTCTTTCAGCGCCAATCCAGCCTCGATGGTTTTACCCATACCCACCTCGTCAGCCAAAAGGAAACGTGTCTGCGGAGCTTTCATCAACTTTTCAAGAATCAGCAACTGATGAGGCAAAGGCAAAAGGCTGCTCTCGTAAGGAGCCAATAGCCGTTTCTGAGCTATCTCATCTTTGATACGCGAGGCCAGCGCAATGAAACGCACATGAGAAACATCCTGATGTTGGACCTCTGAGGAATCGATATCATCCCACAACACCTGCTGGAAACTGTTGTCTTCCACCAAGCGAATCCAGGCTGTCCGTTTTCCGAATACCGTCTTTTCACCTATGATCTCTATGTCCTTACCTCTATATTTCACACCTTTTGATATGTGCCCAAATGTGCAATTACTTACACATATTCTTTATTATATGTACCCGAAATTACGATTTTGGGTACACGTTTTGATTCTTTTGGGCATTTTTTTATCATTTTGGGTACATTTCTACTTAATAATTGACTCTATAGTATCTCCGCTACCTTCTGTCAGATCACTGTAATTAACAAACAAATTACGCAGTTTGACATTGATATAATAGTTCTCTCTACCTATCTTAAACTTCTCCAACAGCCCAGCCTCTACAATCTTATCCAAATACTTGGATGCAGTCTTGCGTTGAACCATCATATCGTGCTGCATATAATCTATCTTTGTATATGGGTGAAAAAATAGATTATTAATCAACTCATGTTTATATGCCTTGTCGAATAATGGTCTCAATATATTCTTGTACTCAGCCATCAGCAGCGAAATGCCCTTTACCAGTTCTATCGTGTTGGCAGCAGTCTCTTCAACACCTTTTAGCATAAAGACAATCCAGTCTTCCCACTCTTTAGCATTGTCTTCGTTTTTATCCCTGATGGCTTGAAGCAAAGCATAATATTCACCCTTATGGTGAGTGATATAGCGACTTAAATAGAGAATGGGCAGCTCCAACAAATCTGTGATCACCAAGTAGAGGATGTTGATGATACGACCCGTTCTTCCATTACCATCACCAAAGGGGTGTATGCTTTCAAACTGATGATGAATGATAGCCATCTTGATAAGCGGATCAAGGTTACAAGCATCCGGGTCATTGATAAACAATTCAAGGTTTCCCATCTGTCTGTTCACCTCACTAATATCCTGTGGCGGTGTATAGATGATGGTTCCGTCGCTTTGATTGACAAGCGCTTTGCTTGGAGAAACCATAAAACCAGCATCATTCAGTTTTACAAGTTCTTGAACCTTTTTAATAACATTGTTCGATAAGATTTTGTTTTTCCTGACCATTTTAAATCCTTCAAAGATAGCTTCACGATAACGCAGCACTTCTTTTGTGGCAGGAGTAAGAACACCCATCTTGTCATTTAAGCCAGCCTTATAGAGATCATCCTGAGTTGTAACAATATTCTCCACAGCCGAACTGTCTTTGGCCTCTTGTAGTGTGAGTGTACTTATCAAGATATTCTCATTAGGTATCGTTCGTGCAATACCTTTTAATTCAGCCAACTTCCTATTAGCCTTACTAAGTTGTTTTAAGACTTTAACCGTTTCCAGGTCGTATGGTAACGGAAGAGTCGGTATTATATATTTATTTGCCATATTCTAATTATTAAGACCTCATCTGGGCGATGTCGTAATATTGCAGAAGCACCTCGTCTTCAGTGAGGATATGTTGAGGAATCTTATCACCTACAAGGAGGATGGTGGCGAAATCCTTATCCTTGAAACACTGCTTAAAGCCTTCGCGAACGGCTTCTGTATGCACTTCTTTGATACGAGCGCGAGGCTTTTGGGCCTGTTCTTTGATAATGTTAAACTCACGCATAAGTTTGTTATGACGTAACTTTTGTAAGTCAATCTGCTTTTCTAAATCAGGAACATGCCATTTGCCATTTTCATCCTTAATAAAATTATCTTGCAGAATATCAATCAATTCTGGCAGCACATCTCCCTTCTTTACGCCCTTGATAGTCTGCATCCATTCTGGCGAAATCTCCTGATAGGTCTTAGGTTCTTTCAGTTGAATCTTCAACCATTCAATACCATTAGCCTCATCACTCACTATCAAACCTAATGGTTGATAACCTGTAGTGTGCTTTCGCTTTTCCATATACTCTGCAGCCTGAGTTTCTGTAAAATACATACCGTCACGTTCAACAAATTGTTCTTTCAATCCCTTTTGGAATTCTTGTGCATCCATTGGAATGGGATATCCGTGCTGAACGTAATAGGAGATCATTCGGTCATATAGAATTTTGGGACTGCGCTCAATTACTGTAGTTGTAACATTACCACGCTCCAAATGAACTGGTAAGTGAGACAAATGTTCTGAAATAAAATCCCAAACATTGTTTTTATTCCCCAAAGAAAGAGATATTTTGTTAGTAAGTTCATCTGATGGCTTATAACAAGATATGACCAGATCTTGCTTTACAGCAGTGGTTGTAGTAACAGCTTTGAAAGAACCTTGTTTCTTATCAAGTGCTGCGACATTAGCAACAACAAAACCAACACCTTGCAAAGCATTTTGTATTGAATTCCATACTGATGCAGAGGTGTTACTAAACTCCATTGTTAGCCATTTTCCAGGTTTTAGAATTCTATAGAACTCTCTTAGAGAATCATTCATCAATTTCTGGTAGTCAAAAAGAGTTTTATGTTGGTATTCATTAACAATAGCCTCTTTCTGATTATTTGTTGCAACTTTTAACCATCCCTCCCAAATAGAACTTAATTCAGAATACATAATATTTGCGCCAAATGGCGGATCAACAAACATGTAATCGACAGAATTATTATCTATTGTGCCTAAAGCTGTTGCGGATAATAAGGATACTGCAGAATTACCACGTTCATTATATGCGACTGATGCAAAATCGCCAATTTTTCTTCTTAGAATGTTAACTGGATTTAATTCAACATTTAAAGATGGTATATACAACGTACCAGTAAGTATTCCAAACTTCCTATCAAGAGTAAATTTATAGCATTTTGTTGTTCTTTGTAGCGTGGATGTCAACCATGTTAAGGGTATATTGTTTTCAATCACTAACTCATAGATACGATATAAAAATATCAAATTTCTTTTTGTGAAGAATTGATGGCTATATATTATTCCATTACTCCGAATTGGCTGAGATGTATTAAAACCATCAATAAGTTTATAGGTTGGGTAATCCTTATCTTTTATATAATCAATAGAGTTTATTAGGTTTGTGTCAAAATCAGATATATCTTTTTCATTTCTTTTCCCCAAAGTATAATTAACTCTAACAGGAACCTTCTTATTCATCTTTACGACATCTCCAACAATACTGTCATATGAAGATTCCCATACTTTCTCCATATTTTTCTTACTACATTCAAATCCACAATGTGGGCAGGGGAACTTATCTCTTATTATTTCTTTTTCTAAATTAACAGATTCGTCCCACAAGACAATTTCTTTTCCACAAGAAGGGCATGTAAAGACATCACTCCAGATGGTATAGTTGACCTTTGCTTTCTTTCCTTTTATTTCTGTTTCATACATCCATCCCAGTTCTTTCTCAACTTGGTCAAGTATTGCATTTGCTTTACATTCAAAATCCTTAGCATTAAAAGGTAATGTGTAACTTGCAGCAATTAGCGTAGCTATAGGAGATAAGTCTGAGCAAATGCTATGTCTAACACCTACTTTAGCATCCTTCTCTTTCAATGCTTCAACATCTGCCTTTGAGCCACAAAGATTAGCAGCTACGCTTGTCATTCCAGTACCAGCAAAACCATCAAACACAATATCGCCAGGTTGTGTATAATGAAGAATATATCGCATAATAGCAGGATGTGGACATTTTGTATGGTAAGCGTGAGCCATATATATAGGGTTGTTCTTACCTTCGCTCACATCACTCGCATACGGCTCTTTTACATCAAAGTCAGCTTTACGCTTTCCTTCTTTCTCTAACTGTTCTTTTTCCTTCTCCCATTCCGCAATAAAGTCATTAAGCCAAGGATTAGGACAGGCTGTATAATATGGAGGATCAGAGAGATTGATAATATCTTCATCCTCTCCAATGGGGAAACCTTCAATCTTACGTAACTCTGGCAGTTTCTTCCTTAATTCCTCGCGGAAATACGCCCTTCGAGCCTCATCGTTAGGAAATTCTTTTCCTAAGCAGGTGACAGATTGCTCCTGCAGAAACTGCATGGCTCCTGGGATGATATTATTCATCTCTTCATCAGAGAAGAGGTTCTGTGATCCGTCCTTATTCATATTTATGAAAGTTTGATAATAATACGTGGATTATTCTTGCCTGCTGAGAGGCGTGTAATCAACTGATTGAATGCTGATTTTGCATCATCTACTGACATAGCACGTGAGAAACAGTTTACCAAGTCATTTGGCGTAATCTCTACAGGTGTCAGGCCATTATAAAGGGTGCTGATGATATTCTTCAACTGCGGTGCATACATCGCATCTAAGTGAACCTCTCTACTGATAAATCTATTGACAATACTCTGCTGTTCAGGATCTAATACAGAGATACTGCCTTTTATGGCAGGATCCTCCAAAATGTCTTGGAAGGCAGTCACGAAAGAATCATAGATTTCCTTGATCTCCTCTGCCAATTGATTCAGATCGGGCAAAACGGGAGCCTCCAAAGGATTGAAGCCTCTATATGGCGAACGCTTAATACTGTCGAGTGTTACCTGAGGATCTGCTGGTTGCAAAAGGCTCATATTACGCTTCCATGCATCGTAACGTGCAGACTGCACAAAGGGTGCATCAGCCACCATCTTGCAAATGGTATTCTCATTGCCATTCTCAATACGCGATTTCTGCAGCATCTGCGACTCGTTGATGTGAGAACGACGATAGAGGTCGAGATACCACTGAGCATACTGGTCGCGTAAACGATTGAAATCATTGGTATATTCGATACCCTTTTGTTCGCTACTGCTCATCAGTACATCTGGCAGGCGATTCTTCAACCGTCTCATCTCTCCTGCCATTGCTTCCTCAGCGTATGGTATTGCGTTATCCAGATAATTGATAAGTTCCTTATAATCCGCCAGACGTAGGAAGAGTTTTTCGAGGCGTTTCAAGTCCTTGATATTATCCAGCGTTTTATTCAGGCTGTCAGGTGTCCATGTCTCTGGGATATTTTTGATTTTTGCACGAGTGTTGTAATTACCCAATTGATCACAGAGTCCCTTTAATCCAGACATCTTATTACGTATGCTGGAAGCCTCAGTATCTGAAATAATCTCAATGCCTTGGAAAGAGACACCTCCAAAAACCTGGCTCTCTATTTTCGCTGCACGTCCAGCAATGTCGTGAGCAGCCTGCATCAATGAGGGTATCGTAGTTGGATTGTCCAACTGTTGACTTAAATCACGGCCTACAAGCGCCATAAAGAGAACTTTCAGCGATGCAAAATTGAATCCACGTGGCGCACGGAAGCAGCGGAAGGTGATATAGTCGCGATGAGCCAACTGCTCAATCTCAGCAATATTCGAGGCTGTAAGGACATGACCATTCCCTAATACCAATTCTATCTCACCCATGGCCACCAAGGCAGACATCACCAGGAACTCATAGCCATCTTCGATTCTGAAATCGCAACTCAAATACAAATCGCTACCATGCCAGAACTGCTCTATGATTTCATCACGATTTACGACCTGACCATCTTCTTTCTGTTCCAACATACTAATCAGACTATTGGCGTAAGGAGAGGCTGCATGTGTCAATCCTGCATCCCAAAGGCCTAAGCCCGTAAGCAAGTATTCACCTTCTCGGTTTGGGTTATCGGGCGTGATAATCTTCAGTTTCGCAGCACGGATACGACGATCCATATTGTCCTTCGTCGTTGGCTCAGGGAAGAGTGTGAATTTGGGATAATCTGGATTCTCAGCATTGAAATGACCTTCAAACAGTTCTGATGCCACACGACTAACAGCATCTTCCTTTGAATCAGCCTGCTGGATAGGGTAAGATGATATCGGATGCTGCTGTCCACAGTACTGGATGATGGTTTTCGTATAGAATTCTGTGTCGAACAAATCACGCAGGCGTCCGAAGTATTTCTTTCGTAAAGTGTTATAAAACTCCTTCTGGGCACTATCTGCATTGTTGCCTAACGCAATGGATGCGCCATACAAAGATATGTATTCCCTGACATCGGCACTCAGATCGTTCATGAGGAAATAAACCTCATCCTCACGATTACTGAAATGCTGGCCTGTAAGGTCGAAGATGGGCGGGAAGTAGATATAAAAATGCTGCTCGGGGTAAGTCGTAGGGCGCTCATTGTCATAGCCCATAAACAGATAACCGTCACGTGTGACATTGTGAGATTTCCAATTCACGGCATAGGGCCAAATCTTAAAGCTGCTGCGATATACCTCTTCTTCGATAGGTAGCGACTCTTGCAAGAACTGGTAAAAGTATTCATCCTTCTGACTCTCTGCCATCTGATGGGCATAGATATTCACCAATTCCTCGTAGTTGATACCACCCTCCACACAGAGGTGGTATTCACCATTATCCTTATTCTTATAGAAGTATTGTCCTGCTGTGAACTCCTGAATATTGTGGGCCACACTCTCTACAGCTGCCTGTAAATCATCAAAGCTCTCAAACAAAGGATTCACATAACAGAGATCATTCGTCAGCGTTTCTGCTGTAGCACCATTCGTTTTAGATAAATCCTGCTGGAGAATCTTGATGGCACAAGCATTGGCAATGCGTTTGGCAAGTGGTGCATTTCTCTGGCGGGCTCCAGTGAAGTTGTCATCAATCTTACCCCTGATGGTCTGCATAATCTCAGAAACACGTGCCACATCAGGATCTGTCTTTAAGGTAGCATTGCCATCCATATAGTCCCAATAGCTGTCATAGCAGATAAGGCCAGGTTGGTCTTCGGGCACATCAGTATTTATAATCTGAAGGAACTTCTCAGAAAGCACCTTCATAATCTCACGCTGACTCTTTCCTGCACGAATCAATTCGAAGTTGTCGAAATAGGTAGGATGCACAGGGAAGAGTGTGACATAGTCCTCCAAGTGGGCATGCATATGAGAGAAATACTTGGTAAACTGACTCAGGTGGTCGCGAATCTGCTGGCGTTGAACATCGTCTTTATTCAGCATACGCTTCTGGGCTATGAACTTCACGTCTTCTTTGGTAATCGTCAGCGCACGATAGCGATCGTTCACATGAAGCAACATCTCCTTGGCAAACTGGAATTCAGGCGTATTGTAAATCAACTCCTGTACACCAAAGGCGATGCGGAACTTGGTCTGGTTGGAAATCTGTGCCAAAGCCTGTAACACCTGAAGGTCTCTGTTCAGTTTGTCAGAGCCACTACGTCCCTGAAGATAGGCCAACATCTCGTCAATAACCAGCAGGAAGCCCTTATCAGGATATTTCTCTTCAAAGGCAGCCATCATCTTCTGCAACTTCACATCATTGTTCTCAAACGAAGTATCTGCAGTTATGGAATAATCCACACCTATTTCACTCAGAAATTTGTCTATCTGATAGCATACAATACCCCAAAGTTCTTTCTCACTATTGATCTCAAAACGCAGGACTTTGTACTTACCTGCTATCTTTTTAAGATGTGACTTTGCATCCTCATCAGTCACAAATTGCAGATATTTCTCATCCTCTGCTATCAAAGAGAACAATGACATCAGGTGAGATTTACCAGTACCATAACTACCCACAATCTGAAGGCCAAAGAACTCTTTCGGATGGTGACGACCACCCTCTATGATTTCTGTTTCAGTAAAATCCAGGTTACTGCAAATCAAAGGTATATATGCCTTACGGTACTGGTCAGAAAAGACAAATGTCTCTACAAAATGCTGTCGTTTCTGTTCTTCTTTCAAATCGCCAAAGCGTACTACCTCTGTAATAGGTTTGAATTGAATTAGGTTACTGTATTTCATATTTTTTATTCGTTAGTTCAAAACAAGATAAGGAAGACCTGTAAGATCTATTGACACACTATCACCCTCCGAGTAGAAATAATAATGATTGTTCTTTATTTCACCCAAGGAACAAATAATCAATGTTCTACTGATAGATTCAGTTTCAAGTAATCTTCTAATGTTGAAACCTAATTCCATCTCAAATAAAATACCAATATTACTCAGAGCGATATAAGGGCCAATCTCATCATCCACATATTTTTTAGAAATCATTACTGAGAATGCATCATCAGCAACATAACTGACCAACGGAGAATTCAAATCCTCTTGCGACAGGACATCTGATAACTCTTTCCCCACATTAAAGAATGTAAGGCCTGGTATCTCTCCTCTACAGAAGACGAGACGATTGCGTATCGTCTGGGTGGTGTAATTTGATATATCTTTTTTTAGATCAGTCATACTCATAGAATTGCCAAACATATAGTTCTCATTCCTTGAATCCTTAGATTTCTAATCTGCAAAGATAATTGATTTTCTTTAAATTGCCAAAAATTTAGCTCATAATTTTCTATTTTACACACATATTTATGAATAGAGTTAAAATTTCGCATATAACTCGATTAAACAGGAAAAGACACATATCCATCGCGTGACTTACAGACTTACAACTTACAAAACGTTGTCTTGTACTGAAATAGGTTGACTCGTAACAGGCCTTAAATGTTAAATATTAAAGGTTAAAAGTTATGAGTAGATTAAGATTCAGTCGCGCTTTGAAGCGCAGTATTTGCATCGAGTACATGCAAAGTGGCAAATCAAGGAAGGAAATTGCATTGAAATATGACCTTCCAAGTGTTAATTTGCTATCCGCTTGGATACAATCTTGCCTAAGTCCTTTGGAAATTCACGAAAAATGTGCATCTTTGCAGCCGGTAACGGTTCAAATGGACAGTGATATGGCACAAAAGAAGGAAGATGCTCCGATGGACGTAGCCGCAATGTCGGCCCTTATTGAGGCTCAGCGCAAGCAGATTGAGAAGCTTGAGAAGCAGCTGAAGTACAGCCAGGACAAGAACCTGGCTCTGAACACGCTCATCGATGTCATCGAGGAGCAGGGCATCAAGGTACGAAAAAAAGCTGGGGTCAAGCAGTAGAACGCCTGAGCAGCAATATGGGCTATACGATAGTGTATTGCTGCGAGCTGCTTGACCGGAGCAAACAGGCCTATTACCAAAAGTGTAAGCGCGATCAGGAGTATATCCTTCGCGTGATGCGCATCGTGGATGCCGTGAAGCAGATCCGCGAGATGGATCCTGGCATCGGCTACTACAAGCTGTGGCTGATGATGAAGCGCATGTTCCTCTGTGATTGGGTACCTGGACGCGATTCCTTCCTTCAGCTGATGCGCGACTTCCAGCTGATGCAGAAGCGTCCCAAGCCCCGTCATACGACGAACTCGAACCACCGCTACCACAGGTATAAGAACCTTATCCGTGGCTTCGTGCCGACGCGTGCGAACCAGCTCTGGGTGAGCGACATTACATATATCGACCTTGTGGATGGCTGCTGTTATCTGCATCTGGTGACGGACGCCTATTCGCACAAGATTGTGGGCTGGTGTCTCTCTGATACGCTGGAGGCAGAATACACGCTGGAGGCTCTCAGGATGGCTATAGGACAAGCTACAGCCGATGAACTGAAAGGTCTCATCCATCACTCAGACAGAGGCGTACAGTACTGCTGCAATGCCTATACGGACGAACTGAAGAAGTACGGCATCAGAATCTCCATGACGGAAGACTACAAACCCACGGACAACGCCATTGCAGAGCGTGTGAACGGCATCCTCAAGACAGAGGTCATCTACCGCGAGCGGCGCTTCAAGACCATCGGGGACGCACGTGAGCGCATCGCCTCCTTCATCAGCTTCTACAACGACCAGCGCCCGCATGCCAGCATCGGAATGAAAGTCCCCTCTGTCGTCCATACGGAGCAAGGAATGCAGAAGCGCCTATGGTAGCAGGAGGCAGGACTCTCGGGGGCTGTCTGCCCCCTGCCGCAGGGCACCCCCGAGTGTTTTTCATAGCATGGGCTGCACACAGAGGCAGTCAACCAATTCAGTACAAAGTAAACAAATAAAGATGAGAAGTAAACAATATCCGTACGAAGTCTACGTTCTTAGGAAAAGTGTCAACTACCTCAGTGAAGGTCGTCAAGCTTTCCTAGGTAAGCGAGTCAACCTTTTCCGTATGGATAGGCAATTGTTAAAAAAGAGAGCCTAAAAAGAGTCAACCTTATTCAGGAAAAGACATCTGCTTCCCAAGGGTCACGCTCCAGCGCTCCAACGCTCCATTTAGTGATTTCGAAAATCCTAGGAGTTAATATAGTCTATATTAAATTTATATATAATTTAATTATATATAAATTATTATATAACATGTAGAGTTCATCCTCCTTGGTACGCCATCATGAAAATACCAGATGGAGCGTTGGAGCGTTGGAGCGCACCTAGCTCCGCTGCTATGACAACTCATACAAACCACTCCCCTGAATCAGGGTACTGGTTTTAAAAATGTCGTTTATCTCAATAAATTCATGTATTTTGAGGCCTATTTTTAAAAATAATAGACGAAATTCTACGTATTTCGAAATCTTTTTGTATATTTGCAGCATCAAATAATATAGAGATGACCAAGGAGACGATGATACAGCTGATAGCCGAGTATTTCAAGACGCAGCCCGTCTTGAAGGCATACCTCTTTGGCTCATTTTCGCGAGGCGAAGAGACAGACTCCAGCGACATTGATATTCTCATCGTTTTGGACGACAGTCAGCACGTTGGCATGAAATTCTTCGGTATGTATGAGGATCTGAAAGACCTGCTTGGGCGCAATGTCGACCTGGTTACTGACCGTTCGCTGGCCCCCTTTGCCCGTCAGAGTGTTGATCACGATAAAATCCTGATCTATGAGAGAGCCGCTTAGGGATAAAGAACGATTGGCACACATGTTGGCAGCAGCCGAGCGTGTGATTCGCTATACGTCGGGTAAGACTTTCGACGATTTGAAAGCCGACGATATGATGTATTATGCCGTCGTTAAGAACATTGAGATTATCGGCGAGGCTGCCAATCTCCTTTCTCCTGAGTTTGTTGAATCTCATTCTGAAACGCCTTGGAAGCAGGTCAGAGGCATGCGTAATTACATTGTTCACGAGTATTTCCAGATTGATGATGTGGTTGTCTGGGACGTTGTCACAACCGACATTCCAGTCCTGCGCTCGCAGATTATCGAGTATCTTACGGTATTTGATAATAATTCCCAAGGTTCATCGACGAAAACACAGTAGTTTGCCCCTATTTTTTGAAGCCCTTTATCAAGAATTTTAAGTATATCAGTAGCCATACCTTTTTCGGTGCCGCATTTCCTGATATGCTTGATCTATTTCTTTTAAGGTATCATCATATTTGAAGTCAATTATACCACTCTCTATTATTTCAATGAATTTACGTCTCTCAAATCTATACAGAATATAATTGTCTTTCCATGTTATAGGTAATATACACCATAGAGGTTCCCGTAGTTGGTATTCATTATAGTCTTTTGTGTATTCTCGTTGAGTGCCCTTAAAATCAAATATTACAGGTACTTTACATTTTAGCCATTCATTAGGAAGGAAAGAATTAGACCTCCATATTACAAATAATGAACTGTTTGGATTAACACACCAGCTGCTACTAAATGAGTAATAAAAATACTTGAAGTCACGTTTTCGGCGTGTACCGTCAATAATCCAAATCATATTCTTGTAAAAAAGCTCCCGAGAAACACGCTCTTCGATTTTTAAAGAAGAGTGTTGAAACTCTATGACCATTCCTCCGTTGGTCATTATGTCGGCAATATGTTTTTCGCCCGTCTTTTCATCTGTTGCAGCAACTTCTTGCCATTCTTTAGGAAAGAGGCCTTTCCAATTCCTGTGCCACTCAGTCTCATTTTCCCACCATTTATCACAATGGGAAAGATTTTTGTGTGCCCAATGTTTTATTCTGTCATTTCCACATTTGGCGATTACAGGTTGGTGACAAAAACAACAGATGCCCTTGGCTCCCTTTGTTGCTTCAACTTTCTGGTTATCAACTAATGCATATTTCATTTGGCACGATTGTCTATTTCTCCTTCATTTTTTCTGTATAGATGCCATTGGCTTGCCAGGATGACCACTCGGTCATCATACACTGTTGACGTTCGAGCTGATCTTCAAACATCATGTCTGGCGAAACGTAGGTGAAGAGTATCAATGTAACTGGAGTTGACAGATTGCCTAAGAGTTGCCCACCTCCCTGCATAATAATGTTATATGGAAGGAGCCCCTTGTCATCATGTTTTTCCATTGCATGCTCCTCGGCTACATCGAAGTGCTTCCAACGGAGCATGATACTGTCGATGACGGCATCAAGAGTGATGTCCTGACGGCCTAATGGTTCAAGATGACGCTTGCGGTATTGGTTAATGCAGTGAGGTACGATGTCGACAGCAAGGAATTTTTCATTCTTTGTGACCGTAGGATCAAAGGCGATGATGCCTGGGCCAGTGTTAGTGTCGTAGTGAGGATTGCCAGTTTTGTCTCTTTTTGTAATGCGATAGGTGGTGTAACACCAATAGTGTGCGATTCTTTGTTTCCACTGTGTCTTATTGGCATAGACCATCTTCACAATCCAAGTATTGCCATAATCGTCTTTCTTTGTAACAGAGAACTTATAGGGGAACTTAACTGCACGGCGGACTTTGTCTTCGTTTTCGTCGTGCAGTTGGCGAGCCCATTCATGGGCGAAGTTCTTGATGCGAAAAGCTTCGAAGGCTTTCTCATCTGTTGACATGGTCGGTAACAGCATACTCTTGTTTTTTGGATGCAAAGTTAGGACTTTTGTTTGATATTCGGGAAAGTTTTTGTAATTTTGCAGCAAAATAGAGGAAATCATTATGATACAATCGCATTTTATGAGTTTAGAGCGGCCTTATCCCATTATCAGTTATGGGGCAGAGGTTGCCATGCAGGTTGGTACGCTGATTGTCGTAGATGAAAACCGCGACCAAGATGGTCATTATGGAATCACAACCCATAGTCATCCAGTGGTAAGCTATGCCAATAGGAATTATGTAAAGTTTGATGTTTCAAAGCGTCGTTATATTCCTGAAGGTATTGTATGGGACAAGGTCGAGCTGTCATCTGTGGCTACGATTTGTACAGAGGAAGGTGGTGTCATTGATTGGTGGGACTTTGAAAACATGGTTGGTGTCCGTCTTTACAATTCAGCCATGGACGAGGCTTCAACAGATGTTACCTACTCCTCCAGACTGTTCAAGCGACTGGAAGAACTGGGTGTGGAAGTGATTTTGCCTCCCACTGATGGTGAGTATGGTATGACATTGGCTTTTGCCGACGAAAGAGGTGAAGCTTGTCGTGTCTGCAGGGCCTCTGCTATTGATGTATCAGGTTTTGGCGATCATGAAATGCTGGCTTTAAGCGTTAATTTCCCTCTTTGGGCTAAGGCTTCAGACGATAATTCTCTTTATGAGGAGATTAAGGCGGAGTTGGAAGCTTATATGAAGATAATAGGCCGCGATGCACAGTTCCATTTCGGTTATGTGAATAAAGAACTTGAAGATGTGGCCAAAAGACTGAATCAGTGGTTGGGAACATAATGAGGACAGTTTGATCATAATATCGATGGCAACGAAACTGAGCAAAGAGGTTCTCAACATGAAGATGGACCACAACGGTGTCCAAATACCCGTTGGCTTGTGCATCAAGTTGGCAGAAAGTACTGCCAACGACATTGAGTTATACCCTTATCTGATATCGCTGCTGTTTTTTGCACAAGGTAGAAGGCTGAATGATCTTTTCCGCGAATGTCAGCGGCTGAAGACACTACATGGCGCAGCACCTTTCTCCCTTCCTATCTCTCCAACGATTTCTGATGAGGATGACGTAAAGCCATGTTTCGTGGACAGAGTGAAGGACATTATTAATACTGCTGCCACAAAGAATGGTAAGAGCATAGAGACTAATGCCAGAGGTCATTCGCGCGCGTACATTTTTAATATAAATGCAAATGTGTTCTCTGATGCCATTGAGGAGCTTGTCCAAATGTATTCATATAATCTCGAAGCATATCTTGGTGGTGACCTCTATAATGTCAACATTGGAAAAGTGGCACCGTTTATAGGGCAGGTTATCAAGATGAATCTGATAAACTCAGATGACATTCAGCAAACTGACATTTTATTCGCATTTGAGGAGTTCTATAAGAATAAGGACACAGTAAGAACTAAGTTAAGTGAAAAACTCGATCATGCAGGCAATGTGGTTTTAGGCATGTTAGGAGGCATCCTGAAAAAGAAGATTAAAGCGGCTAAAGACGCTAAATTCAAGACTACCTGACAGAATAAACATGAATTAATTTTGGCCTTGTTGGAGTTTATCCAGCAAGGTTTTGATTTTCATGCACTTATAATAAATTTGCCTTCCTGAATAAATTTGGAAAACACTAAAGTATTTTAGAATCTTTGCACGAACAAAATTTTAAAGCTAATGGCAAAGATTAAGACAAGCAAAAAGTCCATGCTCAACCAGCATGGCATCGTGATTAAGAAGTGCTGCGCCTCGTGCCAGCACAAGACGGTTGAGAACGACGGCACTCGCATCTGTCAGTTGATGCAGCTGAAGGTGCAGCAGAAGTTCAAGTGTCAGAAGTGGCAGCCGGCAGAGAGTTTTTCTCAGGCTGGCAGCAGTAAGGGTAAGGTCAAGCGACGCGAATACCTGATGTTCGTGTTCGAGACCAGGATGCAGGAGCGTGAGAAACTCGATCAGGGGTTGATGTCCGCTGAGGAGGTGACAACGCTCGACTCTCTCAGGAAACGCTTTGAAGAGGAGACAGGACTCTCAGCGTACATGATTTACTAACATTATTAATCATTCTGAGTGAGACGGAGGGAATCAATTGAGCATCGCGAAAGCGGTGTAGGGCCCAATCTCAAAGTTTCCTCAGGCTTAATTCAGAAGATTATGCAAGCAATTACGATTTTTAATCACAAGGCGTTCGGCCAGATCCGAACAATGACAAATGAGAAGGGCGAAACCTTCTTTGTAGGTAAGGACATCGCAAGTGCACTGGGTTACAGCAAGCCTGAAAACGCAGTGGCCGTGCATGTCGACTCTGACGACAAAACCACTACCCTGATTCAGGGGACAGGTTCGAACTATAAGACTAAGGTGGTAATCATCAACGAGAGCGGCCTCTATGCCCTGATCCTTTCCTCGAAGCTTCAGCAGGCAAAGGTGTTCAAACACTGGGTGACCTCAGAGGTGCTGCCTGAGATCCGTAAGTCGGGTCGTTACGAGCTGGGAGCCAAGGAACTGAAGTTGCTGGGCGAGAAGGCTGAGTACTGTGATGAGGTGCTGGAGAGCGTCAGCTGCTTTACGACCACGCAGATAGCCAAGGAACTGAACATGACGGTTCACGACCTGACGCTTCTGCTGATCGAGAGGAGGGTGATGTATAAGCAGAGCGGCCAATACTTGCTCTATGCGGACTTTGCCCGTAAGGGGTATGCCAAGAGCCGTACGCACCTCTACCACGATGCCGAAGGTGATGCCTATACGCGTACCTATCTGGTATGGACGGAGCGAGGTCGCAGGATGATCCATCGCATCTGTAAGACAGAAGAGTTGATGATACCTTTTCTGCTGACGGATAGGGAGATTATTGACAGGGTTTAATCTTAATAAGGATACGATTATGAATAAAGGATTTTGTTATCAAGAAAACACGCACTTCTCTCAGGCTGTCCAGTGCAGCCGAGAGAAATTCTGGGGAGAGATTCGCAAGACCTCTACTGTCTGGAAGATTGATTCACGCCGCGACATTCTCGACGTGGTGGGACGACACGACGCTGAGGGCATTGGCAAGTGGCTCGCAGATACCGACTATCAGAAGTTCCTCGCTAAAAAGCGCAGGATGAAGAAGCTCAGTGCCCGTCAGAAGTTCTTTGAGAAATCTGACGAAGAGCGACTGCTGACCTTCGCACAGGAGTTGAAAGACAATCTGACGGCATTCATCTTCAGCTGTAATGAGTTCGACGAGACGGCTTCTGCCAAGGGTGGAATGTTCCGTCACCGTCGCCTGGCTGACTGCCATCTGAACGGTCTGGTGATGCTCGACATCGACCATGTGGAGAATCCCATGGAGGTGTTCGAGGCCTTGAAGGCCCGTCAGGAGTTGATGGCTCGCACGGCGCTGGCGCACATCACCTCGTCGAAGAAGGGCATCCGTATTGTCTTTACGGCCAACCTGAAGGACGGCAATCTGGCCGATAATCAGATTGTTTTTGCACAGGCACTTGGCTACAAGGCCGATCAGAGCTGTATCGACGCCACTCGCAACTCTTTTGCTCCCAAGGAGGAGGATATTCTTTACATTAATGAAGAATTATTATTTGATTACTATGATGAGGAGTATGACAAACGATTCACGCCTGAGTATCGTGAGAAGAGAACTCAACCATTGTATCATGAGTTTGCTTCTAAGTCCTCATGTGTCGCCGAGTTCCCATGTGTCGCCGAAAAGGTGGCGGATTTAAAGTGGAGAGGCTATGATGTACAGTCTATCATTGATTGCCGTTACGCTGGCAAGTTGCCATGCGCGGCTGACAGCAACCGACATACCGAGTCGCTTAAACTGTCCACTGACTTGTTGCTTATGCTCGACGGGGATAAGCAGACAGTCCAGAGAATCGTCGAAGCCCAGCCGTGGGTCAAAGAGATCATTGCCGAGCGTGATGAGAATGTCGGGCAGACCGTCAGTTCTGCTGCTCAGTGTGTTGCTGAGAAAGAGAAGAAGTATGCTGGTAGCCTGCCATCGAAAGCTATGCTCGAAGCGATTCAGAACTTCACAGGCCAGTCGTACCAAGAGATTATCAAGGGGGCGCAGACGCAAGCGCAGGAGGTGATAGCCGATGAGGATATCAGCCGCTGGCTATGGATGTGGGGTGAGCAGATTGAAACGATGTCTGAGGACTATCCGATCCTGAAGGACATCTGTAAGGGCCTGAAGCGCAACCAGTATGTGGCAGCCATGTTTGTCGCTGGCGGACTGTTGATGACTTTGATGACGCGCTGCACCTATCGCTTCTATCATCGTCCGGAGGAACTCCGACGCTTGAACAACTCGACATTGATCATTGGCGACCCTGCCAGTGGAAAGAGTTTCGCCACACGACTATTTAAGCTCTTGGCTGCGCCGATCGTCGCTGCCGACAAGGTAGGCAAGGAGGCTATCAATGCCTATCGTGAGCAGATGAAGACGAAGGGTGCCAACAAGGAGAAGCCTAAGAAACCCAAGGTCATTGTCCGCGTGCATCCGGCTCGTACTTCGAACGCCCAGTTCATTCAGGACATGGTGAATGCCGTGGAGGTTGTCGATGGTGTGGAGATGCAGCTGCACATGCTGACCTTCGACACTGAGCTGGATAACACCCTCTCAGTTCAGAAGGGTGGCAGCTGGATTGACAAGCAGAGTCTTGAGCTCAAAGCCTTCCACAACGAGGAGGATGGTCAGGCCTATTCTAACATCGACTCGATTTTTCAGGACTTCAACGTCACCTGGAACTTTATCTATACGGGTACGCCTATGGCATTGAAGAAGAAGGTGAACGAACAGAACTTCGGGTCGGGTATGGCCACGCGCCTCACCTGCATCCCTCTGCCAGCCACCAAGTTCAAGATGCTCGATCGCGAAGAGCACATCGATTATGAGAGTGATCAACGCCTGAGCGAGTGGGCTGGGAAACTCGACAAGACGAAGGGTGAACTGTCCCTGAAGGCCATTGTGAACGAACTCTACGACTGGACGGATCGTCGTATGAAGGATGCCGAGGAGAACAATTCCGAGGCAGACGAGATGCTCCTGAAGCGCTGTGCCTATCATGGATTGAACTTCGCTGCGCCTTTCATCATAATGCGCCACTGGGATCAGCTGAAGAAGGATGGCGACTTTTGGTGTGGTGAGTTCCAGACGGATGAAGTCGACTGGCGATTGGCTGAACTCTTGGTGAATATCCAATATGCCTGCCAGCGTTATTACTTCGGTGCAATGGCTGAAAACTATTTCGACAACAAGCATCGTGATGCCTCTGTGAATGTCCGTCGTAATCAGAAGACATTCGACTCGTTTAACCGTCTGCCTGAGGAGTTCACCGTTGACGATGTGATACGCTGCTTCTCGTTTAAGGCTGAGTCTTCGGCTCGTACGAAGATCACTCGCCTGATGGCAGACAATCTGGTAGAAAAGTCTGGAGAGGTCAAGGTGGATGGGGTGTATAAGAAGACCTATCGCAAGACGGGCACCGTGATGCTTTAGTCTGCGCTCCACGCTCCAACGCTCCATTTAGTAAATTATAAAATTAATAAGGTATGAATGAAGTAAGTATGAATAAGCAAATGAAACTCTCCCAACATTTTTCGTTGGGGGAGTTGACAAAGACCAAGCATGTCACGCCTGATGGGAATATCCCTTCGAGAGTGGTGATTGAGAATCTGAAAAGACTCTGCCCTTGGTTGGAGGATCTGCGGTATAGCTATAATACGCTGTATTGTCTGCAACCAGGTGAGGATTATGAAACGTCGAAGAACGTAGAGCCGATCATTATTAACTCGGGCTACCGATCCCCAGCGGTGAATCAGCTCGCGGGTGGGTCTAAGACGTCCAATCATCTATCAGGGTGCGCAGTGGATATCCGCTGCGCGGGGAAGGAGCAGATGATCCGCTATGCGTCTATCTTATTGGATATCGCTGATGGGACAAAACAGGAGTTGACTTCCAGTCGAGTCTGCTCACGCTCGGCAGAGTCGATGCAAGCATCACGCTGCACTCGCTCACCCGCAGACTTTGATGAACTGCTCTTGGAGCAGCATGGAAACGTCTGCTGGCTGCACTTCGCCGTGAGGCCGCAAGGGAATCGTAGACGCATCGGCTTCTTGAAGGCATAGAAACAATGATCCCCGCCGGAGTGGCGGGGATTGTTGTTCTGTTATCTGATGGTAACGGGAATCTTCTTGAGGTCGCTGTCGGCGCTTGAACTGCCGACCATCAGTTCGTATCGGCCTGGCATGACGCGCATGGTGTTGGTCTGGCTGTCCCAGAACTCAAAGCTGCTGCGGGGCAGGTCAATGGTGATGGTCTTGGCCTCACCGGGCTGCAACTGTACCTGACTGTAGGCGCGGAGGCTCTTCAGCGGACCCTCGCTGTCAGCCTCGCGGTGCAGGTAGACCTGTACGGTCTCGAGTCCGGCCACGCTGCCCGTATTCTTGACGCGCACCTGTACCTTATTATTTTTATAGACGGGCTTGTCGCAGGCGAACGTGGTGTAGCTGAGACCGAATCCGAAGGGGAAGAGGGCCTCGCCGGTGAAGTAGCGGTAGGTGCGGTTCTTCATCGTGTAGTCGAGGAAGTCGGGCAGGTCGTCGGTGCTCTTGTAGAACGTGACGG
>JAEEGG010008166.1_pt1 | contig 23844 bp, 10 predicted proteins | sample 9134161 | NCBI WGS metagenome assembly JAEEGG01 (sample SAMN16246543, study PRJNA631951) | gut metagenome | biome: gut microbiome; feature: rumen; material: CR-attached | host: Bos | place: Iran: Karaj | collected 2018-10
GCTCGGATGCAACAATGGGCGCAAAACCGTCCCACTGGCTGCGAATACCTCATCATTACGCCTGATAACGATGACTTCTACAATGCAGGAAAAGAACTTGCCGACTACCGCAACAAGCAAGGCATCCTCACCAAGGTAATGAGGGTCACCGAGACAGGTGCTTCAGACCATGCCACATTAAAACAATGGATCAGAGATATCTACGCTAATTGGAACATCCCACCAGCGGCTATCTGCATCATCGGTGAGAGCGGCACCAACTTGCAACAATACGTGCCTGGCTACAGGACCCATCATCCCAAAGACAGCTTTATCACCTCCGACAACCCCTACGCCGACGTCAATGACGACTTCCTCCCCGACATTTGTTTCACTCGCATCCTCGCCCAAAATGAGTCGGAGCTCCCAATCATTATGGGCAAACTCTATGAATACGAATACACCAATGTAGTCACTGACCCATATTATTATGACCATCCCTTGACGGCGGCTGCATGGGAAAACTCCAAATGGTTCCAGATCACCATTGCCACCATCAGCGGTTACTTAACCCAGCATGGCAAGTCTCCTGAACGCATCAACGAGCTTTACAGCGGAGAGCAAGGCAGCAATTGGTCGACTGCACCTGGCACCAACACCGTAGTCAATTACTTCGGCCCCGAAGGGGTTGGCTACATCCCCGCTACCCCGGATGAACTGGGCGGCTGGACGGGCGGCAACGCTGACCAAGTCATTAGAGCCATCAACCATGGCTGCTATCTCATACAACACCGTGACCACGGTTGGAACAACAGATGGTACCAACCCGCAATCTTCACCACCGACTTTGGCGACATACAAAACGTGAACAAGTTGACTTATCTCATTTCCGTCAACTGCCGAACAGGTATGTATGACAATTCATCCACCTCCTTCATCGAAGCCCTCCTGCGCATGACCCGCGATGGCCAAAACGCAGGCATCGTTGGTGCCATAGGCCCTACGGGACAAACCTATTCCTATGCCAACGACATCTTCCTTTGGGGCGTTTGGGATCTCTTCGATTCAAGTTTCCTTCCCGATTATGGCCCATTCGATTCCCATACCGACACCTGGATGCCTGCCTTTGCATGCGTCGCAGGCAAGTATTTCCTTGAGACCCATGTCTTCCCCAGTGCCGACCAAAACATGAGCAACACCACCTATAACACCTTCCATACTTTTGGCGACGCTTTTGCAAGGATGTTCACCGATATACCACAAACGATCAGTCCCACCCATGATGAGAGCATACAGTGTTTCTCACCTTTCCACATCACAGCTCCCGAAGGCTCTCAGATTGCACTGACAGTCTATAGGAACAGGCAATGGCACATCATAACCACCGCCGTTGGCACAGGAGCTGAACAAACCATCACGATTTTGGAGAACATCCCCAACGGTCCCATCCACCTTAACATCACGGGCGAAAACCTCATACGGTGGGAAGAGGACATCCCACTGGAACCTTTCAATAGGCCTTTTGTCATTGTCGACAGCATCTCCATGAACGGAGGTGAACTCACACTGCACTACAACCAGTCCATCGTTGCCGACATCAATGTCACCAACGTGGGATTGCAAGGCTGCAATGGTGGCATTGTCAGCATGACCTCTGATTCACAACTGTTGACCATCTCGGTGGGCGAATCTACATTTGAAGCCCTCGAGCCAGATGCGAGTCAATTCATCGAAAACGCTTTCCAAATCGCACTCGGCGACAGCATTCACGACTGGACGCATATTCCCTTCACCCTCACCACCCAATTTGGCGATGAGACCTACGCACAAGAATACGAAATCGAAGTGCTTTCCCCAAACATCACTGCTGAGCTTATCAACATCGACGACTCGCAAGGCGACAATGACCAAAGGCTCGACCCTGGCGAATTCGTTAGCCTCACCTTCCGCATTACCAACACAGGCCATTATCGAGCCGAAAGCCCCCGTATCTCTTTGGCCAACAATGAAGGCTACATTCGTGTCATAACGTCAGAAATACCCATCAACGACTTGGAAGTGAACGAATCAACCGAGATCACTTTCGACATTTACATTGAGTATGCTGCAGGAGAGGTGCCATGCATCCATCTCATACTCCACTCTGTCATTAAGAATCTAAAAATCGAACAGGACATTCAATGTGAAATGGGTTTCGTGACAGACAGTTTCGAACATGGAATATTTGAGCCTGAATATTGGACCAACGATGAGGAGCATCCCTGGACCATTGTCACAGCACATCCCTATAACGGAACCTATTGCGCCCAGTCAGGCAACATCGACCATAACGAGTCCTCTCAACTCATCTTGACCTTTACTTCGACAGAATCCGAAAAAATACATTTCTTCAAAAGGGTGTCAAGTGAAGCCAACTACGACTTCCTTATCTTTTACATTGATGACGAGGAGCAAGAACGTTGGTCGGGCGATCTTTGGTGGTCGGAACATTCTTACCAAATCACTCCTGGACAGCATACCTACAGATGGGAATACGTCAAAGACCACTCCGTTGACTACGGCTCCGATTGCGCCTGTATCGATTACATCACGTTGCCTCCTTATCTTGATGAGGCCACAGAGCAAAACGTCTTCCCATTGGACGTACACCCCAACCCAACCACCAACCAGATCACTATTGATTTGAATCAAGTAGATGATTTCAACGTCAGTGTGTTTGATGTCCATGGAAAACTCATCCTTTCCGAGCGAAACGCCACTACGCTCTCCTTTAAAGGTCGTCCCTCGGGTTTGTACCACATCGTAGTAGAACAGAACGGACAACGCTGGAGCAGAAAAATCATCAAAATGTAAGATGGCAAGAGAGTAAAATCCAACTGCCAAAATCGTGCACCGAAGCAAAAAAATAACGCTTCAGCAGAAAAATGCTTTATTATTTCAAAAAAGTGCGTACCTTTACGCGCTTTTTTATATAAAATAAGGTACAATTATACTCTTCCAACACCTACAAACAACAGACCTATGAAGCTCAGGTTCATTACACTACTCTTTACTATTCTGCTGCTTTCTACCATTACATTGCAAGCACAGACGCGCGAATTCGCCTTCAACAACTCAGCCCAAAGCGAAGGCCTCTCCATCGAGCAAAACACCCGTTCCGGCCTAACGATGCGACACGCGCTGAAACAACTCCAAATCCTCAACATCACGGACAACGGCTATTCCGGTGACATCATTCAAGGTGGTACAGGCATTGTCCTGCCTGCCAATCCTGGCGAGCCCAACCTACCAGCATTCAGCCAATTCGTGGCTGTCCCCAATGGTGCCACTGCCCATGTTGAGATGGGCTACCGCAGCATGTCAACCTTCCAAAACGTCGACCTGCTTCCCGCCGCACCCATAAAGTTTGACACTGACAACAGCCCCAATACTTACGAGAAGAACTTGAGCATTTACAATGCTGATGCCTTCTTCCCTGCACAGCCCGTCACGGTATCCGAGCCGTTTAGTCTGCGTGGCGTACAAACCGTGTCCGTCACTGTGACGCCCTACCAATACAATCCTGTCACCAAAGAGCTGCGTGTGTACGACGACCTTCAGTTCGACGTGCGCTTTGACGGCGGCAACGGTGAATTTGGCGACACCCGCCTGCGTTCTCCCTATTGGGATCCCATTCTCATGCAGAACTTGGCCAACTACAACCAACTTCCCGCTGTCGATTATGAAGCTCGTATGCAGCAATGGGTGAACAACCGTCCTGAAGGTTGCGAATACCTCATTGTCATCCCCAACAACGAGAGTTTCCGCCAATATGCCAACCAGCTGGCCGAATACCGTATCAAGCAAGGCATCCTCACCGAAGTGAAGAGCTTGAGCGACATGGGGTGCGCCAACACCAACCAAATGAAGGCTTATTTCCACAACGCATACAACAGTTGGGAAATTCCACCCGTGGCTGTGTTGCTCCTTGGTGACCACAACAGCAACATGAGCGTGGGCATCCCTGCAGAATACACCTTCCACTCCCAAAACTATGGCAACTGTATCACCGACAACGGTTATGCCGACGTCACGGGCGACAACTTGCCCGAGATGGCTTTCTCTCGTCTTGTGGCCGCCAACGCCAACGAAGCCCAAATGATGGTGAGCAAGCAAATCGAGTACGAATTCACCAATCCCAACATGAATGCCAGTACCTACGATGAGCCTATCACCGCCTTAGGTTGGCAAACAGAACGTTGGTTCCAGATTTGCTCTGAGGTCGTTGGAGGCTATTGGCGCAACCAAGGCAAACACCCTGTACGCATCAATGCCATTTATGAAGGCTATCCTGGCAATGTTTGGTCGAGTAACCAGAACACCTATATGGTTGTCAACTACTTTGGCCCCAATGGTTTAGGCTATCTCCCTGCATCACCTTCCGAACTTGGTGGATGGACAGGTGGTGTAGCATCTCAAGTGGTTCAGGCCATCAACAATGGTTGCATGTTGCTCCAACATCGCGACCATGGCTATTATCAAGGCTGGGGCGAGCCAGATTTCAGTAACAGCCACGTGACTCAGATGAACAACGTCGGTAAGATGACCTTTGTCAACACCATCAACTGCCAGACGGGCACCTTCGACCACAATCCTGAATGCCTGGTTGAAGCTTTCATGCGTCGTACCAGTGGCGGACAGAATGCCGGTGCTGTGGGTTGCATTGGACCCACACAGACCTCCTATTCCTTTGTCAACGACGCATACGCATGGGGTATGTACGACCAATACGACCCTGATTTCATGCCCACTTATGGCCCTTACGCCAACTACGAAGGCAACTGGAGACCCGCATTCGGCAATGTGGCCGGCAAATACTTCCTTGCGCAAAGCAACTGGCCTTACAACACCCAAAACAAGGCTATCACCTATAAGATGTTTACGGCCCACTGCGACGCTTTCCTGACACTCTTCACGCAAGTGCCCACCGCCATGTCCGTCAGCCACCCGACACAAATCACGCCTGTCACCACCAGCATTAACGTCAGTGCTCCGCAAGGTGCAGTCATCGCCTTGACGCGCGACAACAACATCCTCGCCGTAGCCACCGCTACCGGCAATACCCAAAGCATCTCTTTCCAGGCACAGCCTTCAAATACCGAGATCACCATTGTGGCCACCAAACAAGACCGACTCCGTTATGTAGGCACCATTCATGTCATCAGCGAACCTGTGCTTACCATGACCGAAGTCATCCCACACGACGCCAGCGGCAACCAACAGCTTGAATATGGCGAACAATCATCGTTTGACATGGTCATCAAAAATGTGGGCAACGTGGCTTCATCGACAGCCACCGCTACCCTCACCACTAGAACCCTCGCGGATGTCACCATCAACCAAAACACAGCTACCATTCCAGCACTAAATCCAGACCAAGCTGTCAATTTGAATGAAGTTTTCGACATCACGGTCTCTGATAGCGTGGCAAATGGAGCCATCCTTGAATTCAATCTGACCATGGCCAGTGGAAGCCGCACATGGACATCCCATTTCACTTTCAATGCCAACGCGCCCCTCTTGAACATCTCAGATGTCATAGTCATCAAAGACGGCATAGCCTACAAAGGCAATGACAACGGCCGTCTTGACCCCGGTGAGGCTGCCAAGGTCACTTTCACCTACGTCAACAATGGAGATGCCGCGGCTAATAACGTGACTGCCACCATAACCTCAAACGAGCCACAATATATCACCATCGACAACCCTGTTTTGACAACGGCTACGATCGATGCAGGTGAAACCGTTGAGGTGACATATAATATTAGCGTAGCTGCCACCATGCCGAGAGGTGAACAAGCCCAGTTCACACTGCGTGTCGAGTATGGTTCCTATGCTAACGAATGCAATTATGCACAGCGTGTGGGTCTCGAAACCGCCAATTTTGAAAACGGCATGGATGACCTTGAATGGCAGAATGACCCAGAGCATCCTTGGACTATCACTACTACCGACCCTCATTCGGGCCAATACTGTCTGCAGTCAGGCACCATCGGCCTCAATGCCAGTTCCACATTGAGCCTACCATTCGATGTGGAAAACGAAAGCGATGAAATACATTTCTCCATAAAAACCAGTTGCCACACCAGTGACTACCTAAAGTTCTATATTGACGATACAGAAATCCAGCAATGGAATGGCAACACTAGCTGGCAAGAGATGGTCATCCCTGTCAACCAAGGCGAACATGTGTTCACTTGGGCTTACGAGAAGGATGGCAGCGGCACCGCTGGCAGCGACCATGTGTGGATTGACGACATCGTCTTCCCAGTACGCCACCTCACTTTCGACTGCAACGCTGGTGCTGACCAGAATATTTGCCAAGTGGCAGCACAAATGGATGCCAACGCCATCGGCTATGAGAGCCTCCTTTGGACAACTAACGGCGATGGCAGCTTCGACCAAAACGACATCCTCAACCCCATTTATACCCCAGGCGAACAAGACTTGGCGAATAAGACTGTCACATTGACCCTCACTATCACCAACGAGGAAGGTGAGGCCCTCAGTGACCATGTGGCCATCAAGTTCCACGGAGTCGCCAACATCGAGATGGAGGAAGAAAGCGAGGTCTGCGAAGGCGAGCCCTTCCAAGTCAGTGCAGTGGTAAGCGAAACGGGCAGCGTCTGTTGGACAACCGACGGTGACGGTAGCTTCGATCACCCCAATATCCTTGATGCCAACTACACTCCAGGCGAACAAGACAAAGCCAACGGGCAAGTCACGCTAACCCTAAAAGCCATTTCGGAATACGGTTGCGGCGACACAGAAAAGAGCACAGTGCTGACCATCCATCCTTTACAACACACCGAAATTGAGATGCCCTCATGCGGCACCTTCACTTGGAACGGCATCGAATACACCGAGGAAGGCGTTTATGAACAAACCCTGCAAAGCATCCACGGCTGCGACTCGACCGTAGTGATGCACCTCACGATGGTCGATGCCTACAACGTTGAGGTTGAACAAAACGCTTGCGACAGCTACGAATGGGGCGGCCAGACCATTACTGAAAGTGGCGTTTACGAACACCTCTTCACTTCCATTAACGGTTGCGACTCCACCGTGGTGATGCACCTCACCATCAATGAGTCATCGCCAGAATATGGATTCTCGGTCGATGCTTGCGAACCCTACGAATGGGACGGCATTGTCTATGCAGAGAGCGGATTTTATGAGCGGGTTTACACCAACATCTATGGCTGCGACTCGATTGTAACAATGGACTTGGCCATCATCCCCGCCCCGGTGATTGAGACCATCAACGGTGATAGAGAGGTTGACGTGAGGCTCACACCAACGAGTGTCTACTCGACCGCACCCACTGGAGGCACATCATGGAGCCTTGATCCAGAGGAAGCAGGTACTGTAGTTGTCGAAGAAGGCATAGCCACCATCACTTGGAGCGAGACCTTTAAAGGCGATGTTATCCTCCACGTATGGGCGCTTGGATACTGCGGTCAAGACGAAAGCAGCATAACCGTCAATGTAAAGAACTCCACGGATGTGAACGAATTCAGCATCAGTGCCAAGATTTACCCCAACCCGACCAATGGCATGGTCAACGTTGAGGCTGAAGGCATGCAACGCCTGACCGTGACGAACGTCTTTGGCCAAGTATTATACGACCATGAGGTGAAAGCCGACAATGCCCAGATTAACATGACCCAATTCGGTGCAGGCACCTTCCTCATCCGCATTTATACAGAAAGCGGCACGACCGTCAGACGCGTAAACGTCATAAGATAAAACTTTGAAAACAACTTATAAACAAACCAATATGAACAAGCTTATCAATTATTTAGTGGCAGCAATGTTTTTGGTGCTCTTGCCCATGAAATCATTCGCCCAACCAACACGAGTCACAAACAATGAGTCAACGATTTCGTTTGACATCACCAACATCGCCAACTTCGATGAGCGAGTCTTTTTCCTATACAATTTGATAACCGATGGACGTTTCGATGTCATCACTAGCGAACAAGACGGCGTTTATGTCATCAGTGAGAGTGAAGCATTTGAAGGTATAAACCTGAGAGCTGTCTTCAACGACTTCCGTACCCAAAACGCCGATGATTTCACAAGGATGACCAAAGAGCAAGCCGCAGATGTAGCTGCTGAATTCAAGGGACTCCTACCCCACGAATTCATTTCTTCATTGATGATGGATTACTATATAAGGTCTAGGCAGAACAACACCTGCGCCAATGCCGATCCATTTTGCACCGACAATGGTATGTACCAATTCCCTGCAGGTGTGAATGCGGGCTCAGGCGAGTCAGGACCCTACTATGACTGCCTCTATTCACAACCTAACCCTGCATGGTACTACATGCGAATAGCCAATCCTGGCAGCATCACCATCCACATGTACAGCACCCCAAGTGTGGACATTGACTTCTGCTGCTGGGGACCTTTTCCCACCATTACCAATCCTTCACCTTGCTCCAGCTTGACTTCCGATAAGGTTGTCAGCTGCAGTTACTCCACCGCTTCCAACGAAAACTGCATCATTCCCTCCTCAGCCCAAACAGGCGATTACTTTATCCTCATCATCACAAACTATTCGAACGACCCCTGCAACATCTCCTTCAGCAAGACCGGTGGCACAGGCACCACCGACTGTGACATCCTGCCTCCCATGGTCGACAACGACGGCCCCTACTGCGTGGGCGAAACCATCCATCTGACTGCCAATGGGCAAGCGGGTGCCTCATACAGCTGGACTGGCCCTGGCGGATTCAGCTCAAACCAGCAGAACCCCACCCGTACGAACTGCACCATGGCCATGGCTGGCACCTACACCTGCACTATCACCGTGGGCACTCAGACCAACAGTGCCACCACTGATGTTGTCGTTTATCCCCAGCCTAATGCCAACTTCACCTTCACCTCGGTCTGCCAAGGCCAGCCCACCCAATTTACCAGCACTTCAACGACTAACCCATCAGGACAACAAATCACAGGTTACCTGTGGAACTTTGGTGGTGGGCAAACTTCAACCCAACAAAATCCCTCCTATACCTTCCCCAACGCAGGCAACCATCAAGTAACCCTCACCGTAAGTTGTGGCAATGGTCATTGCACTAGCACCAAGACCCAAACTGTCACTGTCTACCCCCAACCTGCAGCCAATGCCGGAATCGACCAAACCATTCCATACGGCACCTCAACGCAATTGAGCGGTTCAGGTGGTGCGGGAACATTCAACTACCATTGGGACCCCGCCAACATGGTGACCAATCCCAACGCCCAAAACACGCAAACTGTGACCTTGACCCAAGACCAGACCTATACCCTCACCGTCACCAACCCGCAAGGCGACTGCTCCAGCACCGACCAGGTGACCATCTACATCAGCGGCAGTGCCATGACAGTCACTGCAGGTCCTGACATCAGCATCTGCCAAGGTGGTAGCGGGCAAATCTACGTTAGCGCAGGTGGTGGCACCGGCAACCTCACCTACTCGTGGACACCCACCACAGGTCTCAGCAACCCCAATATCTCCAACCCCATGGCCTCTCCAACACAAACCACTACATACACCTGCCATGTCACTGATGGTCAAACCTCACAAAATGTAAGTGTCACCGTAACGGTGAATGATGTCATCGTCGAAGACGAATACATGACCATATGTCCAGGCGATGTCTACAGTTGGAACGGCGGAAATTATAGCGAAGTCGGAACTTACGATTTTCACACCCAAACCGAGCAAGGATGCGACAAAACCATTTACTTGCACCTTGACCACTACCCCACCTATGATGAGACCCTCATTGAGAGAGCTATCTGCTATGGAGAAAGCTACACTTTCTATGGTACCACATACAGCACCCCAGGATTCCACCAGATATCATACACCGACCATACCGTCCACGGCTGCGACAGCATTGTAAGATTGGAATTGACGGTTTGGCCTGAAAACCAAATTGAAGAAATAACCATCCCTCTGTGCCCAGACCAACTGCCCTACTACTACGAAGAAGACCCCAACCAAATACCGCTTTATGAAGGGATTCATGTCTTCCATCCCGAAGATGAACACGGCTGCGAAAGAACCGTCCATATTGACATCCAAGTCAGCGAGTATTACATGCCGCCAAAGAAAGTCGAATACGTGTGCGAACTGCCCTATATTTGGGAAATTAGGGATGTTGACAACTCTCTCCTCGAAACCAAAACCATTGACTCGGCGAATTTCTACACCGACACGGTTCAAACAGCCGCTTGCGAAGGCATCTTCCGACTTGAGTTGTATTACCAACCTGTGCCAGAAACCATTGTCGAGGACACTGCCGTATGCGATAGCTACAAATGGCTAGTAACAGGACAAACATATGATCAGTCGGACACTTATATTCATAGAGTTTCCTTGCACCCCTACCCGTGCGATCAAGAGTACAAGTTGAATCTCATCATCAACAAATCGGATCTCAATGGTGTGCCTGAGCACCCTGAAGACTTCGACAGTAAATGCGATTCCATCCAGTTCGAATGGTTTGGAAATACCACTTATTTCAAAGAAAACGGCGATTATCTTTTTTCTTCTATCAATCCAAATGCCTTCATTTTTGATTCAGACGCCCACACCCAGACTGAGCCTGGCTGCGACACCGCGACAATGGTCAAGGTAACGAACATGAAATACACACCTATACCAGATAAATTCGGTCCCAGCTCGCTCGAAACGTCCTGGTTTGGCATACCTGAAGAAGAACCCAATGATCCCACCAATGACACGGCAATGTGCGCCGCAGTGGTGACCAACACCGAGTTCTTCTCTTTCCAATACCAGTTCTATGTGGAAGATGCAGGCAAAAGCGTTTGGGATACATGTATTTGGGACATAAGCAAGACTTCATGGCATCTTACTCCTGTGTTTAGCTCCGATAAAAAAAGTAGCACCTGCTGGGTTAATGTGGCTGACCGCGATGAGGATTATGTAGTGTTGACTGCCACGGCGAAAAACAGTTGCGGTGAGAAAACGAAAAAGTTCTACCTCAAGTCTTCCTTCTTGGGTGTTGACGAGAACGGACTTGTCCCAGTCAATGTCGACATTGTACCCAATCCCAATAATGGGCAAATGCGCCTTAACTTCGAGAACATGCATGGCCGAACCGCCGTCAAGGTATTCGACATGACCGGCAACCAGATTGATGCCTTCGAGACCACCATTAACTCCAATCGCTACAACTACGACTACAACTTGAAAAAGCATGCCAACGGCATCTACTTCTTCGTCATTTCAAACAACAGCCGTGTGTTGACCAAGAAAGTCGTTGTCATCCATTAAATGAAGGCAACACAATAATGTATGTTTTCAGATAGTTATATATCATAAAACACAAATGAAATGAAAAGACTCATAAAAATCGCAATAGCCGTTCTGCTGCTGACGGCCATGCCCATAAAACAATGGGCGCAAACGCCCTATAGGCCTTACGCGAATGAGGGCATTGAATTGAACTTCTTCGAGATCGACAACTATGATTTCAGGTTATACCTATTGTACAACCTCTATCAAGACAACCGCTTCATCATCACCCCTGAAGAACAATTTGGCTTATTCACCCTTATACCCAGCAGTGACGAACAAGACGATGGTTTCCTTGATACTTTTGAGGATTTCTACAACAGCACTTCCGCTGACTTTAGGCTCATCGATAAGGTTGACCTTGAAGGCCTCGTCATTCGATGGAAATCAAGCGTCCCTCCCACGCATTTTGCCTCCATCACCATGGACCTTGCTCTCAACAGAGCCACCACCGTCAATAACACTTGTGTGAATTCCGACCCCTTCTGCACCTCCGACTTAATCCAGTTTCAGGCTGCCACCACGTCTCAAACAGCTGATCAGCTTGAAGGTGCAGATTTTGATGATGGCTGCATCGGCAGTTCCTACAATCCTTCCTGGTATCACATGAGGATTAATACCCCAGGACAATTCATCATCCACATGGAAGGCCATGATCCAAACGATGGTACCGAAAGAGACATCGACTTCTGCATGTGGGGGCCTTTCGATGACCCGACAGCACCTTGTGTGAGACAATTGACTACCGACAAAATTATTGACTGCAATTATTCAGCCCATTATTCTGAGGATATCTATTTAGGTTTCCGTGAAGAAGATCACCATCATCAAGCCAGCCACGGCACCATCAATTATCATATGCCAGAAACTGGAGAGTATTATATCGCAATGATATGCAACTTCTCGCGCCAGCCTTGCGTCATCACATTCACCAAGACTGAAGACTCTGGCCCTGGTACCACCGACTGTGGTATCTTGCCTGGCATCGCCACCAACAGCGGCCCGTATTGCGTCGGCGAGACCATCCAACTGACGGTCACCACACAAGCGGGCGCCACATACAGCTGGACTGGCCCCAACGGTTACACTTCCAATGTGCAAAACCCCAGCATTCCCAATTGCACCTACGAAATGGGCGGCACTTATACATGCGTCACCTCCGTCGACGGACAAACTGCCACTGGCTCTACCGATGTCATCGTTTTTCCGGAACCCATAGCCGACTTCGACTTCAACAATGTCTGCGAAGGCGAACCCACCCCATTTAACAGCACCTCAATAACAGAACCGGCAGGCCATGAAATCGAAAACTACCATTGGGACTTCGGTGACGGCGAGACCTCCGAAGAATCGAGCCCGTCCCACACCTATGCAGCAGCGGGCGATTATCAAGTGACTCACACCGTAAAGAATGGCCGTGGCCGATGCACTGACGAAATCACCAAAACAGTGACTGTGTACGCCCAACCGATTGCCGATGCTGGAGATGACCAAAGTTTACCTTATCCTGGTCTTACGGCTCAATTGAGCGGTTCAGGGGGATCAGATTCCTTCTCCTACCACTGGGAGCCAGCCGATATGGTGGTGAATCCGAATAGTCCGAGCACTGAAACCGTAACCTTATATGATGACCAAACTTACACGCTAACCGTCACCAACCCGCAAGGCCAATGCATCAGCACCGACCAAACGACCGTTTACATCGGTGCCAGTGCTTTAATTGTTTCAGCTGATACTCCAGCTCCCATTTGCGAAGGTGAAAGCACACAGTTGCAAGTTCATGCCACTGGTGCCTCTGGCGACTTCCGTTATTCTTGGACACCTACCGCAAACCTGAGTAATCCCAATATTCCCAACCCCATTGCCTCCCCAACACAAACCACCCAATACAGGTGCACTGTAACCGACAACATTGCCGGTTATACACGAGACATAGATGTCACAGTTAGGGTCAACCATCCTGACTACATGGATGCTTATTACGTCTCTGATAGTTGTAATAGTGCTCACATTACCTGGCAAGGGCAAGACACTATATTTTACGAAAACACTCAATATACGTTCAAAGGTGTGACTGAAGATAGCTGCTACCGTGAACAGACCTATTATATTGAAAACATGAAATATTCCCCCAGCCCATCCAAAATCCGACCTAAAGACAGCTCAACAGTATGGTCTGGCATCCCCGACCCTAATGCCCTTGACACTGCATACGTGGTTACAAACACAGAGTTCTTCTCATTCCAATATACGTTCAAAGTTGAAGAAACCAACCCTAATTGCAAATGGAATAACTGCAAATGGGATATTACTAACAATGAATCTTGGACCGTCGATTTCGACCCACCTGAGGAGTCATCAGAAGGATATTACAGTAGCGAGTGTACAGTCTATGTGGCCGATCGCGACACCTCAAATGTAATTCTCATTGCCATTATTAGTAACGACTGCGACACCCATATCGACACCATCTACCTCAAATCCTCCTTCTTGGACGTTGATGAGCACGAATTCACAGCAGCTAAAGTCAACATCGTACCCAACCCCAACAACGGACAGATGCGCATTGACTTTGAGGACATGGAAGGCCCAACCGTTGTCAAAGTGTTCGACATGACTGGCAATCCTATTGATGCTTTTGAAACCAACGTTGGAACAAGCCGCTACAGCTATGACTATACTATGACGCAACACTCCCAAGGCATCTATTTCTTTGTTTTCACCAACAATAAACGAGTGTTTACCAAGAAAGTAGTCATCATTCAATAACCTATAAAACCTTTTCAAACAATGAATAAAACATTGCGTCTTTTGTTATTAATCGGCCTTGCGGCCTTCATTTATGCTTCATGCAGCAAGGATAAGGATTTCCTCGATGTACCAGATTCTTTTGAACGTAACAAAAATCCTTTTTCCGTTGAGGCTGTTCCTCAAGAAGGCCGTGATACGCTTATCTTTTTTAGAATAAAAGGAAATGACAGTATAAAGACACAGTTCTATCCAACAGATACCACATTGAAGTTTAAGGTTGGAGATTCCATCATTCTGGAAGCGCGTGCTAAAAACGGTTACACCTTTATTAATTGGGTACGTGATGGAAATGGAGTTTCTGACAACCCCATTTATGGTTTCAAGTTAGACAGTCTTGACATAGACAAATCAACCCATTTTGTCAAGCACCATTACGAAGCCCGTTTCGGTCTAGATTATGCTTTGCAGGTGATTCCTCCTATTGATAGTATCATCCCCGCAGAACTGATTGCTGCTATGGGTCATTATAATTATCTCTACTTTGGAGACAATCCGCCCAAAATTGACTTTTGCTTCGGCGTACCAATAGACCATTTATTATTGGATACAATACTTGGACGCGACCTTACAGAAGGTTATGGCTCAGATTTTACTTTTCCCAAACCAATCGCATACACTGGTCATAACGTTTTCTCTTTTGAAGGACAACACCGTTGCATTGCTGAGTCTCATTATTATGAGCGCGAAAACATTAGCTCTTTTTACTATTATTCGAGTGTTGAGGATAGCATATTCATCATGGGACACGGTGACTATTTTACAGCGTATTTTCACCAAATATGGAAAGTATGGATTGATCCAGATTTTGAAGCATATGATCAAATTAAATATCTTGAGAATTTAACAAGACGCGAGAGCGTCATATTATCTGGCAAGGTTGGCAATAATGGCATCGAAGAATTCCATTGGGGTATGCGATCCGAAAGTTACAACCCTCCCGACTTCCCTTATATCGGAACTGCTGGTTGGGGAGGGCAGCCTGATATACATGATATTTTAATACAGAGTTCTGACACAATATGTCCTTATTACCCAACATTTCAAAAGCATATTTTTGACTAATCAATCCACTTTATTAGCAACATAAAAAAATGAAACTACATCCTATCATACACATCAAGTTCCTTTGTGCAACTCTGTTTGTCTTATTAACCCTCTCCGCCACGGCACAATTTAAGAAGCCCATTACCTCTCCTCGAGACCGAGTTGGGTCAAGTGATGCCAAATGGAACGTAGGCCTCATCGGTGGTGCCAACCTTACCATGTGGCCGCATTTCAGCAGTCCTGAATCCTCCAATTGGTTCCTGCAGAACTACAAGACTTTCGACAGTATCAGTCCCTTCACCCAGAGCATGGGCTATTTCGGCGGCATTGGCGTGGAGCGTATGCTGAAAAGCAACCTTTCGGTAGGACTGAATGTGGTCTACGCCCAACACAATGTGAAACTAGGCTATTTAGATGATCATTTTCCATACGCATGGGATACCGTTGGGGGCAATATCTTATTTGGACAAATTGTAAAAAGCTTTACTGCCAACTACCGTACCCTTGAGGCTTACGTTCCCCTCACCTATTACATCGGCTTGGCCTCCACGAAGAACATCAAGCCTTACGTGTACTTTGCGCCTCGGATTTCTTATGTACTGCCTATTAAACAAAACAAGATGACCTATAGCGCTTCATACCTTGACACCATAGGTGCTCCTATCATTGATCATATTGATACCATTATCAATGGCAATGTCACTACCTTTGATACTGTTCCAATGGAGATGAATACTTTGGTACCATTCAACGCATCTACCTATCGGAAGCTGAACGTCGGAGGCACCATCGGTTTCGGTTCCCTTTTCAGGTTCAACATCAGCAATTATTATATCCTTGTCAAGTTTGACATTTCGGCTAACATGTATGCCATTTCGACTTTCAAGAAAGGCCAAATCATCAATGAAGAATTTAACCATCTGCGCTACAGTGCCAGTGCCTATGCCACACTCACCTTCATGTTGCCTATCAAGAAACCGCTCCAAGATGCATGCATCAGATGGGGAAAGTATAACTAAAAGCAAGTGCCATTATTCCATACTTTTGCGAAACAACAACACCAAATAGTAAAAACGAGACATCATCATGAAAATAAGACAAACACTTACTCTCATCTTCGCTTCAGGCTTATTGTTCTTTTCCTCTTGCCTGAAAGATGACCCGAATGGTTCCAACACCACCCTTTTCTATGGGCACCAAGACATCCCGAACATCAATTATTATATGCCTCGGCCCCTGCTTAAAACTTTAAACGACATGGATTCGTTGCATTTTGGTGAAAATCCCCCGAAAATGCTTTTCGATAGCTGTTACAACAATGACACCACAATTGTTTTCGCATTTTCCAACCATTGTTTTGGCATGACAAGCCTGTCTTTCAAAGAGCAATTTGATGATGGCACAAAAGTGAGTTCGAACACGGACGACACCTATAAGATCATGACGGAAAACAAGAGATGGGAAGACTTTTGCCTAAATGACACCTTATTGCCCATCTTTTTTGATACCGCATATAACGGCACTGCTGCCTTAGACCCTGAAGTGTTGCGTCATGCATACATTATGGGTAAGGATCCCGAATTCACGCTCTACTATTATGAGGTACGTAAAGAGCCGCAACAATTACAACCCTTGAATGCCGTTATTCTCTCCGGTACAGTTGTATATAAACAGTTCCCCATTGATACAATTAAACCAGTCCATGATAGAATCACAAGAGATTCCATTCCTAACGATACCATTAATAATGACCCTCCTGTTGTTAACGATTCTATTGTTATTGTTTATGATAGCATTCCCCAATACCTCATTGATGTTAATATGGGAGTAAAAACACTGAAATACTTCCCGAAAAACAATACCCAAGCACCCGCCATTCCTGATATTAACATCAAGAGCTTCGACACCTTATTCATTAAAACATCCAAAAACCGATAATCATGAGAAGACTCGCCTATATTTTCCTCATACCGTTATTTGTCATTGGGGGCAATGTCAACGCCCAATTTGCCAAACCATTACCCAAAAAACAGAATCCATGGGGCGAAGCCCAATTTAGTGTCGGCATCATCGGTGGGGTGTCAGCCACCCGTTGGTTACATCAAGGAGGAGCAAACACCGTTTTTGAGCAACCTTTAACCACAATAGCATTAGACTCCACTTTCCTTACTACCGCACTCAACAATGCTTTGGTAGGCATCACCGTCCAAAAAAAACTTGGCGATTACCATGCCGTTGGCTTGGATGTGATATATGCCAACCGCAACACAGAACTCAGCAACAAATACATTAGTTCCAATTCAATCGAACACCACAGCATCAAAATTCGTGACCACAGCAACATCCAATATAGCGAATTGCTGTTCCAGATTCCTATTACCCAATATCTTACCAGTTCAACAAAGGCCATCAGACCTTATATCTTCATTGCACCTCGGGTCACCATTCCTTTGCAAGGGAGTATCGATCTGGAAAAGGACAGTTTTGTAACCGGCTTCTCTATGTTCTCTCGAAACAATACCACCGACTCATTGAGTGCTCCTCAAAGCATCCCAATCTCTAATACCACCGACACCTTGAGTGCAAGAAACATGCGCCGCTGGAACATTGGCGCAGTGGTCGGATTGGGCATACAGTTTCGAATCCCAGTTGGAAGCTACTATTTCGATACCAAACTTGATGCGTCATGCCATTTGGGACTGCTCAACACCTATTCAAAATACGAGCGTGGCCTTGTAACAAAGAAAGACTCTAAGGGCAACGATATATTAGATCCCAACGGCAATCCTGTGCTCGACCTTCCCATTAATCTGAATACAGGATCGCCCATTGACCCGTCACTCTTAGGTAAGCGCTACATTAGCAACGCCACAGTCAAGCTCACCCTTCTTTTCCCCATAAAGAAGATACAGAAAGATGCTTGCTTCAACTGGGGAGAGTATGATTGAGTTGAGTCCTCCGACAAGCTCAAGAACCGTTTAGAACTTAAAGATTGTGGTAATATGATTAAAGAATAAGGATATGTAGAATGAAATAACGCAAAATATCATATCACCATGAAACTGCTCCGAATACTATCAGCACTATTCTTTACTTGTCTTTTTGCTTTGCCTTTGGCTTTTTCACAGGACATCTCGACCCAAGGCACCGAGTTTTGGGTTTCCTTCATGGGAAACGGATTCAAGACCAACGGCTCGGGTTATGTCCTCACGCAACTGATGATTAGCTCGAAACACGACTGTACTGGCACTATCAGCAATCCTCAGACTGGATGGAGCCAAAATTTCAACGTGAGAGCCAACAATATCACTTCCATCAACATCCCTGGAGACCAAGGTTACAACGAAACCTCTTCATACGAGACGGCAAGCAACAAAGGTCTACAAATTGTCACCACCGATATTGTTTCAGTGTATTGCACCAACATCGCGACCAACTCATTCGACGCTTCGTATGTGCTCCCTGTTCAGGCTTTGGCCGATGACTACATCATCCAAACCTACGAGCAGTCTACTAGCTATAGTTTTGATCCTTTTGGGTCTGACTTCTCAGACTATCTTACAAGCGCCTTCCTAATTGTTGCTACAGAGGACAACACAATCATTGACATTACTCCCTCGACAAACACATTAGGTGGGAAAGCTGCCAATGAAGAATTCAGCGTCACATTACAAAAAGGAGAATCCTATCAAGTACGCTCAACCTCGGACGGCAGCCATCGCGACCTCAGTGGAAGTCGTGTCACCTCTCGCGACTGCACCAAGCCCATCGCCGTCTTCAACGGCAACACGCTTACTGCTGTCCCCAATGTCAGCAATGGCCTCGATCACATTTTTGAACAAGCCATGCCATTACGCTCATGGGGAAAAAAATTCGTGGTGACACAATCTTCCTCTCGCCGCCGTGACTTTGTGAAAGTCACCTCTTCTGCCAACGACAACATAATCAAGAAGAACGGGACAGAAATCGCCACACTGCAAGCCTACGAGTCGTTAAGTTTCGAACTCAGCTCACAAGACAAGTCGTGCTACATCGAAACAACTGTGCCCAGTGCCGTCTATCTCTACAACACCACCAGCTCGGATGACCATGAGGGAACAAACAATGGAGACCCTTCCATGCTATGGATTTCACCTATAGAGCAAAGAATGTCAGAAGTCACATTCACCACCTTCTCAGGCTCAGCAAGCAATTCATCATCCATCGACTATCAATACGTGAACATCATTGTTGCCTCCGAAGACATTAACAACGTGACTTTTGACAACACCTCCATACCATCCAACCAATTCGAGACTGTAAGCGGCAATGAGAACTATAGTTTCATCAGAAAAGGAATCAGCCACAGTGTACATCAGATAGCTTGTCCGAATGGTTTCAATGCCCATATTTATGGTTTTGGACAAAACAGAGGATATGCCTATTTGGTCGGCTCCAATGCCGCCGACTTATCCACAACGGTTATTATCAATGGGGAAACCGTCCAGCAACTTGACACCATAGGCAATTGTTCGTTGGATCCCATCACCTTTGAGGCTGAAATCAACTACCAAAACTTCGAAGTAGAATGGGACTTCGGAGACGGGACACCGCACAGTCACAGTATTACTGACCTCCACACCTACAACAGCTATGGCTTGTATGAGGTCACGCTCACCGTCACGTCTGAAGAGACCCCTTGTCAATCCTCTTCCTCGATCTCCCAAACCGTTTACATTAGCCTAAACCATACAAGCGATACCACTATTCACGACAACACTTGCTACAATGGTCCAAGCACATACAACCAGCATGGTTTCAACCTCTCCTACAACGCCCCTGGCATCTACAAAGACACTATCACCATACCACAACAGGGCTGCGATAGCACCGTATATCTCATTCTTGAAGTGGACGACGTGTACGATGACCCAAATCATCCTCTTACAATAGATACATGCAACTCCTACCGTTGGAATGACTCGACATACACGACATCAGGATTTTTCCCTTACAGATCGACTAGTCCCTTAGGCTGCGACAGCATTGTGTATCTCGACTTGACACTATCTTATTCGCCCACCCCTGACAAAATCCAGCCTTACCCTAACAACGGCTCAACGGTTTGGACAGGCTACCCTGACCCTAACGTCAACGACACTGTTTTTGTAGTCACCAACACGGAATTTTTCTCCTTCCAATATACCTTTAGGGTTAAGGAAACAAAACATAACAAAAATGAGTGTCTTTGGACCTCCTGCAAATGGTCTATTAGCAAGCCTTCATGGGCCATCGACACTATCCCCGGAGGCGTACAGATACAAAACGATACATGTTTTAGTGATTGCACTGTCTTTATAGCCGACCGCGATGAGGATTATGTCACCCTTACCGCTATTATGAGTAACAGCTGCGACATTGATACTTGCAAAATCTTTCTCAAGTCCTCTTTCCTTGGCATAGATGAACAGAATACTACAGGCCAATCCGACTTCAACATCGTGCCCAACCCCAATCACGGCGAGATGGAACTTCATTTGGAGCAGCTGACTGGCAAAGTGAACATCAAAGTGTATGATATGCGAGGAGCTCTCGTTGATGTCATCGAGACCTACAACGACTTGGATTCCAAAACTTTGCATTACACATTGGAGCACACCTCATCAGGCTTCTATTTCTTCGTTGCCACCGCCAAAGAAGGCACCATCGCAAAGAAAGTCATCATAGAGTAATCATCCAACTACAAGTATATCAACGAAACGGCTGAACTCCTACTGAAGTCCAGCCGTTTCTGATTACAAGGATATGAAAATGAGATTTACTTCAATTTTCTGCTTCAACGAACAGGTGATTCCAAAGCTTTAACCCTGCCCCCCACTTTGTCGCCTTCCAACACGGGATTGCCGTAGTAAGCAATATCACCAGAACCAATGATACTATATGTCAGCTTGTTGCTGACATTGGCAGTGATGTCACCCGAACCAGCAATGTCGGCTTCCATAACATCTATCGTGCAAGCCAAGTCACAGTCGCCAGAGCCTGCAATACTAATTTCAGCAATGTTTACCATACCACTGTCAATCTTCGCATTGCCCGAACCAGCCACATCCACTTCTAATTTGTCGCAAGCTAGGTCAGGCATGCTGATATCACCCGATCCAGCAATCTGCAACTCCAAATGAGAAACATTGACGGCTTCCTTGAAGACGATGTTGCCCGAACCAGCCACAAAGAATTCCATCTTGTCGCCATTCAACGGACTCATCATATTGATATTGCCACTTCCAGCAAGGCCAACCTCTTTCAGGCTTGGGGCGGTAATGTCAATGACAAATTCCGTCGGATGAAGATTGACATTTTTATGCTTCTGTTGTCGTTCCAAAATCAGTTCTTTCTCTTTCACCTTAATGTCAAGGTATTCCAACAAGTTCTCATCCACACGGAAAGTGCAGGTATAATCCTCTGATATAGTGAAGTTGACCGTCGCAGGCAGAAGCAGTGAAAAGTCTTCAAAAGCGTTCACATCACAATTGCGGGTGACGATGTTGCCATTGCCTTTAATAGTTTCTCCGCCCAGCGACTCACCGCTAATGGCTATGCTACACGATTGGACAACCATAACGAAGATAGAGACCGCGATAATCAAAAAATGTCTTTTCATAGTGCTGAAGTTTTAGTTGATTTTCTGTAAGACGGAGTTACGCCGAAAAAGTTACAGTATAGTGGAAGTTTTTCATTTATTTTGAAAACATCACCTTCTCGCTGTTGAACATCTTTGTGAGTACCCAGATGCCCAACCCCGTATAGAGCGCGTTGGCGGCAATCGTAATAATGATGGGCAACAAATGGGCTTCATGGGCAAAGACTTGCGACATAGCCAGCACACTGTTGTAAATCGGGATCAAGTAATAAGCGATGCTGTCCACTTTTGTGCCCGACATCATTGGAATCATGCCCACCAACATCACCACAAGCATCAAGGGAGCCATCACAGCCGAGGCTGCCTTTACGGATTTGGCCTTGGCCGAGATAATGGAGGTGACCGAGACAAGAATCAGTACTGTGCTGAAAATCAACAGCAAAAGCGTCACATAATCCGACACTTGATAGATATTGGCATCCAAGCCCATCTCATCGGCATGAATCAGTTTGGGCAACGACAACATCATGCCCAAGAAGCTCGACAAACCGCTCAACATGGCGAAGAACGAGAGGCTCAACACCTTGCCCAAGGCCAGCTCACGACGCTTCAACGGCGTCACCAGCAAGGTGGCGATGGTGCCACGCTCTTTTTCACCCGCGATGGAAGGCGGGGCTATCGACATGCAGCCCGAGAAGGCCATCAGCAAAAGCAACATGGGAATCAGTTCGCTGAAGAAATTACCCACCACATCTTCATTCGAGGCAAGGTCATACACTGCCCCCTCTTCCATTTTGTTAATGTCAAAGCGGTTGCAGATGGTGCTTTCGTAGGCATCCAACGCTGCACTCACCATTGAATAGGCCTGCTGCGACGGCTCCGAAGCAGAGTTGTAGAGCAGTTGCACATTGGGTGCCATTTGATGGCCACTAATCGGGTCGTATTGGGCAGTCAAGGAATCAAAGTCTTCCGGGAAAACCAGAAGGATGTATTTGCTGTCTTTCAGGACAAGCTCATTACGGAGTTTCTCTGCATCGAAATTCTCTGTCACCATCTCCAGTGGCAGGGCTTCCAATACGGGATGCACGCTTTCGGGCAGGTTCTCAACATACATGATGGCAGGCTCCTCATCCTTAGGTTGCATGAAGTTATTGCCCATGAAGGAATAGATGAGATAAATCAGCAGACCCGGCATGATGACCGTGGTCATCAGCATGGTGCGGTCGCCAAAGAAGCGGGCGCATTCCTTCTTGATAATGGTCCAAGTATTGTTTTTCATCACTCCATCCCTCCTTTCTTTTCCTTATAGATGTCGAAGAAACGGTCTTCAAGCGTCTGACCGGCACAGATGCCTTCCAAGGTGTCGCAATGCGTCAGTTGTCCATCAATGATGATGCCCACACGGTCGCAGAGTTTCTCTACGAGGCTGAAAATGTGGGTGGAAAGGATGATGGTCTTGCCTTGTTCGCGCAGCTCCTGAAGATAGTCCGTCACCGTTCTTGCGGTGAGTACATCCAAGCCATTGGTTGGTTCATCGAAGATGACAAACTCCGGGTCGTGCACCAACGAAACCACAAGCGAAGTCTTTTGCTTCATGCCCGTCGACAAGTCAGCCACCTTGACTTCAGCGAAACGGTCGATGCCGAAACGCTTAAAGAGTTTGGTTTTGCGTTCCGCAATCACTTCAGGTGCAATGCCATAGAGTTGAGAGAAAAAGTCGAACAGGTAATTGGGAGTAAAGAAGTCTTCCAACTTCAGTTCGGAGGTCAAGAAACCGATCTTGGCCCTCACCTGCTCCGGTTGACTCACAATAGAGCAACCGTCAATGAAAGCATCGCCCTTGTCGGGAACAATGAGGGTGGCAAGCATACGCAAAGTGGTGGTCTTGCCCGCACCATTGGGGCCCAACAATCCGAAGATCTCGCCCTTGTTGGCGGTGAACGAAAGGTTGTCGACTGCGACAATCTCCTTCCGCTCTGTCCTTTCTATTTTCTGTTGTTTGCGCGAGAGCTGAAAGGTTTTGCTAAGGCCCTCT
>JAEEGG010008169.1_pt1 | contig 23842 bp, 21 predicted proteins | sample 9134161 | NCBI WGS metagenome assembly JAEEGG01 (sample SAMN16246543, study PRJNA631951) | gut metagenome | biome: gut microbiome; feature: rumen; material: CR-attached | host: Bos | place: Iran: Karaj | collected 2018-10
AACCAACTTGAAGTGGTGAAGATTGGTGAAAATGGCATCACCGAGAAGGACATTCTCGTCCACGACAAGACCACCGAGGACACGGGTATCCACATGATGCTGGCACACATGATGCCGCCTCATTTCCCTGTCGCCATCGGCGTCATCCGCGATGTGAAAGCCCCGACCTTCAACGACAGCCTTGACCAAGTCATCGAAAACGAGAAGGCCAACTCGAAGATCAAGTGCATGGACGACCTGCTGAACAGCGGCTCTACCTGGACCATCGACTAATCTAAGGTCCCTGAGCCTGTCGAAGGGCCGACAGATAATGGCCTCGACCGGCCGACCTTAAAAACTGAAAATCCCGCTCGTTTGGGCGGGATTTTTCAATATTGTTTGCTGCATTATTTGTTGATATTGAGTAAAATGTTTACTTTTGCAATATGAAGACAAAGAGTGAGTATATTGAACTTATTGAAAATCAAGAGGATGAGTTAAGGAAAAACTTCGGAATCCGTTCGCTTCGCCTATTTGGGTCTGTGTCGCGAGATGAGCAGATTGAAGGAAGCGATGTTGATGTGTGTGTGGAAATGGAGCCTCAAGCCTATTTGATGGTTCGATTAAAACGATTTCTTGAGCGTCTTTTGGGTTGTCCAGTGGATGTGGTGAGAATGCACAAACACATGAATCCTTACTTATTACAAGAAATCAATCGGGATGGATTTTACGTCATTAAATAAACGGGATAGAGTTGACACGTTGCTCGAAGCAGTAAAGTATTTCATCAATTCGATATAAGATATTCATCTCCAGCAAAATTGTATTCTCCGCAAGCTGACAGAGAAAATCATTATTTTTGCAATCGAATAATAGTACAAAATGCAACACCTTATTGAGAATCCCATAAAAAATACAAACCATGTTTGAATATATCTTTTACAGGCTCAACCTCGCATACAAAAAACACGAGCCAAACACGAATCATGGTTTTAGTGCATCAGCAGCACTATCAGTATTTCAATTCTTTATGCTTGGTGGTGTAATGATTGTTCTCAATGGTTGTTTTGACATTATTAGTGTGTCGAAAGACAACATACTTGGTAAAATCATAGCATTAGGATTAATGGCATTGTTGGTATTCTACAACTACAAGCATTACACTCCGAAAATCAAGGAAATGGATGAAAGATTTGCCAATCATCCAGCCAACAAATGGCTTAAAGATTGGTTGTTTTTCCTCCTTTTCATCTTGATTTCTCTCTCCTTTCTTTTCATCCCATTCCTTTTCGCCCACTTGATGAAGTAGATTTTGCGTGAGGTTGAAATAATAATATGACGACGTCACATTTATTCCTAACTGCCAACTGAACAACTACAAACTGTCAACTAAATGAAAGTCCCCTTCAAACCCGGAACATTGATTTATCCCTTGCCCGCCGTGATGGTCACCTGCGGCGACTGCGAGGAAAACTACAATATCATTACTATCGGCTGGACAGGAACCATCTGCTCCGACCCGCCCATGTGCTACATCTCCGTCCGCAAGGAACGCCACTCGCACGAACTCATCATGAAAAACAAGGAATTCGTCATCAACCTGACGACGGAGGATTTGGCCACCGCCACGGACTGGTGTGGCGTGCGCTCAGGCCGCGACTACAACAAATTCAAGCAGATGCACTTGCATACCGAGCCTGCCCAAATCGTGAAAGCCCCTTTGATTGCCGAGTCGCCGTTGAGCATCGAGTGCAAGGTGGTGGAAGTGAAGGAATTAGGTTCGCACGATATGTTCATCGCTGAGGTGGTAGCCGTCAATGCGGAGGAAAAACTCATCGACAAGGGCACGGGCGCGTTCCAACTCAACCACGCTAAGCCTTTGGCTTATTCCCATGGCAAGTACTATGGTCTCGGCGAGAAAATCGGCGGATTTGGGTTTTCGGTGAAGAAAAAGAAATGATTTATTTTTCGGATTGTGAGGTTTTTGTACTTTTGCAATCCATAATATATGAACATGAAAAAGGCGTTGTTTGTATTGGCATTTCTAGCATTGGGTTGGCAGTTGAAGGCCGAGTGCCCGCCTGAAGTTGAGGATTTTACCTTTACGGATTGTAATGGCGTAGCGTACAATCTGTTTGAGTTGCTCGACGGTGGGCAATATGTCTTGGTTCACTTTCAGAATGATTTCAGCGGTTATGGGCAGACCTTGACTATGAACAATTTCTACCATCAGTATGGCTGCAATGGCAGGGATGTGTTTTTCATGGAATTGTTGACCAATGCTGATGAAGCACAGTGCCAAAGTTGGTCCGAAGAACATCATATTGAGTTTCCCGTGATTGGCATGGATGGAGGAAGTGCCTCATTTTATGCCCTATATCCTGATTGCATCTACGACTATGGGAATAACCAGTTTTTACTGTTTTTACCTGACCATCAAATATTTCAGGAGCCGATAGTCTATCATTTTGAGGAAGTTTTTTCGGATTTGGGCATTGCGCCAAGCGATTGCAATTTTGGCCAGTGCGAGGCACCAAACAACTTGACGGCTCATCTTTCAGCATCACAATTGGATCTCGAGTGGGAGGGCGTTGAAGGTGCCCAGTATTATCATGTGTTTTCGCGGAATTATGCGGAAGAGGATTTCCATTTTGAGGCCAACACGGTTGAGCCAAACATAGAAATAGTTACATATCATCCGACTGAAGAGAACTGTTACTTTGTGGCTTCGCACTGTGAAGATGGGTCTGAGAACATTTCCGATACGATTTGTGTTGGTCCCGAAGCCTTGGATTTCGAGTTGGTTGATTGTCATGGAAACGAAATCCATTTGTTTGAGATTCTTGATCGAGGTCAGTTCGTTTTCGTTGATTTCTTCGGATTCACTTGCATTTCGTGCCGCGAGGCGATGCCATACATTGTGGAATCCTATTATCGATACGGATGCAACAATGAAGATATATTCTACATGGAAGTGACTACCGATTCTGAGGAATTGTGTTTCCGATGGTGCGAGGAATTTGGTGTCGAATATCCTACGGTAGGCCTGGAAGGAGGCGCTCAGAGGTTTGTGGATTTGTATCATTTCTCCTATTCTCCGCATTATTTCCTGATTGCACCAGACAGACAAATTTTACTTGACGGAGGTCATTCGGGCTTTTATATCTATGATCTGCAAACCATCATTGACGCTTTTGAACCCTTGGGCATAGAAGTGCATCAATGCTATTCGGATGTCTTTGATAATCAGCAAGAAGGTTGCGCGATTTATCCCAATCCAGCTGATGGTATTGTGAACATTGAGGTTAATGGCTTGATTCAAGTTTACAACAGTTTGGGTCAATTGATGGATGCTGTCGTGTCTGATAGTCAGCATGTAAAGATTAATACAAATCGGTATCCCGATGGTTTGTATTTCGTTCAGGTGGACGGAAAAGGTATGGGAAAATTTGTGGTAATGCACTGACAATGATTGACCAGTTCCAAGCATATATTAATAGGTATAACCTTCTCGCCGAAGGCGACAAAGTCATTCTGGCCATCAGCGGCGGTGTGGATTCTATGGTTTTGGCGGATTTGTTGCTGAAAGCCAAGGTGGAGTTTGTCGCGGCACACTGCAATTTCCATTTGCGCGGCGTGGAATCTGATGGCGACGAAAAGTTTGTCCGAGACTATGCCGAACGGAATGGCATTCAGTGCTTTGTAAAGCATTTTGAAACCGAAAAATATGCCGCAGAGCAAGGCATTTCCATCGAAATGGCCGCCCGCGATTTGCGCTATGCTTGGTTTGAAGAGTTGAGGCAACAATTGAATTATGACAAAATCGCTGTAGCCCACCATGCAGACGACCAAGCCGAAACTTTCATCATCAATTTGTTGCGTGGCGCAGGCCTCAATGGACTGAAAGGCATGAAGCCACAAAATGGCGTGATTATTCGACCTTTACTGTGGGTTTCGCGAGAGCAAATCCGAAAGTATGCAGTTGAGAACCAAATCCTTTGGAGAGAAGACCATACCAACGCCGAATCCGTTTATCTGCGCAACAAAATCCGCAATCAATTACTGCCAGCCTTCGATGAACTGCAACCTGAAGCACGTCAAGGTTTGTATAAGTCATTAGAGCATCTTGCCTCGGAAAATAAACTATATCAAGAGTTGTTGCAAGAGAAATTGAATCAAATCATCAAGCGTAACGGTGAAATTCAATGCGCTCCTCATTCAGCATTCCTCATTCAGCATTCCTCATTCCAATTGCTTTTCGAATGGCTACGCCAATATGGCTTTAACACCGATCAATGCCACTTCATCTATGATGCCCTCGGATCGAGCGTTGGGAATCAATATTGTTCTCCTACACATTGCGTAGTAATTGGTAGAAATGAACTACAACTCTCTGAAATAAAGGCGAAAACAGATGATGAAATCCAAATCGAAATAGGAGAGGAGGAAATCCTTTCACCCGTCCATCTTTGTTTTTCCAGATTTGAGAAGGATGCCGATTTCATCATCAACAAGTCATCCGAAGTGGCTCAATTGGATGCCGACAAAATCCATTTTCCTTTGACTTTGCGCCATTGGCATCACGGCGACCGCTTCCATCCCTTGGGCATGAAAGGCTCCAAATTGTTGAGCGATTTCTTTGTGGATCAGAAATTTACGGAATGGCAAAAACGGAATGTTTGGCTCTTGGTTTCCGCTGATGGCGATATTCTTTGGGTGGTCGGATATCGCATTGATGAGCGATATAAGGTTACGATTTCAACAAAAACTATATTTTTTTGCAAACAGACTCAGGTAGATAGATAATTTTTCTATTTTTGCAGATTAAATATACTGTAATGGATAACACTTTGCCGAGATGGAATAGAATTACGATGAAGATACAGCTGTTGATGTTATAGTGTGTGTAAAAGATGCTTATATTCAAGCGTTTGTGCGTTATTATGAAAGAATGAACAATCTGTCTGGTTATAAATCTGCCGATTTGTTCACCCAATCTGAGTAAATGATGGAGTTTGGACTAAAAGATAATGAAATCAACGCCTTGCGTGAGACTTTGGCTTCGATTCCCGAAGTCGAGGAAGCTATTATCTATGGTTCACGTGCAAGAGGTACGAACAAAGTGGCTTCGGATATAGATATTACATTGAAAGGCAGTAATTTGACTTATCTTCAATTGGCTCTCCTTGACGCTAAGATTGATGATTTGTATCTGCCATATTTTGTTGATCTAAGTCTTTACTCTATGCTTCGAAATGAGGATTTAATTGAGAGTATTGAGCGGGAAGGTAAAGTGTTGTATAGAATCGAAAAAGCAATTAATTAATTCATTGAAAATTAAATAATTAACTTATTATGAAGAAACTATTTCTCTTCTTGTTGATGGCCTTCGCTGCCATCGTCCCTATGGAGGTCCGTGCGCAAATCATCGACCCAGTTAAGTGGTCTGTCGCTATCCAAGACCTCAACGAAAATGAGTTCGATATTGTTGCCACGGCTACAATCGACCCCGAGTATCACATTTATTCCACCAAGATGCCTGACTTGGGACCATTACCTACAGTGTTCGACATCAAGACTTCCGAGTTCTTTGAGGCGGTGGGCGAGGCCCGCGACCTTACGGATGTGCCGATGTATTACGACGACATCTTTGAAGTGGAGTACAAACAGTTTGCTGGCACGGCTTCGTTTGCCCAGACCTTCCGCAAACTGAAAGACGGTGGCTTCCCCATTACGGGCGAAATCAACTATCAGGCTTGCAAAAACGGTCAATGCGTTTCCTTGACCGAGGACGTTGACCTCACCTACGGCGAACCCGCTGTGATTGAGGCCGCTGAGCCAGAAACCACAGCTGGCAAGAAGTCCAACATCTGGGGTATGATTCTCGAAGCCATCCTTTGGGGCTTCGCCGCCATTTTGACGCCTTGCGTGTTCCCCATGATTCCTATGACCGTGTCGTTCTTCATGCACGGTGAGGGTGAAACCAAGGCACAAGGTCGTTTCAAGGCTTTCATGTATTTCCTTTTCATCGTGTTGCTCTACACCCTGCCTATTGCCATCATCATCTTGGTGACCTGGCTTGTGGGTGGCAACAGCGTCACGGCCGACATCTTCAACTGGCTGGCCACACACTGGCTGCCTAATATCATTTTCTTCCTTGTGTTCATGATTTTTGCGGCCTCGTTCTTCGGAGCCTTCGAAATCACGCTGGGCAGCAATATGGTGAACAAGAGCGACAGCAAGCAAAGCACGAAGAACCTCGGCGGCATCTTCTTCATGGCTTTGACTTTGGTGTTGGTGTCGTTTGCTTGCACAGGTCCTATCGTGGGCACGGTGCTCATCAAGTCGACCTCGGGCGAGTTCTGGGCTCCTATCGTGACGATGTTTGCTTTCGCCGTGGCCTTTGCCCTTCCGTTTGCTTTATTTGCGTTCTTCCCGAACCTGTTGCAGCGTCTGCCTAAGAGTGGTGGCTGGCTCACTTCCGTTAAGGTCGTATTAGGTTTCATCGAAGTCGCCTTGGGATTCAAGTTCCTCAGTGTGGCCGACCAAACCTACCACTGGCATCTGCTCGATCGTGAGGTTTACCTTGGCATTTGGATTGTGTGCTTTACCTTGCTTGGCCTCTATCTCATGGGCAAGATTCGTTTCAAGGACGAGAAGGAAGTCAAGGAGTTGGGCGTGTTCCGTCTGGTGCTCATCATCATCGACTTGACCTTCGTGGTGTATATGATCCCTGGCATGTGGGGTGCTCCGTTGAAGGCCCTCTCGGGTTATCTGCCGCCCAAGCAAACCCTCGATTTCGACCTCAACCGTATCATTGAGGAAAACAGCGAAAAAGTGATTGACTATGTGGATGCTAAGTTTGCCAATATGGCGTTGGCGCCGCAAGGTCAGACGGAAGCAGTAGCCGTTGGCGAGTTCAATGAAGAACCGAAATATGCCGACCTCTTCCATTTGGCCCATAACCTGAAAGGCTATTTTGACTACGACCAAGCCTTGGCCGCCGCAAAAGCTACCAACAAGCCGATTTTCATCGACTTCACGGGTCACGGCTGCGTCAACTGCCGTGAGATGGAAGCCAACGTGTGGAGCGACCCGCGTGTGAAGGACATGCTGCGCCATGACTTTGTCATCTGTGCCTTGTATGTCGACGATAAGACGGCCTTGCCCGAAAATGAATGGTATACTTCCACCTACGATGGCAAGGAAAAGAAGACTATCGGCCGCAAGTACGCTGATTTCCAAATCTCGAAGTTCGGCACCAATGCTCAGCCTTATTACTGCCTGATGGACCACAACGGCAACCTGTTGATGAAGCCGCGTGCATACGATTTGGACAAGGATGCTTTTGTGAATTTCCTGAAGGATGGTATCAAGAACTTCAAGGAAGGAACTTATTATCAGCATGTTATAGACTAACTGATCTGCCATGAAGAAGCTGGTTTTGGCTCTTGCATTGGTGGCAGTCATGATGACCGAGGTGCAGCCTGTCAGGGCTTGTACCTCGGTCATTGTTTCTGGTAGGGTCACCAAGGACGGCCGCCCGATGATTTTCAAGCATCGCGATTCGAAGAGTGTACACAATATGATGATTGTAGTTCAGGGTCAGCGGTATCGTTATCTTGGCCTTGTGAATGCTGAGGATACGAAGCCTAATGATGTTTGGGGTGGTCATAACGAAGCAGGATTTGGCATCATCAATACTGCGGCATATAACATGAATGGCGATGGCGGCGACACCGACGGTGATGGCATCTTTATCCGTAAGGCGCTGGAATTGTGTGCTACGTTGGAAGATTTCGAGTGTTTATTGGACACGGTAAAGAAACCACGTAAGGTTAACTCTAATTTTGCCGTGCTTGATGCCAAAGGCGGTTGCGCTTATTATGAAACGGGCAACTACGATTATGTAAAGTTCGATGTGAACGACCCTAAAGTTGCTCCTGACGGTTATCTGATGCGCACCAATTTTGGCACAACAGGTAACCATAAGCTGGATCAGGGTGTGGAACGCTATCAGGCCATCACTGATTTTATGGCTGAGGCTTGCGAGGAAGGCAATTTGGAGCATGGCTATCTGATTACCCATATTTCACGTTATCTGAAACACGGTGTGACCAAACTCGACATGCATGATTTCATGCCTGAGACCGAAGAAGATACACGCTACGTCTCGTTCCATGACTACATTGCCCGTTATTCTACGGCTTCTGTGGTGTTGGTGCAAGGTGTCAGACCCGACGAATCTCCACTCAATACGGTCAGTTGGACCATCATGGGCTGGCCTTTGACTACCATTGCCATGCCATTGGTGCTTACCACTTCTGGGAGTTTACCTGCCATCGTTACGGATGATGGAACAGGCCATTCCCGACTGAACGAGATGGGGTTGAAACTGAAAGAACGTGTTTTTTCGCTCGAACGCGGCAATGTGGAGTTCTATGGTGACCTCTCCAAGCTGATGAACAAAAAGGGGACCGGCATCTTGCAGCGCATTCTCCCGATTGAAAACGAGGTGATATACCTTGGCGAAGAAGCCTTAATGGGCTATCGGAAGTCGCAGGATGCCAACGTGATGCAGCGGTATTACGATTGGGTGGATGCCTATATCGTTGAACAGTATAGAAACATGTTTGGAATTGAATAACAATAACAAAACAAGCAAAATGAAAAAACTATTGATTCTGTTCCTGTTTGTTTTAGGAACTACATTCGCATTTGCCCAGCAGAGCGACCTGAAAACCAAGACCTTCCATTTGGATAATGGCCTGAAGGTGGTGATGTGTGAAGACCATTCGCAGCCCGAGATTTACGGGGCTGTCTATGTTCATGTAGGCAGCAAGAATGACCCTGACGATGCAACGGGTATGGCGCACTACTTTGAGCATATTATGTTCAAGGGAACGGATAAGATTGGTACGACCAATTGGGAGGCCGAGAAAGTGTATCTGGACAGCATCGACCTGATGTATGACCGTTTGCACGAGACTTCTGATGTGGCTGAAAGGCAAGCCATCCAACAGAAAATCAATGCCTTGTCGCAAAAGTCAGCCGACTATGCTATTCCGAATGAGGTGGATGTTATCCTTACACAGATGGGTGGTAAAGGTCTGAATGCGGGTACGTCCTACGACCAAACCATGTATTTCAACACTTTTCCGTCGAATCAACTCTCCAAGTGGATGGATGTGTATGTGGAGCGTTTCCGCAACCCCGTGTTCCGTCTTTTCCAGTCAGAGCTGGAGACGGTTTACGAGGAGAAGAACATGTATGGCGATAACCCCGGTGCAGCCTTCCAGGAGTATCTCTTCAAAGAGGTTTTTGGTGAGCATCCTTATGGTCGTCCCGTTATCGGCTATACCGAACACCTGAAAAACCCGCAGACCAGCAAGATGCGCGAGTTTTACAACACGTATTATGTGGCCAATAACATGACTCTTATCCTTGTTGGCGACTTCGATATTGATGAAACCGAGCCTATGGTGGCCGAGAAGTTTGGCAAATGGCGTAGCGGCAAATTGCCCAAGGAACCAACCTACACTTTGCCAAAATTTGACGGCCCGACAATAAAGGAAGTCAGAATGACACCCGTCAAAATGGGTGCGTTGGTGTTCCCTGGCGTAAAGAATTCGGATCCTGATATGCTTCCTTTGTCCCTCGCTTGCTCCATCTTTGCCAATGGCGAAACGGGCCTGATGGACAAACTGATGAAAGACGGTGATATCATGGCTGCCATCTTACTGCCCCTCTCTTTGGAAGACTATGGCGGTAATGTGATGATTTACATCCCCAAATTGTTGGGACAGTCGCACGAAAGCGCCGAGAATCTCATCTTTGACTGCCTTGACCGACTGAAAAAAGGCGAGTTCAGTGACGACCTCTTCGAGGCCATGCGCATGAGTATGCTGACGGAACGCTTGAAAGCCACAGAGAGTTTTGGAAGTTTGTCGAGTCTTTTTTTAGAGCTGGAAACCACAGGACAGACATACGAGGATTATTTGGCCGAGACGGAACGTCTGAAGAATATCACCAAGGCTGAAGTGGTGGCCATTGCCAACAAGTATTTCGGCAACGACTATTTGGATGTGCGCTCCAAGATGGGCTTCCCGGCTAAGGATAAAGTCGACAAACCCAATTGGAAACCCATTGAGGCCAAGAATACTGAGGCCAAGTCTGATTTTGCCAAGGCTATCGAGGCACAAATGGTGCCCGAGGTGGAACCTCAAGTCATCAAATTTGGCGAGGATGTGAAGATTACCCAGGTCAACGATGGATTCAAACTCTACTCGACGGCCAACCCACGTAATGATATCTTTGACCTGAAGGTTGTGTTCAACTATGGTTCCGCTATCGACCCCGACTTGGGTCGAGCAGTGTCTTATTTGCAAATGCAGGGCACTAAGACACAATCCCCTGAATCGTATGCGCTTCAATTACAGAAGTTGGGTGCCTCGGTCGACTTCTACAGCTCTGATAACCAGTTTACAGTACACATGACGGGTTTCGAGAAAGACCTTAACACTGTTATGGATTTGTGCATCAGTAAGTTGCAGAATCCTTCCAATGAGGAAAAATATATAAAGACCTTGGTGGATGGCGAAAAAACCGACCTCAGCGCACTACGTGAAGATGCTTCAACATGGGCACAGGCGGTCCGCGAGTATGCCATGTATGGCGACCAGTCGAACTTCTTGAACCATGTTACTTTGAAGGAATGGAAAAAGAGAAGCGGAGAGGAATTGCTTTCAGAAGTTGCCGAAGCTTTGAAATATGATGGTTACGTGTTGTATAGTGGCAATACCCAACCAGAAATGTTAGTGAGTATGCTGAAAAACAACAAGTTGGTGAAGTCGAACGCCATTAAGGGACAGGAGAAGATTCGCGTTGAGAAAAAATATACCGAGCCTCAGGTGTTTATCGCTTCCAACAAGAATTTCCGCCAAAGCAATATCTATTTCCATGTGCCAGGTGAGAAGTTGAGCGCCAAAGACGAGGCAATGGCTTCCCTGTTCAGCAAGTATTTCGGAACCGACATGTATTCCATCGTGTTCCAAGAAATCCGTGAGTTCCGCTCTTTGGGTTATACGGCTTACGCAAACTATCGGTATGACTATCTGCAACGCAAGCCAGGTCAGCTCTTTGGCTTCCTCGGCACACAATCCGACAAGACCTTGGATGGCATGACCGCCTTTAAGGATTTGATTGTCAATATGCCAGTCCGTATTGAGAAGTTCAACGCTTCCAAAGAAGCCTTGCTGAAATCACGTTCGAGTGAATATGTCGGATTCCGCAATATGCCTTCGACGGTGCAAAACTGGATGAAGAAAGGCTATGACCACGACCCGCGTGGCGAGGTCACGGAACTCATTCGCAATGCCAGTTTCGACGATGTGCAGAGTTTCTACAACCGCATGATTAAAGACCGCCCCGTGGTCATCATGATGTCGGGCAACGAGAAGCAAATCGACAAGAAGGAACTGGGCAAGTTTGGTGAAGTAACAAGATTGAAATACAAGCAAATCATAAAGGAATGAGTCTTATGAATGAGATCTTACGCGTAGAGGGTCTGAGCAAGACGTTTCAGCTCTCGCGCAAACAACAGAAAATAGAAAGGACGGAGCGGAAGGCGATTGTCGCGGTCGACAACCTTTCGTTTACCGCCAACAAGGGGGAGATTTTTGGTCTCTTGGGTCCCAACGGCGCAGGAAAGACTACCACTTTGCGAATGTTGGCCACCCTGATACGCCCCGATAGTGGCGATGCCATATTGGATGGCTTCAGCGTGGTGAACCAGCCCGAAGAGGTGCGCGGAAAAATTGGCTTCCTGACTTCTGAACTGAAGTTGGAAGACTTTTTTACACCGAATTACCTGTTCGACTTTTTCTCGCAGCTTTACGGCATCGCGCCCGAGGTGATGGCTGAACGCAAGGCCAAAATGTTTGAGCGTTTTGGGGTCAACAAGTTCGCTGAGGTAAAGGTGGCCAACCTCTCCACTGGCATGAAGCAAAAGCTTTCGCTGGTTATTTCGTTGGTCCATAATCCTGATATCATCATCTTCGACGAGCCAACCAACGGCCTCGATGTATTGACGGCCCGTACTGTTACTGATTATTTGCAAGAATTACGCGACGAAGGCAAGACCATCATCCTCAGTACCCACATTTTCAGTCTCGTGGAGCGACTGTGCGACCGTGTGGGCATCATCATCGATGGTCGCATGACCGCCTGTGGTACCCTTGAAGAGGTGTGCGCCGGCATGACGATGGAAGACCGCTTCTTCGAAATGTACAAAGAAGTGAAAGGAGGTGAGGAATGAAAAGCAACACATTGACAATTATTAAGAAAGAGTTTGCCCGATTCTTCGGCGACCGACAGATGCTGTTCACCACGGTCATCATGCCAGGCCTGCTGATTTATCTCATCTACAGCTTCATGGGCATGGCCATGAAAAAGATGGCCACCGAAGGAACCAACGAACTGGTAACCTTGTGCGTGGAGAATCTGCCGGCCAGTATGGCACCGCTGATTGATGCCATTCCCGCTACCGCAGTATCTCAACAAGCTGTTTCCCAAGAGGATATTAATAGATTGGAAGACAAGAACCTTAATGTGGTGCTGGTGCGTTTCCCTGAAGCATTCGACGAGAAGGTGGCCAACTACAACCCTCAAAGCGGCATAGCGGCACCCAATGTAGAAATCTATTACAACTCTGCCAATAATGCTTCGAGTCGTGTTTATCATATTCTTGAAACCTCACTTACGGCTTACGAGGACCAATTGAGCAACCGCTTCGACATCAATCGCGCAGACTCGGAAGGGGCTGTCTTCGATAAGGCCAGTAGCGACGAAATGTTAGGCAGCATCTTGTCGAAACTCATCCCGATGCTTATCCTGATGTTGCTCTTCAGCGGCGTGATGGCCATCGCGCCTAGCGCCATCGCTGGCGAGAAGGAGCGCGGCACTATAGCTACCCTGCTGGTAACTCCTTTGCGAAGAAACGAGCTGGCCTTGGGCAAGGTGGTGTCACTGAGTTGCATAGCACTATTAAGTGGTATCTCAAGTTTCATCGGTATCGTGCTTTCACTGCCCAAGATGATACCGACCGACGCGGCAGGAGTGGAGTTGGGGCTCAACTTTACGGGTTCCGACTACGTGGTGCTGTTGCTCATCATCTTTGCCACGGTGCTCATCATGGCCTCGGCCGTCAGCATATTGTCGGCACTGGCCAAGGATGTAAAGAACGCTGGCACCATGATTACGCCATTCATGTTGGTGGTGATGTTCTGTGGCTTGACGCCTATGTTCCAGAACGGCGCGCCCGAAAGCTTGACGGCCTATCTGATTCCCTTCTACAATTCCATCCAGGCGATGACCTCGGTTTTTGCCCACGAGATGAAATGGATGCCTGTCATCGTTACCTTGGCTGCCAATGTGGTCTACACAGGCATCGCCGTCTGGGTTCTGACCCGCATGTTCAACAGCGAAAAGGTGATGTTCTCGAAATAATAGTTAGAGTTAAGGTATTATACGCAAAAAAGGAAGAGCCAATAGACTCTTCCTTTTATTGTCTTTGTGCTATAGGAACCTACTCGGCCAAAAGCTCCTCAATTCGTTGAATCAATTCTTTCGTTGGCTCCGTTATTGTTTTTATTTCTTCTTCTGTAATGGAGTAAAAACAATTGTAGTCTCCTTTTTCGCGAAGTTGTTCCATACGTGATAGAAAAGCCCCCAATCGTGATTCCACTTTTCCTGCTTTAACGAAATGTAGCCCGAACTGAGTTAATAAGCCATCATGAGTATGTGCAACCAATTCATTTTTAATGAGTAATGCCTGAACTGCATGATAACAAGCATAATAATACCGGTTTGAAGCAATGTCCCAATATTTTTGCCTACTCATTTCGTCTGCTTGTTCAAGGAATCGGTGCGCCTTTTCCATTTGCAGGCCTACTACAATTGTTCTTTCTTCGTCTGTCAGTTTCATGCTAATCGTATTGCTTCGTCAATGACATTGTGATAAAAAGGTGTAAACTTGCTGCTTTCCCATTCTTTGGCAGTGTACATCACAGGGTTTATGTATTCGCCAAGTTCCCAGCCAAGTTCTCGCAATGGGTAAGAAATGGTATCATAATCCTCTGGCAAAAGTTTGTCTTTGTCGAGAATGATGAGAATGTCCCAATCAGAACCCGAATGAGCATCTCCTCTTGCCCTAGAGCCATACAACAATGCATATCCTCCTGAAGGTAGGTTCAGTAGGAGCGTTTGCTTGATGTTGTTGATGATTTTTTCATCCATTGTCAATCCTTTTCTTTGGCAAAATTAGACATTATTTTTGAATCAAGTGTTTTTTATGCAAAAAAAGAAGGAAAGACTATGATGGCCTTTCCTTCTTTGAGTTTGTGTTTCGATAATTACGCAATACTATCACCTTTTGCGAAATGCTGATAGAACGCGATAATCGTCTCAATACCTTTGTAGAAGTGGTCGAGGCGGTAGTTCTCGTTGGGTGAGTGGATGGCGTCTTCTCCAAGGCCAAAGCCCATAAGGATAGACTTGATACCCAGTACTTTCTCGAAGGTAGAGATAATCGGGATGCTTCCGCCCGAGCGCATGGGGATGGGTTGCTTGCCGTAAGTGTGCATGTATGCAGCTTCGGCAGCTTTGTAGGCAGGTAGGTCGATAGGACATACGTATGCCTCACCGCCATGTAACGGGGTGACCTTCACGGTGACGTAGTCAGGAGCTGCCTTCTCGAAATATCTCTTCACCAACTTGGCAATCTTTTCATGATCTTGGTGTGGCACCAAACGGCAAGATAGTTTGGCATAAGCTTTGGAAGGAAGTACGGTCTTGCTGCCCTCGCCAGTATAGCCACCCCACATGCCGCAGAGGTCGAAGGAGGGACGGATGCCCACTCGCTCGATTTTGGTGTAGCCTCTTTCACCACGCAAAGCCTTCACGCCCAGACTCTTTTTGTATTCTTCTTCGTTGTAAGGCGCCATGTTGAGCAGTTCACGCTCGCGTTTGGAGCATTTTTCAACATCATGATAGAAATGCGGGATAGTGATGTGATTGCTCTTGTCCATGCACCCAGCAATCATCTCGCAAAGAACGTTCAAGGGGTTAGCAACGGAACCTCCAAAGAGACCGGAATGCAAGTCGGCATTGGGGCCGGTGACTTCAATCTCCCAGTAGGCGAGGCCTCTCAAGCCAGTAGTGATGCTTGGCACATCGGCTGCAATCATTGAAGTGTCGGACACCAAAATGATATCGGCTTTCACCAGCCTCTTGTTCTTCACAATCCATTTGGCAAGGCTGCCCGAACCGATTTCCTCTTCGCCTTCGAGCATGAATTTCACGTTGCAGGGGAGGGTGTCGGTCTTGACCATGGTCTCAAAAGCCTTGGCGTGCATGAACGATTGTCCTTTGTCATCGTCGGCGCCGCGAGCCCAAATCTTGCCATCTTTGATGACAGGTTCAAACGGGTCGGTTTTCCACAGTTCGATGGGGTCGACTGGCATCACATCGTAGTGGCCATAGACCAACACGGTGGGCTTTTTCTTGTCGATGATTTTCTCGCCATAAACGATGGGGTTGCCATCGGTGGGCATCACTTCTGCCTTGTCGGCACCAGCTTTCAACAGGTTGTCGCGCCAGCACTCGGCACAACGAATCATGTCTTGCTTGTGGGCGGATTCCGAGCTGATGGACGGGATTCTTATCAGTTCAAATAATTCCTCGAGGAAACGATCCTTGTTTTCGTCAATGTACTTGTCTGTAACTTTCATGGTTATTTTGTTTAATTGATCACGTTTTATTTATTATCGATTTGTTTATTTAGTTGTCGAATTGTTTTAAAATAACTGTTTCTCCATCGTAGACGGCATAAGTGAAATCATAAATCCAATTTCCCACAATGGTCGTCAAAGCATGGTCACCAGATTTGTATTGCATGGGCTTGTGTTGGTGGCCAAAGACGAAGAAATCGATGCTTGGGTCAAGTTTAGCTTGCTCTTGGGCATATTGATAGAGGCGGGTGTTGGGGATGTCGTCGTAATAGCCGCGTTCCACCTCGTTCTTGAGCTTCTTTAGACGGTGATTGTGCGACCATTTCAAAGCCAAACCAATGCCAATGTCGGGGTGCAACCATCTGAATAGCCATTGGTTGAACTTGCATTCAAACACCTTTTTCAGGAACTTGTAACCTTTGTCGCCTGGTCCTCTGCCGTCACCGTGGACCAAAAAGAACTTCTTGTCCTTTATCATCTTGACAACCGGCTCGCGATGCATTTCGATACCTAGTTCGTCATGCAGGTAGCCGAAACTCCAAAGGTCGTGGTTTCCGATAAACAAATGGACCGGAATGCCTGCATCGGTAAACTCAGCCAACTTACCTTGAAGCCTGACGAAACCTCTCGGAATCACGGTCTTATATTCAAACCAGAAGTCGAAAAGGTCGCCCATCAGGTAGAGCTCCTCGCAGTTGGGACGAATCATGTCCAAGAAGCGCAGCAACTTGCGCTCGCGCTTTTGGCTGTCCTCAAGTGAAGGGATGCCCAAATGGAAGTCGGTGACGAAATAAATGGCCATCAGAACTGGATTTCGGCGCTGCGGCGGATGAGCTCGGTGATAAGGGTGATGAGCTTGGGCTCCACGGCATTCACAGCCTTGATGACTTCCTCGTGCGTGATGGTAATGGTGTGGTCCAAACCATAGATGTTGGCCATGTCGGAAACGATAGACAGACCAAAGACGGGCAACTTGCCTTGTCGAGCCACGATGACCTCAGGCGTGGTCGACATGCCGATGGTGTCGGCACCGATGATGCGGAAGTAACGGCATTCAGCAGGCGTCTCGTAGGTCGGACCTGAAGTGGAGCAATATACGCCATGCTGCACCCAGATGCCTTTTTCCAAAGCGATTTCATCAGCCAACTTGATGAGGCGCTTGTCGTATGGCTCGCTCATGTCGGGGAAACGTTCACCGAAACGCTCGTCATGTGGTCCAATCAACGGATTGGGCATGGCATGGATATGGTCGTTGATGATCATGATATCACCCACATGGAAGTTCGGATTGAGACCTCCGGCTGCGTTGCTGAGGATGAGGAACTGTATGCCGAGCTGCATCATCATGCGGATAGGGAAGGCGACTTCGCTCATCGGATAGCCTTCGTAATAGTGGAAACGGCCTTGCATGGCGATGACTTTGCGGCCAGCGATGGTGCCAAACAGCAGTTGTCCCTGGTGACCTTTCACCGTGGAGACGGGGAAGTTCGGGATGTCCGAATAAGGGATGGCGTATTCTACAGTGATGCCATTGGCCAAACCGCCTAATCCAGAGCCTAGCACTATGCCGACTTCAGGCTGGAAGTCGTTGGTTTTCAATTTAATGTAACCAACGGTTGTAAGAATTCTCTCGTACATATTTCAATATTTCTTCGTTAAACTTCTCTTTTTCATGGAAACGCACGTTGATGGGTAAAACATATAACGGCGCAATTTCAAACTGACAAAAATAAGGAGAATTTGTTAATCGTGCAGCATCTTTTTCGGTGGTGACGATGATTTTCTTCTCTCCGCTGAGGTCTTCAAAGTGCTTGAGGATGATTGTCAAATCTTCTTTTGTATAGGTATGATGATCGGCAAATTGCAGAAAATCAACGGATTTATAGTTGTTCTTCAATTCTTCGACAAACGGCTTTGGGTTGGCTATACCGCAGAAAGCCAAGACGGAATCAGCATTTTCGAAGGCAACAGTTTTTGCTTTCTCGTTCAAAGGCTGCAATTCGTTGTATTCTAAATATGAGAAGAACACTTTTTGTTCTTCTTCAGGTTTTAATTTGTTGATGACGCGTTTTTTGTCTTCTTCTCCTAGGCATTTAGGTGATTTGCTGACGATGATGATTTGCGCACGCTTGGCAGCTGACCTCACATCGCGCAAAGTGCCGGTAGGGAAGAGGAAGTCGTCACAATAAAGATGTTGGTATTCCGTCAATAAGATGTTCAAACCTGCCTTGATGGAGCGATGCTGGAACGCGTCGTCGAGGAGGACAACTTCTGCGCTGTTCGGACTGCAGAGCAGCTTGCGAGTGCCATCCACACGGTCCTCGTCCACAGCAACCAATATCTGTGGAAACTTTCTGAAATACAGCAATGGTTCGTCACCCAAGTCTTCGCAGGTGCTTATGCTTTCAGCCAATTTGAAGCCTTTGGTCTTTCTGCCGTAGCCACGACTCAAGGTCGCGACGTGATAGTCGTCCTTCAATAGAGAAATGAGGTATTCCGTATGTGGCGTTTTTCCCGTTCCGCCCAAGTTGAGGTTGCCCACACAAATCACCGGTTTCTCGAATCGTGTGGCTTTTAAGATATGCCAATCGTACAACTTGTGTCTGATTGTCAATACGATATGGTATAGAAACGATATGGGCAGAAGTAAAATTCTCATTATAGGGGTCAAAATTAGACATTTTTTCCTAATTTTGAGCCTCAAAACTGAAAATATGACCGTAAAAGACATTTTGAACTGCATTACTGAAGTGGCTCCACTACATTGGCAGGAGAGTTATGACAATGCTGGCTTGCAAGTCGGTGATTTGAATGCAGAGACCCGTAAGGCATTGATTGCCTTGGATGTAACCGAAGAACTCGTTGATGAAGCTGTTGTCAAAAACTGCGACCTCATCATCAGCCATCATCCGCTGATTTTTCACGGCTTGAAGCACCTTACACCTCAAACCTATATCGAGCGTGTTGTGATGAAAGCCATCAAGCACGACATCGCCATCATTTCCATGCATACGAACTTGGATAACAGTTTCCAAGGCGTGAGCCGTGTTTTGGCCGAAAAGTTGGGCTTGAAGAACCTGCATATTTTGCAACCTTTAACCACGGAATCTGACCTTTGTGGGGCAGGCATGATAGGCGAGTTTGAAATAGCGATGGAAGAAATTGATTTTCTGAGCCTTGTAGCTGATACAATTGGAGCATCATGTTTGCGTCATTCCGCCTTGACTGGCAGAAAAATCCAAAAAGTGGCGCTTTGTGGCGGCTCGGGAGTCCCTTTTATGGCTGATGCGATGCGTTGTGGTGCAGATGCTTACCTCACTGCCGACATCAAATACCATGACTTTTTCGTTCCAGAAGGCAACATTCTCCTTGTCGATGGCGGGCATTTTGAGACCGAACAATTCACGAAAGAATTATTATGTAAGTTGATTCGGAAAAAATTTCCTACCTTTGCAGCCGAAATTGCTGAAACGAAGACAAATTCGGTTCATTATTTTGTAAAAAATAAGTAATCACAATATGGCTAAGAAAGAAAACATAGAAGAAGCTGAGGTGACTGAAGTTGCTGAGGTAAAGGAAGTTAAGCAGACAAAGAAAACCACGAAAAAAACAGCTAAGGCTGAAACGGACCCCGAAGAGGAAAACGAAGCTCCAGTGGTGAATGAAGAAGCTGCCGACGAAAAGAAAGACAAGAAGACGACAAAGAAAACGGCAAAAGTTACGACTGAAGTTGAGGTGAACGAGGAAGTTGCCGCTCCTCAAGAGGAGGCCCCCACCGTAAAGAAAGAGGCTCCCAAGCCAGTGGAAGACCCCGTTGAAGTGAGCGTGGAACAGAAACTGGTTGCCCTCTATACCTTGCAACAGGTCGACTCTAAGATTGATGAGATTCGCGCCTACCGTGGTAACCTTCCGCTCGAAATCCAGGACATGGAGGACGAAATTGCCGGTTTGGAGACCCGTATTGCCAATTTCAAGGAGGAAAGCAAGAAACATCAGAAAGACATCTCTGATTATAAGATCAAGATTAAGGAAACCGAAGCCTTGATCAAGAAATATGAGGACCAACAGAACAACGTTCGCAATAACCGCGAATACGATTCATTGACTAAAGAAATTGAGTATCAACAGCTTGATAACCAACTTTCAGAAAAACGTATCAAAGAGATTACCGCTAAGGATAATGAAGTAGCCGTCAAGGTGGCTGAGGCTCAGATGCGTCTCACCGAACTGAAGTCTTCACTGAAGGACAAGAAGGACGAGTTGCATTCGCTGGTGGAAGGTACAGAAAAGGAGGAGGAACAACTGCTTCAGCGTTCTGCCGAATGTGAGAAACTGGTGGAAGACCGTCTTTTGGTTGCTTACAAACGTATCCGTAAAAATGCCCGCAATGGTTTGGCCGTGGTGGGTATTTTCGACGAGGCCTGCGGCGGTTGCTTCAACCGTATCCCGCCCCAACATCAGTTGGACATCTGCACACACAAGAAAATCATCGTCTGCGAGTATTGTGGTCGTATCCTTGTTGACAAGGGTATCATCGAACAATATAACGCTTGATGAATATAGTCTGATTTGAGATTTCGATTAAGGCTACCTTCGGGTAGCCTTTTTTCGTTTAGAACTTTACCTTGAGGGTGGCAGCGAGATTGTTCTTGAATTGTTGCTGCGCGATGGGCTCGATACCCAAGTCGCCGGCATCATAAAGATAAAGGAAAGATTTCCCGTAACTCAACTCGTAGGCGAAATCGAAAGTGGTGCTGTTAGATACGGGAAGGCTAATGCCGAACGAGGCTTTCTTGACGCTACTGCCCGTTTCGCCAAGGCCAAATGGGCTGCCGTAGTAGGCCGCACCTAACCTAAGGTAAGTGTCGCCCAAGGCCCATTCACTGCCTAAACGGAAATTGAATGTCCTTCCATAGGTGCTTTTGATGCTTTCGTTGACGGCACTGTAGTCGAAGTCGTTGGCTTTGAAAGAGGCCGCGCCGTAGTTGGTATATTCCGCATCTATGCTAATTATACCTTGTTGTCCGATGATGAAAGCCAGGCTGCCTGTCCATTTCAGCGGACTGAAGAAGGTGTATTCGTAGTTGGACATGGGGCTGATGTATTTTCGGGTAACCCCTAATATTTGTGACTCGGTCTCGGTCTGCCACGATTCGTCGAAGTTGAAGAGGGTTGGGGAATGGAAAACGGCGCCCAAACGTAGCCAACGGTTGGCATGGAAAATGAAACCGAGCTTCACATTACCACCAAAGGCGTCACTGCGTAGGTCTTCCTTGAAACTCCATTGGTCGAAATCCGTTTCAGTGCCTTCAACTCGACTTTCTTGGAACACTTTTGTCCCAAAGCGTTTCACATGGGCCAGATTCGCACTGATGCCGATGAAAAGACAATCGTTTAAATTGGCGCTGCCCGCAAAGGTCCATTCTTCGGAACGGCCCTTGAAAGTGTTTTCCTGTCCTTGCCAGATATTGCCTTGTGGGATAGGACTACTATAATAATCACCTAAATCATCGTGATAAATGTCGATGAGATAAGTACTCCAGGCAGGGTAAATCGTGTAGGGGAAGGCGTCTTGTAACTCGAATTGTGAATAGCCATCGATTTGTGCGAGGTAATCATCGATTTTCGAACTTGTCGGATTGATGCCTTTGGCGTAGCTGTGGATGTTGTAGTCGTTGGTTCGGGTGAGTCCGATGCCGAATTGGGTGAAGCGCAAAGGTTTGTAGTTGCTCCTTTGCTTGGCGCTCACATAGCCGAGATTGGGAATGGAAAGACGCATATTGTTGGCGCCGTTGCTCGCACCGTAATATGTGGATTGGGTGTAGTTATCCATCAAGTTGAGTGTGGTGGTGAACTCGTTGCTACGATAGATACCCATACCTGCCGGATTGATGTTTACTGCCGTCATGTCGCCACCTACTGCGCCTAAGGCATTGCCCATGCCCATGGCTTTGGCTGTGCCTTGGTAATAGGTTTGAGAGAATAAGAAGGCATCATCGGTGCCTTGGCCAAACAACTTGACTGAGAATAGTATGATGAGTGTGATGATTAAGGTTTTCTTCATGGTGATGTAAAAAAAAGACTACCTTGCATTTGAGCTGCAAAGGTAGTCTTTTATTGTCAATTATTGGGATTCGGGTGAAATTTATCTTCTTCCTCCGCCGCCAGAGCTGCGACCGCCGCCTGATGAACTGTGGCTGCCACCGCCTGAACTGCCACGGCTTACACCTGAGCTTGAACTTGAGCTGCGGCCACCGCTGTAGCTGCTGGAGCCGCGGCTTGAGCTTGACGAGGAACTTCTTGAAGGTGAGCTGCTGCGATTGTAGCTGCCACTTGACGAGTTGCCTCTGTTATAGGAACCGCTTGAGCTGTTGTTTCTATTATAGCTGCTGCAGGAAGAGCCGCTACGGTTAGAGCCCGAAGAAGAGGGACGCGAAGTGCTGCTCTGCGGACGTACATATTCGGAGCTTGAGCGGGATGGACGACTGCTGCTTGGAGAAGTGTAGCTTTGGCGTTGACCGCTTTGGCTTCCCGAGCTAACACGACCAGAGCTTGAATTGCTGGAGCTGTTTGGACGGCTTGATGCCACATTTCCTGTTCTGCCGCTTGTACCTGCTGAAGGCCTGTCGCTCACGGTTGGTCTGCTGCTCACGGTTGGTCTGCTGGTGTGAGTGCGTTCTGTGCTACTGCCTACGCGGCCGGTGGAAGCATTGCCCGTTGTAGGACGTCTCGATGACATACTGCCTGATGCACTGCCATTACTGTTGACGCGTCCTGACATGCTGCCTCCGTTGTTTGAAGCGCGGTGGCTCAAAGAACCATTGGTACCACTGTTGCCGTGACGAACGCTGGCAACATAGCTACTCAGGCTGTTGTCGTGTCCACCATGATGATGTCCTCCACCATGGTGCCCGTCCCAATGGTGATGCGGGTGATGCCAGTAGTAATCGTGATAGCCCCATCCGTAGGCCCAGTAGGGATCCCAGCCCCAATAGCTATAGTAGTAAGGATAACCCCAATACCAGTTCCAGCTCCAGTATGAGCTCCAATATGGACGATAGCTCCAACCGTAATAAAAGGTCGGGTAGTAGTCCCAATAGAAGGGGTCATAGCTGTTGACATAGATGTATGTGTCGCCCCCAGTGTAATAGTCGTCATAATAGCCTCTCGATGAAGAGGCCTGCGTGCCAAAACGTTTGATGCGCGCGGCAAAGTCGGCATCATAGTAAGTTTCGGTGGTGGTGTAAACCACGCCGTTGGTGTCAGTCACGGTTTCCGTGGTCTGGTAGACGGGCTCGGCATTGCTGACGTAGTTTTTACTGTCGGAATAATAGGCTTGATAGTCATATTCCGAACTGCTGCTGATGCTGGGGCTCACGTATGAGCCATTGCCAGTGGCCAAACGCTCACTGTTGTTGTAAGGTGAATAATAGGTGTCGTCCTTTGCAACATTGCGGTTCGCCGAGCAGCTGGCGAAGACCATCAAGGCAATGATTGGGATGAATCTTAAAGCTTTCATTTTATTGAGTTTTATTTTGTTTCCAAACAGAGTTTTAATTGACCAAAACTTAACAAATTTCATACCAAAATTCTGTGTTTCCCGATGTTTTTCAAACATTATTCAATTTTTATGAGTTGCCCATCACCTTCGCATTGTTGTACGATCCATGGGTTGCCCTTATAGTACACGTTTCCAATGCTATAAAGCCAAACGCGAAGTCCTGTTTTGGCCCAAACATAGGCATCGTTGGTGGCATGTGACTGTACTCTGACGAAGTTGGATTCCATAGCCTCGGCATGCACTACCCCATAACTCCGCATGATGATTTCGGTATAGCCTGAAATACCCCTCATGGTGACTTTGGATGTGCCGTTGTTGAACTGGTTTTTGATTACGTCGCATTTGAAAGTCAGGTCGATGTCGCCGCAGCCCTCGTTGATGTTGAGATAGAAGCTTCGATTCCAAAGGGTGTCGATGTCGAATTCCATTGAGTCGACGACCAACTCTCCCATGCCTCTGATGGAGTCCGTGCAAATCAAATCGCCCACCGAGGCAAAGTTGATCTGACGCAGAC
>JAEEGG010008174.1_pt1 | contig 23833 bp, 13 predicted proteins | sample 9134161 | NCBI WGS metagenome assembly JAEEGG01 (sample SAMN16246543, study PRJNA631951) | gut metagenome | biome: gut microbiome; feature: rumen; material: CR-attached | host: Bos | place: Iran: Karaj | collected 2018-10
AGGATGAAGGCAGGGAAGTCCTCGACTTCAATCTTCCAGATGGCCTCCATACCTAACTCAGGATACTCGACGCACTCGATGCTCTTGATGCTCGACTGAGAGAGAACGGCAGCAACACCACCAATTGTGCCCAGATAGAAGCCGCCATGCTTCTTACAAGCCTCCGTCACCACGTCAGAACGGTTGCCCTTGGCAATCATCACCAACGAAGCGCCATTGTCCTGGAACTCGTCGACGTATGGGTCCATACGGTTAGCGGTGGTCGGGCCCATCGAACCACAAGGATAACCCTCTGGCGTCTTGGCAGGTCCTGCATAGAGCACAGGATACTTCTTGAAGTATTCAGGCATACCCTCGCCAGCATCCAGACGAGCCTTCAGCTTAGCGTGAGCAATGTCGCGAGCCACGATAATGGTACCACGCAGGTTCACCCTGGTGGAAACGGGATACTTGCTGAGCTCCTTGCGAACAGCGTCGATGCCCTCGTTCAGGTCGATTTCAATGCTGTTGGCACCCTCGCCAGCCTTTGCAAACTCTGCAGGAATCAGCTCTGAGGGGTTCGAGTCCATTTTCTCCAGCCAGATACCATCGGCATTGATCTTGGCCTTGATGTTACGGTCTGCTGAACAGCTGACACCCATACCGATAGGGCAGCTTGCACCATGACGAGGCAGACGGATGACGCGGATGTCGTGAGCCAGTGCCTTGCCACCAAACTGAGCACCGAGGCCAATCTTGTGAGCTTCCTCCAAGAGCTTGTTCTCCAAGTCGATATCGCGGAAGGCACGACCTGTCTCGTCACCAGTTGTAGGCAGTGAGTCATAATACTTAATCGAAGCCAGCTTCACCGTCAGCAGGTTCTTCTCAGCAGAAGTACCACCAATCACGAAGGCGATGTGATATGGCGGACAGGCAGCAGTACCCAGCGACTTCATCTTTTCCACCAGGAAGGGCAGCAGTGTGCCCTCGTTCTGAATGGTAGCCTTCGTCATGGGATAGAAGTAGGTCTTGTTGGCACTGCCACCACCCTTGGCAACCATCACAAAGCGGTATTCAGCACCTTCCGTTGCCTCAATGTCAATCTGGGCAGGCAGATTACACCTGGTGTTCACCTCGTCGTACATGTTCAGCGGCGCATTCTGCGAATAGCGCAGGTTGTCCTGCGTAAAGGTGTTGTAGACACCACGGCTCAGAGCCTCTTCGTCCTCGAAGCCTGTCCACACCTGCTGGCCTTTCTCACCATGGATGATAGCCGTACCCGTGTCCTGGCAGAAAGGCAGGATGCCACGAGCAGCCACCTCGGCATTGCGCAGGAACTGCAGGGCTACATACTTGTCGTTCTCGCTGGCCTCGTCATCCTTCAGGATGGCAGCCACCTGCTCGTTATGTTCTCGGCGCAGCATGAACTCCACATCGTGGAAAGCCTGCTGTGCCAACAGCGTGAGAGCCTCCTTCGACACCTTTACGATGGTCTTGCCTTCAAACTCAGCGGTTGTCACGCCTTCCTTCGACAGCAGTCTGTACTCGGTCTTGTCTTCGCCCAACTGAAACATCGGGGCATACTTGAAATCTACTACGTTTGCCATAAGATATTATCTATTCGTTATTATATAAGTATTATTGGCTACAAAGATACGAATAAATTAGGAATTAGGAATTAGGAATTAGGAATTATTTTGTAGCGATAGCAAATTTTTCACTCTTCACTCTTCACTTTTCACTTTTTTTTCGTATCTTTGCAGGCAGAAACGTGAAACATTAAACTTTAAACAATAAAAAAAGACAAACAATGAAAAAAGTAATGTTGTTCAGCATGATGATGCTGATGGCACTGGTTGCCAATGCACAGTTGAAGGTTGCCCCGAAATTGGAGAAGGGCGTAGAGAAAACGTATGTGACAGAAACCACCATGTCGCTGCCTGGTCAGGGTGACGTGAAGATGACTATCGAAAACAAGTACAGGGTTGCAGACGCCACTCCCGACGGATTCTTGTGGGACGTTGTCACCACTGATGTGAAGATGGAGGCTGCTCCTGACAATATCGTTGGCAAACTGATGGGTGCAGCAGAAGAGATGATGCTGGGACAGACTCTCAATGTTGCTACAGACAAGGACGGCAAGCTGCTGAAGATTGTTAACTTCGAAGAGCTGAAGCCGAAGATGGAGCAGTTGGCTAATGAGCTAATGGACAAGATGGTGAAGGAATTGCCCCAATTGGAAGCTGCCAAGGACATGCTGGGCCAGCAGATCAAGGGTTCCATCAACGAGGAGAAGCTCGTCAGCACTTTCCGTGATGCCACCAGCATCATGGCCCTGAACGGCAAGGCCATCATGACAGGTGCTCAGGAGGACATTGTCAATAGTGATGGCTTCAAGATGAAGCGCATGTACTTTGTCAATGGCAAGAACATCACCACCAATTCGAGCATGAACATGAGCAAGGACGAGATGAAGGAGATGATTATCAAGCAGGTGGAGCAGAATGCACCAGACCAGGCTGCCATGATCAAGGAGAATATCGACCAGGTAATGGAGAGCGGTATGCTGAAGATTGATGTAAAAGAGAAGGCCACCTATGAACTGGCTGATGACGGTTGGGTGAAGGCTCTGAAGGTGGAGAACACCACAGAGAGTATGGGTCAGAGTTCCACCACAACATCAGTTGTGACACTGAAATAGGCTGTTAGCTGTTAGAAGTTAGCTATTAGCCAATGGCCAAAAGCCAAAAGCCAAAAAGGGGCTACTACGATGATGTAGCAGCCTCTTTTGTTATTCCGCAGCAGCCCGAACGATTTCGTTGAGTGTGGGATGGATATGTACCATGTCACGCAGTTGTGCAATGGTGGTGTCGCGACACATCAGTGCGGACACCTCCTGCACCATATCAGCAGCATGGGCACCATAGGCATGACAGCCAAGGATAGAGCCTCCCCCCTGCCCCTCCGAAGAAGGGGTGACGAAAAGTTTCAGCATACCTTCCGTCTCGCCCATTGCCAGTGCCTTGCCATTGGCGCGCCAGAAAGCCTTTCGACATTCGTAGGCCGTACCGTTCTGCTTGAGCTGGTCTTCCGTAGGACCCACACAGGCAGCCTCTGGCTCTGTAAAAATGGCAGCAGGCATGATATCGAAACGGATGCCATCCTGCTTACCCAGGATATGGTTCACAGCACGCATGGCCTGCATCTCTGCAGCATGAGCCAGCATCTGACGCCCATTGACGTCGCCGATGGCGTAGAGACCCGACGGAGAACCGTCAGTAACTGTGGCGACTTGGAAATTGTCGTCGACGGGGATGGCACCATTAGGAGCAAGAGTGATGCCTGCGGCTTCAAGGTTCAGGCCCTCAGTGCGGGGCTTACGACCTGTAGCCATCAGGATGACATCGGCATCGATATCAGCGATGTTCTCCACGGCCGTCTTCATCTTGAAGGTGATGCCTCGCTTCTCCAATAGCTTACGCAGACGTTTGGCAATGTCGCTGTCGAGGACAGGAAGACATTCCTTGAGATACTCGATGACAGTGACCTCGGAGCCGAAGCGATTAAACACGCTGGCGAACTCCATGCCAATGACACCAGCACCAATGATGCAAAGGCGTTTGGGCAAAGTGCTGAGGTTGAGCAAGCCAGTGCTGTCGACCACGCGAGGGTCATCGAGACCTTTGACGGGAATGTACTTGGTTTCAGAACCTGTGGCGATGATGATGGGAACGCCCCCCTGCAGCCCCTCCAAAAGGAGGGGAGTCTTGCCAAAGGCGGCCTTTTCACGAATCAGTGTGATGTTGGGATGCGAGAGGATGCCCTCTACCCCACTCCGCAGCTGTGTCACCACAGTGGCCATGCGTTCACGAGCCTCGTCAAAAGAGGCACTGTGGACGTAAGTCTTGGTGGGGATACATCCAACATTCAGACACGTACCCCCCACGTTATCGTTCTCGAAGATAGTAACCTTCAGGCCTTGCTTGGCAGCATATTCAGCGGCGCGGTACCCACCAGGGCCCGCACCGATGATAATCAAATCAACATTACTCATTTCTCATTACTCATTACTCATTTGACGGAACGTCACTACCGGATGTTTGGCTGCCAGCACATCGTCGACACGTCCGATAGGCGTGGTATGAGGAGCCGACTTCACCAGATCCGGGTCATTCTTAGCCTCCTCGGCAATCTGACGCATCACAGCGATAAAGCCATCAAGCGTTTCTTTCGACTCGTTCTCCGTAGGCTCAATCATGAGCGACTCGTGGAAGAGCAGGGGGAAGTAAATCGTGGGGGCATGATAGCCATAGTCGAGCAGACGCTTGGCCACATCCATCGTTGTGACTCCCGTCGACTTATCCTTCAGACCGTCGAACACGAACTCATGACAGCAGATGGTATCGATGGGCAGTTCATAGACGTCCTTCAGCGACTCCTTGACGTAGTTGGCATTCAGCGTAGCCAGAGGTCCCACCTCCTTGACATGTTCACGGCCCAGCGAGAGAATGTAGGCATAGGCACGCATCATCACACCAAAGTTACCATAGAAGGGCGACACTGTGGGGAAGAAGTCCTGCAAACCTTCGCGGACACCCACAGGACCAGCACCAGGTCCACCACCGCCATGAGGCGTTGAGAAAGTCTTGTGCAGGTTGATATGCATCACATCAAAGCCCATGTCGCCCGGACGACAGGCACCCAGCATGGGGTTCAGGTTGGCACCGTCGTAATACATCAGGCCACCAGCGTCGTGGATGAGCTTTGCAATCTCCGGGATGCTGGTCTCAAAGAGTCCAAGGGTATTGGGATTGGTCATCATCATAGCGGCGATATTGGGGCCTTCTAATTGAACAAGACGCTGTAGATCCTCCAAATCCACCAGACCATCCTTAGTCGATTTCACCTCCAGAATCTCCAAACCACAGACAGCTGCAGAGGCTGGATTGGTGCCATGAGCCGAGTCGGGTACAATAACCTTCTTACGCTGAAGATCGCCACGTGAGCGATGATAGCTATCGATGGTCATCAACCCCGTCAGCTCACCATGGGCACCAGCATAAGGTTCGAAGGTGAAGTGAGCCAGCCCCGTCAGCTCGCAAAGCGAATGCTCTAAGAGTTTGATCAGCGCCAACGCACCCTTCACGGTTTCGACAGGCTGCAAGGGATGCAGGTTCTGGAACTGTGGCAAGGCAGCCATCTCTTCATTGATCTTGGGATTATACTTCATCGTACAAGAACCCAAGGGATAGAAGCCTGTGTCGACACCAAAGTTATTATTAGAAAGGTTCGTGTAGTGGCGCACCACCGTCAGCTCGTCACACTCAGGCAGCTGAGCCTCCTCAGCACGACACATCGAAGCAGGAATCTCGTAATCGCCAAAATTGTTTCTCGGCAGACTGTAACCCTTGCGACCCTCCTTGGAGAGTTCAAAAATCAGGTTTCCATATAATCGGTTATTCATAGTGCTGCAATCTTTACGAGGTTATCAATTTCTTCTTTCGTACGTTTCTCGGTAACGGCAAACACAAGACCATCCTGCTGGTGTTCACTATTGCCTTTCACCCTGGCGACCAGGAAACCAGCTTCGATAAAACGCTGGTAGAGAGTGTCGACATCACCATCATAGCTCACTAAGAACTCGTTGAAGAACGGCTGGTCGAAGACCAGATGGAAACGTCCCGTCTTCTTAAGTTCATCCCAAAGATAGTGGGCACCGGCATAGGAAAGCTGTGCAGCCTCCTTGAGACCCTGCTTGCCCATCAGCGAACAATACATCGTCACGAAGAGTGCCATCAGCGACTGGTTCGAACAAATGTTCGAGGTAGCCTTCTGACGACGGATATGCTGTTCACGAGCCTGCAGTGTCAGCACAAAAGCACGCTGGTCGCGATTATCCTTGGTCATACCGACAATACGGCCTGGCATCTTGCGAATCAGCTTTTCCGTGCAGCACATATAGCCTACATAAGGACCACCAAACTGCAAAGGGATGCCCAACGACTGACCATCGCCCACAGCGACATCTGCCCCCCATTCGCCTGGTGTCTTCAGCACCGCGAGGTCGGCAGCCACACAATTCATCATGAAGAGCGCCTTCTGTTCGTGACAAGCCTCAGCAAAACCGGTATAGTCTTCGACAATACCAAAAGCATTCGGCTGCTGCACCATCAAACCTGCCACATCGCCCTTGGCCAGCTCAGCCTTGAGCTCTTCCAAATCAGTCACGCCATCCTTGATATGCAACGCGAAAAGGTCGATGCCATGATGATGGGCATAACGCGTCATCACCTTGACAGTCTGCGAATTCATGGTACCTGCTATCAGCACCCTTTTCTGTTTCTTGCCAGCAGCCACAGCCATCATCATAGCCTCGGCAGCAGCGGTAGTGCCATCGTACATCGAGGCATTAGAGATATCCATACCAGTGAGTTCGGCCATCATCGACTGATACTCAAAGATATAATGCAGCGTGCCCTGTGATATCTCTGCCTGATATGGGGTATATGAGGTCAGGAACTCTGAACGTTGTATCAATTGCGGAATGACGGAGGGCGTGTAGTGGTCATACACACCCATGCCTGCAAAGCATGTCAGCAGCTGGTTCTGTGAGCCTAACTTCTCAAAGAGTTCACGAACTTCCATCTCACTCATCTCCGAGGGCAGCTTATAGTCGCCACGGAAACGGATTTCCTCAGGAATCTGTGCGTATAGGGCATCGAGAGAATCGACGCCCACTCGCTCAAGCATCGACTTCAAATCGTCCTGAGTGTGCGGAAAATACTTATACATTGTTTCGATATTACGATATAACGAACTATCTATTTATCGCAGAAAGCAGCATAGGCCTTGGCATCCATCAGACTGTCGAGTTCGCTCTTATCAGAGAGGGTCACCTTGATAATCCAGTTCTCGTATGCATCCTGGTTAATGAGTTCTGGCTGGTCGTCCAAAGCCTCATTGACCTCAACGACAACACCTGTGACGGGTGACATCAGGTCGCTGGCAGCCTTGACACTCTCGACAGCACCGAATTCCTCACCTGCCGACACTTCGTCGTCGACTTCCGGCATGTCAACATACACTACATTGCCCAGAGCATTCTGCGCATAGTCAGTAATACCGATAAAACCATAATCACCTTCTACTCTTACGTATTCGTGTGACTCCGAGTAGTAGAGTCCTTCAATTACTTTTGCCATAAAACTTAATGTTTAATATTTAATGCATAATTTTTCTTGTAGTTTTTGTTATAGAATTGCTTCTTCACCACCTTGCCCGGGAATACCTTCTTACGGATTTGTATCTCCACGTCAGTATCGAGTTTGGCATATTGTGTATCAATCAAGGCCATACAAACACTCTTATCAGTGGAAATGGTATGATAGCCTGTCGTCACTTCACCAATGGGATTGCCGTCTTTCAGCACCACGTAGCCATGACGAGGGATAGCCTTGTCAGCAAGTTCGATGCCTACGATTCTCCTTGCAGGCCCGTCAGCCTTCTGTTTGGCCAAGGCTTCGCGACCAATGAACTCTTCCTTATCCAATTTGACGAACATACTAAGACCTGCCATTACAGGCGTAATATCCTGTGACAACTCGTCACCATAAAGCGGCAGGCCAACCTCAAAGCGCAAAGTATCGCGACAACCCAATCCACAAGGTTTGCAGCGACCACTATCCATCAGTTTGTCCCAACATCCATTGATATAATCCGGTGTGGCGTATATCTCAAAACCATCCTCACCGGTATAGCCGGTACGACTGACTATCATATCACCTAGCTGTTTAAAGGTATAGAAAGCCAGTTCCTGACAAGGAATGCCCAACACTTCCTGCATCACCTGTTCGGCCTGAGGTCCTTGTATGGCCAACTCGCCATATTCCTCACTCTGATTTTGCAGGGTGACATCATAGCCAGTTGCCTGCTCCTGTATCCACGCCCAGTCCTTGTCGATATTGGCAGCATTGATAACAAGGAAAAAAATGTCGTCAGTCACCTTATAAACCAACAAATCATCTACCGTTCCACCATTTTCATAACACATCATTCCATAGAGAATCTTCCCATTGGGAATGCCCCTGACATCATTGGTAAAGATATGGTTGACGTAACGCTCGGCATCTGTTCCACTAACAAGTACCTCACCCATGTGGCTCACGTCGAAGACACCACATGCATGGCGCACGGCCTGGTGTTCATCAACGATTGTTGTGTACTGTATGGGCATGATAAATCCGCCAAAGGGCGACATGAGTGCATTTAGGCCTACATGTTTGTCATAAAGACATGTTTTCTTATTTTCCATTTTTTTATTCTTAAATATTTTTATTCAGTCAATAATAAGACTAAATCTTCTTTTATCAGATTCATAATGATATCGTCAATACGGTCTGGAAGGGCACGGCGCAAAGCTTCACGCGTCAGTGGAAGATTGCGCAACTTACATAGTAAACCATTGTCCAAATCACCTACCAACAGGAAGTCACCCATGAGGTTAACTCGCTGGATAACGCCATTCTTGACAGCAATACGAGCCTCGAAGTCCCCAACACCTTCTATACGCCGACGCTTGACAAGCGTGTACTGAGGATTTTTGCCATAGATAAACTCTGGCGAGAGATATTCTTTCTCTATCTCCTCTATTTGGCTGATGTCATCAGCAGTGAGCATGTATTCCTCGTCGCAAAGGTTCCGACGGACGTATTGCATGAATTCAGGAAGTGTGAGATTGATATAGTCTTTGAGAAGGGCAATGCGCTGTCGCACACTGACAATGCCCTTCGACAACAGTTTGGTACTAGTAGGAGTGATACTGCCCACCATATTCACCATATCCGTATCGTAAAGCATGGTGCCATGAACAATGCTGCGCCCGGGTATCTTGTAAAAAGCCGTCCCTGACACCTTACGGTGGCCTATCATAATATCGTTACGTCCTGTTCCCGATGCATCGACACCCAAACGCTGCAGCATATTAATCACCATCGTCATATAGCGATTGAAGGTAAATCCCACCTGATCGTCAGCAGTGATATAGGAGAACATGACATTTTTCATATCCGCATAGACACACCCGCCACCACTTTTGCGACGATAAGTCTGGATATTGTGCTTCCGACAGAAAGGAATGTTCACTTCGTTTTCTATCAACTGGTTACGCCCGAAGATGACACTTGGCTCTACCTGCCACATGAAAAACGAGTCTGCAGGCGGCAAATGGCGTGCGACATATTCTTCCATAGCGAGATAGAAAGAGAGGCGGTGCTGTCCGTTAGAAGGTAGAGCGATGTAAATCATCCGTGCTTTAGCTATTTCTTTGCAAAAATAGGAAGAATTTATGTTATTTGCAAGAATTTTGCATTTTATTTTTGTCAATCGGGCAAATTACACTATCTTTGCACTCAAAATAGATAAAAAAGAATAAAAAAATAAAAGTGGAATTACTGAAGAACATCAAGTTTCCGGAGGATCTTAGGAAGGTTTCAGTAGATGAACTGCCTGAGATTTGTCGAGAACTGCGTGAAGACATCGTCAAGGAATTGTCGGTAAATCCAGGACACCTGGCTTCCAGCTTGGGTGCGACGGAAATTACCGTAGCCTTGCATTATGTCTATAACACCCCCGACGACCTTATCGTATGGGATGTGGGGCATCAAGCATATGGGCACAAAATCCTGACGGGACGCCGCGAGCAGTTTTGCACCAATCGCAAGCTGGGAGGATTACGCCCGTTCCCATCACCTGAAGAAAGCGATTACGACACCTTTATGTGTGGTCATGCCTCAAACTCCATTTCTGCTGCTTTGGGAATGGCTGTCGCTGAGAAACTGGCTATGAGAGATTCGCCATCAGGCAACAGCAGACAGCGCAAGGTGGTAGCCGTCATTGGAGATGGTGCTATGTCAGGAGGTTTAGCTTACGAGGGTTTGAATAATGTTTCTTCATCGGACAATGACATCCTCATTATTCTCAATGACAACAACATGTCTATCGACCGTGCCGTGGGTGGCATGCAGGAATATCTGCTATCGTTGAACACCAACGAGACCTATAATGCCCTGCGTTTTAAGCTGACACGCTGGCTGCATAAGATAGGATTGCTGGAGGACGACCGTCGTCGTGGTCTTATCCGACTCACCAATGCCTTGAAGTCGGCTATCTCTCATCAGCAGAATGTCTTTGAAGGCATGGACATCCGCTATTTCGGTCCTTTCAATGGTCATGACGTCAAGGAGCTGGTACGTATACTACGTCAGCTAAAAGAGATGAAAGGTCCCAAGCTGTTGCACCTGCATACTCAGAAAGGTCATGGCTATGCACCTGCCGAGAAAGATGTCACTGTCTGGCATGCTCCTGGCAAATTCGATGCAGAGACAGGAGAACGTTTGGTGAAGGACACCACGAACATACCACCGAAATTCCAGGATGTCTTTGGAGAGACATTACTGGAGTTAGCTGAGCAGAACGAGAAGATAGTGGGAGTCACACCGGCTATGCCTACGGGATGTAGCATGAACATTATGATGAAGGAGATGCCAGACCGTACGTTTGATGTCGGTATTGCAGAAGGACATGCTGTCACATTCTCAGGTGGTATGGCAAAGGAAGGTCTGATACCTTTCTGCAACATCTACAGTGCTTTTGCACAGCGTGCCTTCGACAACATCATCCATGACGTGGCCATCCTGAAGTTGAACGTGGTGCTCTGCCTTGACAGAGCCGGACTGGTGGGTGAGGATGGACCTACGCATCATGGTGCCTTCGATATGGCAGCCTTGCGAACCATTCCTAATCTGACCATTGCCTCGCCAATGGACGAGCATGAACTACGCCGACTGATGTATACGGCACAGCTTCCCGACAAGGGACCCTTTGTGATTCGCTATCCAAAGGGACGTGGTACACTGGTTGACTGGCGCTGTCCGTTAACAGAGGTACCAGTCGGCAAGGGACGTCTACTGCGGGAGGGTGACGACCTCGCCATCATAACTATTGGTCCGATAGGCAAGATAGCTGAGCAGGCCATCGATGAATGGCAATCCGCTATTAGCCAACACCCAACGCCATCTGTCTCCCATTACGACTTACGTTTCCTAAAACCTTTGGATGACGACCTGTTACATGAGGTGGGACGTAAGTTCAAGCGCATCATCACTATTGAGGACGGTGTTCGTAATGGCGGAATGGGAACGGCAGTACTGGAGTGGATGAGCGAACACGGCTATGCGCCTGCTATTAGCCGCCTCGGTTTGCCCGACATTTTTGTGGAACACGGCAAGGTATCGGAATTACAAGCCATTGTCGGAATTGACAAAGACAGCATCATCAAGGCTATCACCCAACACCTAACACCCAACACCCAACACCTAACACCCAACACCCAACAGCTAACGCCCATCACCCAACACCTAACACCCAACACCTAACACCCAAGATTATGAAGATCATCATTGCCGGTGCAGGCGCCGTAGGAACTCACCTGTCAAAACTGCTGTCACGCGACCATCAGGACTGTGTTCTGATTGACGAAGACCCCGCGCGTCTTGGCGACTTGGACAGCAAGTATGACATTATGACCCTTCAGGGTAGGACAACGAGTATCAACACGATGAAAGAAGCTGGTGTGGAAAACGCTGACCTCTTCGTCGGAGTAACCCCCGATGAGAGTCGTAACATGACGGCTTGTATGATAGCCCATGCCCTGGGGGCCAAGAAGACGGTGGCACGCATTGACAATTTCGAATATCTTGACCCGACGAGAAAAGAGCTCTTCGAAAAGATGGGCATCAACTCACTCATCTTCCCCGAGGTATTGGCAGCTAATGACATCACCAATGGCTTAAAGATGTCGTGGGTGCGTCAGCGATGGGATGTGAACGAAGGCGACTTGGTGATGCTTGGTGTCAAACTACGTCAGACCTGTCAGATTCTGAATCGTCCCTTGCGCGAACTCTGCGGTCCGGAAGACCCCTACCATATTGTAGCCATCAAACGAAACGGAGAGGCTCTTATCCCTGGTGGTTACGACGAGTTACATGTCAACGACCTGGCATATTTCATGACCACTCGGGAATATATTCCGTATATCCGACAGATTAGTGGCAAAGAGCATTATGCCGATGTCAAGAATGTCATTGTCATGGGTGGCGGAAGAACAGCTGTCCGCCTGGCAAAGATGATTCCCGACTATATGGACATGAAAATCATTGAGCAGAACGAGCAGCGTTGTGAAAAGCTCAATGAGAAGCTGGCCAACCAGGATGTGATGATTATCCACGGCGATGGCCGTGACATTGGCCTGCTTCAGGAAGAAGGCATCCAGAACACTCAGGCCTTTGTGGCGTTGACTGGCAATACCGAGACCAACATTCTGGCATGTATGACGGCCAAGCGTCTGGGTGTCCGCAAGACAGTGGCTATGGTTGAGAATCTGGACTACGTGGAGATGGCTGAGAGTCTGGATATCGGTACCATCATCAATAAGAAAACGCTGGCAGCCAGCCATATCTACCAGATGATGCTTGATGGCAATGTGTCGAATGTTCGCTCCCTGATGCTCGTTGATTCTGATGTAGCAGAGTTTACGGCTGCCAAGGGATCACGGGTTACCAAACACGTTGTCAAGGATTTAGGCATGCCCAGCGGAGCAACCATCGGTGGGCTTGTGCGCAACGGACAGGGCATTTTGGTCAATGGTAATACCCAAATCCAGGAAGGCGACCTGGTGATGGTGTTCTGTCACGAACAGAATCTGAAGAAGGTTGAGAAATATTTCAAGGCCAATACGTTATGGTAAACTTCCCTCTGGTCTATAAAATTATAGGTTCACTGCTGTTTCTGTTAGGAACGCTGCTGTTTGTCTGTGTGGGCATATCGGCCTATTACGGAGAGGACGACCTGATGGCGTTTCTCATTTCAGCCATCCTGACCATCTGCGCAGGCTTCATACTTAAATATATGGGCAGAACGGCTGACAACAACCTGAGTCGTCGTGACAGCTATCTTCTGGTGACAGCCACATGGATTGTATTCTCCTTCTTCGGCATGCTGCCGTTTATCATCGGAGGCTACATCCCGAATGTCACCAGTGCCTATTTCGAGACCATGTCGGGATTCACCACAACGGGAGCAACTATCTTGGATGATGTGGAATGGCTGCCACACGGCATCCTCTATTGGCGCACACAGACACAATGGATAGGTGGTTTGGGAATCGTGTTCTTCACCATTGCCATTCTGCCATCGATGGTAGGCAGTGGCAGCGTGAAGGTGTTTGCTGCTGAAGCTACTGGTCCCATACGTTCCAAGATGCATCCGCGTCTGTCGACGATGGCCAAGTGGATCTGGACTATCTATTTAGGTCTCACCGTGGCCTGTATCTTCTCGTTCTATTTCTGTGGCATGTCGTGGTTCGACAGCATCAACTACGCTATGACGACGACAGCTACAGGCGGTTTTGCCACCCATAACGATTCGACGGCCTATTTCCAGTCACCAGCCATCGACTATGTTTCCATCCTCTTCCAGTTCCTGGCAGGCATCAACTTCGCCATGCTCTATATGGCCATATTCAAACTGAAGGTATCAGCACTGTTCAAGAGTTCGGAATTCAAGCTCTATCTGTTTATTGTCTCTGCCTCTACGCTGTTCATCACCTATCTGCTGATAACGCGCAATGGCTATGGTCTTGAGCATGCTTTCCGTTCATCACTGTTCCAAGTAGTGTCGTTCATCACCACCACAGGACTTTTCAACGACGACGTGGCCATGTGGCCTCATATCACGTGGGTTATCATGGGCATACTGATGTTCATAGGCGCATGTTCAGGTTCAACGACAGGTGGCTTCAAGTGTATCCGTGGCGTCATGGTATTCAAGGTGCTGCGCAACGAATTCCGTAGGATTCTGCATCCTAACGCCGTATTGCCTGTCAAAGTGAATGGTCAGCCTGTATCTCAGCAGAAGCTGAGTACCCTGTTGGCGTTCTTTGCCATCTTTTCAGTGATGGTGCTCATCTCTGCCACCATCATGATTGTATCAGGCATCGACAACACCAATGCCATCGCCATCGCGCTGAGTTGTATCAGCAATGTTGGTCCGTCGCTGAGTACTGACATCGGGCCTGCTATGTCATGGGGCGAATTACCCGACTACATCAAGTGGACCTGCTCGTTCCTCATGCTTGTAGGTCGTTTGGAAATCATGTCCGTGCTGGTGCTGTTCACCCGTGCTTTTTGGAAAGACAACTAGGATAAGAGATATTAGATTTCAGAAAGATTAAAAAATGACACACTACTACAAGTTTACACCATTACCAAAAACTCTAATTTGGGGTACTGAGATCTGGCAGATTTCCGGTGTTCCAGGCAGTGAGACCATCTGTGAGGGACAAAACCTCAACGACATCGTCAAGCAAGAGAAAGCCCGTTTGGTGGGCGAAGCCAACTATCGCCGTTTCGGCGATGAGTTTCCACTGCTCATCAAGTTAATCGATGCCAAACGCGACCTCTCTATTCAGGTGCATCCTACTGACGAGATAGCACATCGTCAGGGCAAGCCGCGTGGTAAGACCGAGATGTGGTATATCATGGACTCTGAGCCTGGTGCTGCTATCTACAATGGCTTGAAGATGCAGATAACACCTGAGAAATACAAGGAGATGGTAGAAGACAAAACCATCTGCGACGCACTGGCCAAATACAATGTCAAGGACGGTGACTGCTTCTTCATTCCAGCAGGTCGTATCCATGCCATTCTTAACGGCTGTTATCTGACAGAAATCCAGCAGACCTCTGATGTCACCTACCGCATTTACGACTACGATCGTCTCGACAAGGAAGGTCATCCTCGCCAGCTGCACACCAAGGAGGCCGCTGAGAGCATCGACTACAACGTGCTTCCCGACTATCAGACCCACTATGTGCCACGAAAGAACGAGAGTGTCCAGCTTGTGGAATGTCCGTATTTCACTACGGCAGTCTACGATCTCGACGAACCCATGACATTAGACTACAGCGATCTCGACAGCTTTGTCGTGCTGATAGGTCTGAAGGGTGAAGGTCAGCTGACCATTGACGGTAAGGCTGTGAGTTTCCATGCCGGTGAGTCCATCCTCATTCCTGCCACCTGTCGTGAAGTGTCTGTCGAAGGTACGGTGAAGTTCCTGGAGACATACGTCTAACACCCATCACCTGGTAAGCGAGAATTTCATAGAAAGTCCAAAATCGCGTGTTGTTGTCGGGTATGAACTGCTCGACAACAATGGTGTATTGGTCTGACGGTCATAGTAGAACGACATCGTCAACAGTCGTGACAGCGTGTAGTCTGCCATGAACGATATCTTCAGTGCTGAGTTGCCACTGCTGGCAGCAGAAGTCCGGCTGGCAATGTCGCGGGTGATGGCAGCCTGGTCGCGCAACGTGAAGTCGAGGCGCAGGTTCAGGTCGTGGTTCACGCCCGACTTACGCGACCTCGACTGGCTGGCATTGTTGCCCTTATCGTTGTCGTTATCGCTGCCTTTGCCCTTTCCCTTCTGCGCTTTCTTGATTTTCCGCGATGTGCCACTACCGAACAGCTGGAAGTCATTGATCTTATAGCCCAGACCGATTACCCAGTCGTTCGAACGGTTTTCATTGATCTGCACACTCGTCGTCGACAGCGTGAGGGCACGTGTCCGACGGAACTCAGCCTTCAGGGTGAGGTTGTTATTCAGAGTGGCATCCAATCCCAGCAGCGGTGCGAAACTCTCCTGAATGGTCACCGTGGGCACGCTCCATCCCAACATCGAGGCAGTGGCTGTTCCGCTGGTGTAGCTGCCTACTGCAAAAACACTCTTGTACGAGTGGTTGATATTGACTGACTTGAAATACTCCTGCAGCCAGGTTATTTTCGACAGTCCCGAATAGCGCAGCGTCCAGTTGGGCAGCAGTCGGGTCAGTGCCGGGAAGAAGTCCAACGAACCATCGCCACTGCTGGTATAGGTATTGATAAAGGCAGGAATCATCACAGCAGCACTGTATTGGTCCACCTCCTGACCATAGTGTGCAGCAGCCTTGCTCTGGTATTCCGGCAGTGCATTGCAGAAACGCTCGAAGACGTTCGACGGATAGCCGTTGTTGGCATCGCCTATCGACTCGAAGGCAGACCCGATAGAAAGCGTTGTCATCGTGAAGGTACCACTCTGGGTGGTAGGCATGTTGTCAAACATATATTGTATAGAACGCGCGCGCGACTCTGTCCTGGAGGCATTGAGGTCTATCTTCAGGTCACGCAGGGGCTCCAGGGTAGCTCGCAACTGCAGGTCGGTGGTCTGGTTGGTGGCAGCAGGTGTTGTCAGACTGTCTGACAGCCATCCGTTCTCACGGGCCTTGCCAAGAAATGAATCGTCCGTCAGTCCGAAGGCAAAGCCCAGACCGGGTGCCATCACACTACCCGTGCGTTGTCCGAAGGCATCGCCGACGGTAGGCAAGAATCCTGGCAGCGACATCGAATACTGGTTGCGATAGCTGATGCCCAGCGTCCTGACCATCATCAGTCCACGTGCCACCGACTGGGTGATCTTGTACCACGTCTCGTTTTCCAGTGAGGGCTTGGGTACTACTGTCACACTGATAGCCACCGAGTCCTTGTTCTTGATGAGAATCTTGTTCTGGTCCACCACCTTGTATTTCACCGGATAACTCTTGCCGTCCTTCGTCTTCGCCGTGACAATGAGGCGCTTTGTTTTCTTGTTATGGGTCACGGTAAAGGTGGTGTCAGGCTTCAGCACCAGCTCCTGCTGGAAGGCATTCTTGTTCTTAGGGAGTTTGCTCTCTTCCTTGCCGGCCTTGCCATCCTTGGCATTCTTGGCATTCTTGCCATTCTTGTCGTCCTTACCGTCCTTACCATCCTTACCGTCCTTACCGTCTTTGTCGTCCTTGTCCTTCTGGTTCTTCTTGGTCGTCTTCGAACTCTTTGTATTCTTGGCAGGAGCCTTCTTGAAACGGTCGTTGGTCTTCTTCAGGAAGGGGAAGTGGTTATAGAGTGTCTCAAAGTTGATATTTCCATTGATATTGATCTGACGATTGTTCGAGATCGTATTACCCAGAGTAGTGCCGTCTTCGCGCTGCGTACCACGTACCCAGTTGTAGGTGGCATTATAGCTGGCATCGGCCGTCACCCAGTCCATGATGGGCAGTTTGTTCAGTGGCAGCTGATAGCTGGCAGTGAACGTCTGGCGATAGTTCAAGGGTGTTCCGAGATGCGCGATACTGTGCCATACCGAGTCCTTCCACGCCGTATAACGGTCTGGATAGAGGTCTTTGTTGATGGGCAGTTCGCTGTCAGGTTGTTCCACTTCTGCCTGTGTACCTGACTGGAAGTTCATGTGCAGGTTCTTGGTGAAGTCCCAGCGCAGCGTGAAGTCACGGTTCCACAGGAATGTCGAGCTCCACTGTGCAGGAATCTTCGAGCCCCCCAGATTGTCCATATCCCTTTCCTGCAGTTCAGAATAGGCATGCGAGAGATCCGTATTGAACGTGATGCTCTGGGGCAGATAGTTGATGCCGAAGGCCTTGGGGAATGCCATCCACTTCGATTTCGACTTCGATTTCTTGAACGGCTCCCACGTCTTATAGACTGGCGAATAGGTATAATTGAATGTGCCTCGCCATTGGTCGTCATGCTCATAGACGGTAGTCTCACCCGACTTCCTCGTCGTCCGTGAACTGTACGAGAACGAGAAGTTGGCAGGGTCGTAGGGCATGGGGTGGCGCTTGGTCTTGATGCCTACCCGCACATTGCTGAGCGAGAAGTTCTTGGTGGTTGCCTTCGTGACAGCTATCGACTCGATGCTGTCGCGCTCATGCTGGTCAAGTGCTGACTCCAAGGCATCGTCCAGTTCCATATCGGTGTCCAGCGGATTATACTTCGGACGCGTCTCTTCCTTCGTGATGCTATAATAGATAGGTGCAGTCACCTTCATCTTGTCCGGGAAGAACTTACCCAGCTCGAAGTTGGTGGTCACCGAATAGGTCTTGTAGTTGTCGGTGGTGCGCTGTGCCACACTTTCCTCCAGTCCGCCGAAGCCCTCGGTGATGATCTTTCCCGTCACGTTCACGCTACCCACGTCTGACAACTGCATATTCAGGTTACCTGAGGCTGCCCAACCACCCTTGTTGTTGACATCCTGCAGGCGCAGCTCATTGACCCATACCTCACCCGACTTCACGCCACCAGCCATGTTGCGCACACCAATCATCATCGTCTTCACCTCACCCAACGACGGATTACCCATAATCGCAATGCGGTTGTTGCCATTCGCGGGGTCGTAGTCGTAGTATTCCGTCGTATAGCTGGCCGTTCCTGCTGCACGGGCCTTGTTACGGGCTTTCTTCAGCTGTGTGAACAGTGTCAGGTCAATATTCAGCATATTATCCTGTGGCCATACCATCCGGCAGTCGTCGAGGTTATACTTGTTGTAGTCGTTGCGGTCGGGCGTCAGCTTCAGCGGAATCAGGTATTCGTAGTAGTTGTTGCGATAGTCGCTACCGATACGTACGAAGACTGCCAGCTGATCGTCCTGCAGCGCTGTGGCATCTTCCAGCAGATGGTTGGCATGCACGTACATCTGCAGGTTCTTATACTGGCGCAAGTCGAGGTTCGTGGTGCGATAGACAGCCTTCGACTCTCCCTGCGACAGGTTCTTCACAATCATACACAACGACTGCTCGTTAGCCTCGGTGAGCTGTGGCTGCGAGGGGTCTGTCACACGCGAGATGCCTGGTGGCACGACGTAGTTGACAGGACGTCGGTCGTTGTTCTCCTCGATATTCACGGCGCTGATTTCCAACAGACCGCTGTTCGATGTTCCCGTGAGCTGCTGGTCATAGACGCGCCATTCGCCACGCACCAGGTCAAGACTGCCGAATCGCAGCACGATGGGTTTCTTGAACTGTGTCAGGAACATACGCATGAAGCGGATGCTGGTGAAGTCGCTGATGCCCCCCACCCTGTCGTCATACTGCGCCAGGGGGATGCGGAACTGATACCACTTCACGGGTTCCTTGTTGCCATTGCGCAGCGAGGCTGTATATTCGCGCACATCGGTGATGAAGTTATGTCCCAGGCGCAGGTCCTCGGGACGGATGCTGACCTTGTACTGATAGTAGCGCTCATACTCGTTCAGCGTATAGTCCTGGTTGATGTCCTCGACGTCGGGGAATGTCTTGTACGACGTGTCGTAGCCCTCCGTCTGCTGGTCGTTGTCCGGCGAGTTGCCCTGGGGCATGGTCACACGCTTGTAGCGCTCCAGGATGCTGGCCCTGCGATTGTCGAGGTCGCTGCCACGATAGTAGTGGTAGTTGTCGTTGGCAGGGTCTTGGTTCCAGGCAGCACGCACGCTGTCGTTCACGGTGACATGACTCAGGAAGTCGGCATAGGCAGGGAATCCGCGCTCCTCTTCGTCGTTCAGACCGTTCAGACCCACATCCTGTCTGGCACGTGACCCGCTGGTGGTGGCGAAGGCGTACGTCTGGGTGGCCTGTGTGGGAATTCTACCCCACTGGGTGGTGGTAAACGAGCTGGTGCCATCGACAGGCATACCACTCTCGTAGAATTTCTTGCCGTCGTGCAGGATGTCCTCGCTCACCTCACCGAGGTTGATGTAGAGGTCTCCGCCATAGTCGGCGGCATCGGGCTCCAGCGACGAATAGATGAAGGGATCGAGGAGCCAGAATTCGATATACTCCACGTTGGCCGTCTCGAAGTCGTTGGTATCCAGCTTACGCATCATACCGCCCCAGTTGCGCTGTGGCAGCGACAGCGTACCATTCATGTTGACCTGCGTATTCAGGTTGTACGGACCACGCTCCTCGGGATAGTACGCCAGGTTCAGGATGGGCAGTGTGTTGGTGGCGCCGCTGTATGTCGACTGGTCACGGTTAGGATAGAGCTCACTGACATACACCGCACGCACATAGTGGTTCGACAGCTGGTCCAGGTCGCTCTTGATATGAGCTGGTGTCAGACTCGACGAACGGTTGGTGAACAGCGGGTCGATGGTATACCACGACAGCAGGGCACGGTTGTAGTTGCTCGACACGGTGTCCTTGTCGACATGTTCAGGGAACATCGAGGGCACACTCGACAGCGACCACGACTTGGGTTCCATCACGTCGATGCCGCTGGTGGCACTCTCGAAGTCGTCAATGTATGAGGCATCGTCCTGCGTACCACTGGCCGTACTGGCAATGAGATGGGCGAATTCTCCCGTAAACGAGATTTGCGAGGGCTGCGTACAATGCAGCAGGGGCAGCCTGTCGAGCATGTTCGTCAGCCACTGACTCTCCGTCTTCCAGTTGATGTTCAGACCCCACAGGGTGTTCTTCAACGGCTCGGAGCCCATCGTCACCTTCGACGTCAGGGCCTGCTCCGACAGGTGTTGCAGCGTACCGCCTATCTGGAAGTCCTTCGAGAAGTCGTACTCCCAGTTGAAGCCCACCATCGTCTTGCGCTGCATGCCGTAGTCGCTGTTCGACTCCAGCGACACGCTGACGCTGGTGCCGGCATCGATGATGCTCTGGTTCAGGATGGTCACCTCACCGGCCGAATAGTCTACGCTATAGTCGGAGCCTTCCTGGAGGATGACACCGCCTGCTGTGACAACCACCGAACCCTGAGGCACGTTGTAGGCACCCAGCGAGATGACGTTGGCCGACGAGCCCTTGAACTGTCCCACCAGCAGGTATTTGTCCTTGTCCGTCATCTGACGGGCTGCCGTGCGGGTGGTGTCGTACAGCTCCTGGAAGCTATATTTCTCAGCCACCTTCTCGCTGATGCCGTTGCGTAGCAGGAAGTTCTTCAGCGTCGAGCCAAAGGGCTCTGCCGACGGGAAGAACACACGGCCGTTGCTGACGGTATAGCCCTCCACGAAGTCGAAGACGCCATTGGGGTGAATCTTGTTGTTGTTGTCCAGACGGTCACAGCCCAGTCCGCGCAGCAGCGTGACATCCTTCACCTCGGGGATATAGCTGATGTAGACACCTGCGGTGTCGCTCTTGTACTTGATATCGAGCTTGAACTTCGTCTTCTCCACATTCGATGCCAGGTAGTACACGTTCTTCATCATCAGCGGCCAGTTAAACTGTTGCGGATTGTTCGACGTGTTCTTCAGCGACTTCACAAACAGCGCGTCACTGGCTTTGGTATGGTCAGCAGCAAACTCACCCACCTGGTAGGTCTGGCCACCGTAGGTGAACTCATAGGCCACAGCCAGCACCTGATCGGTCTGTAGCGCCGTCTTCAGCGAGATATAGCCCAGAGAGGCATTCAGCGTATATTCCGACGAGTTCAGCAGTCGGGCAGCAGCCAATTTCTCATAGTCCGTGCCTCCTTCGAACTCCGCACTCAGCACTGCCGACGCCTGGTCGATGTCACGCGCTGCGGCATACGTCGTCGTCAGCGCCGTGTACTCACCGTTGGCATTGTTGTCAGGCACAGCCGACGGACCAGTACCTCCTCTCCACTTGCTCTCGGCCAGACCGGAGAAGGCCAGGATGTTACGCGAGTTCGTCGTCGTTCCCGACTTGTTGGTCACCCACACCTCCACACGGTTGATGGTGACGCCCGTCATGATGTTCGGCAACTGCGACATGGCAGCATCGTAGTGCTCACGGAAGTAGTTGGCCAGGAAGAAGTGACGGTTTTCCTCATAGTTGGCGACGTCAATCTCAAAGGGCGTCAGCTGCATGCCACCCTTCGACGACACGCTCTTCGTCGTCGAATTCTTCTGCGAAAAGACGGTCTGCAGCTTCAGCTTGCCAAACTGCATGTCGGTGCGCAGACCGAACAGACTGCTGGCACCCTTCACCAGCGAGTTGTTCGAGGGGAACGTCACGTTACCGCCCTCCACCAGTTTGATGATTTCGTCCTCCTTGCCCTCGTAGCGCAGCTTCAGGTTCTTCGTGTCGAAGTCGAAGGTGGCATCGGTGTTGTAGTTCAGCGACATATTGACCTTGTCGCCTACCTTACCCGTCACGTTCAGGTTGATCTTCTCGTCGAAGTCCACCGCTGTCGTCTTGCGGTTACGCTCAGGCAACGACGGATTGTCAATGTTCTTCATCGTCGCACCAAGCTTCAGCTCGGCAGTACCCTGCGTCTTGATACGCACACCACCGGGACCGAAAATCTTCTCGGCAGGCCCCAGGTCGAAGTGCATATCGGCAAACGAGAACTTTTCCTTACCCTGCGAGGCCACGTTCTCAGCATCCTTCTTACGGAAGAACAGCTCACGCTCCCTGCGCTCGCTCCAGGCATTATACTCTTCGGGAGTCATCAGGATCGGCGTATTCAGGTACGAGTCGCCCATCTTCGAACCCACGCGGTACATGTGCAGCGAGTCGTCATACTCCACCTCCTGCTTGATATTCTCCGGGAAACGCAAGTCCAGCGCCGACGAGTCCAGGTCGGCCACCTCCACCGGTGCCGTCTTCTGAATCTTCCAACGCGCCTTGATGAGAGAATCGGGTTCTTCATCCCGATTCTCATACGAGGAAGGAGGAAGGAGGAAGGAGGAATGACGCTCCGCTAAATGAGAAATGAGAAATGACGTGCGCGCCGTAGCAACACCCACTAAGACTATGCACATCATGCACAGTACGGCAACAGGCAGAAGCCTTAGAAGCCCCCTGCCCGTCAGTCGCCGGATATGCCATTTCTCATTTTTCATTTTAATTTCTCATTACTCATTCCTCATTTCTCATTTTATTTGTTTCAGTGCCAACTTCACCACCTGTTCCACAGGCAGGTCAGGCTGCTCTTGCAGCAGCTTCACCACCACCTTCTGCGTCGGAGCGGGAGCAAAGCCCAGCATGGTCAGGGCTGCCACAGCCTCGTCGCGCACGGCATTGTTCACCGGAGCCGTCACCGTACCTCCGGCAGGAATCTCGTCGGCAATGCCCAGAGCCACAATCTTGTCCCTCAGGTCCACGATGATGCGCTGTGCAGTCATCTTGCCGATGCCCTTGATACCCTTGATCAGCCGTTCGTCACCACGCGAGATGGCATTGCACAGCTCGCTGACACTCATCGACGACAGCATCATGCGCGCCGTATTGGGACCTACGCCACTGACTGTAATGAGCAGCTCGAACATCTCGCGCTCCTTCTTTGACACAAAGCCATACAGCACATGGGCATCCTCGCGAATCGACTCATACACGTAGAGCTTGGCTGTTGGGTGTTGGCTGTTTGGTGTTGGGTGTTGGAGCCCCTGCAATGCCGAGTATGTCGTCAGCGAAATGTTCAGGCCATAGCCCACGCCAGCAGCCTCTATTGTTGCCAACGCCGGCGTCAGCTCCGTCAGTTCTCCCTTGATATATTCAATCATAATTTTACTGTTTTACCTTTTGCCCTTTGCGGGCTTTTTTTTCTTTTTTACCTATATCTAAACGCGCTCCACCCCATATTTATTGTATAAAGGGGAAAAATTTACCTAACGGTTATTGGCAATGTAGCGTCAGGTTTGTGACGATGAAACCTCAGCTTTCTCCCAGAGAAGACTGAGGTTTCTCCCAGGGAAACGCCCAAATCCCACCCTTTAATGGTTATTGGTTATTGGTTAATGGTTATTGATTGTTATTCATTTTTCTTTACATTCACTTTTCCAGAAGTACCCGTTTCCGATGATTTTCATGGATGCCACCATTCTTTTGTACTACAAAACGGGTACAAATGGGCATATTGTCAACTCGTGCTCCACTCGGATCTACAAAGGGGATTCGGCGAAATACCCGAATGCCCGAATGCCCGAATGCCCGATAAGAAGAAATTGAACTTTAAAATATATTATATATTGTATATATAATATATT
>JAEEGG010008176.1_pt1 | contig 23831 bp, 18 predicted proteins | sample 9134161 | NCBI WGS metagenome assembly JAEEGG01 (sample SAMN16246543, study PRJNA631951) | gut metagenome | biome: gut microbiome; feature: rumen; material: CR-attached | host: Bos | place: Iran: Karaj | collected 2018-10
GCTTCTCAAGGTCGGCCATGTCGGCGTTGGCATAGCGGAAACGCTGGGCCTTGCAGAGGCGCACGCCATCGATGATGGAAGCGTGGTTCAAAGCATCGGAGATGATGGCATCGTCAGGACCGAGCAGCGGTTCGAACACACCACCGTTAGCATCGAAGCAAGCGGCATAGAGGATGGTGTCTTCCGTGCCGAAGAACTCAGCGATCTTGGCTTCCAATTTCTTGTGGAGGTCCTGGCAACCGCAGATGAAGCGGACGGAGGCCATACCGAAGCCGCGGGCGTCCATGCCGTCCTTGGCAGCTTGGATCAACTCAGGGTTGTCGGCGAGACCAAGGTAGTTATTAGCGCAGAAGTTGAGGCACACCTTGCCACCAACCATGATTTCAGCGCCTTGGGCACTCTCGATGATGCGTTCTCTTTTATACAGGCCGTCGGCTTCAATCTGGGCCAACTCCTTTTTCAGATACTCTTGAAAATTAGCGTACATTTTATTAAAGTTTAAAGTTGTTCAGTTGTCAGATGTTCTGTTGGCGTTGGACGCAGAAACCATTGGCCTTTTGACAAACCCAAAGACCCAATGAACGCTGCTTGACGCCACACTTTGGCTGCAAAGTTACGAAAAGGATTGATAGGTTGTTTCTGTTTTCCTGCATTTTTTTCTCTATCCCTAATACGCATAAAAAAAGCACGGACGAATCCGTGCTTATGATATTGAGCGCATATACAAATCACGACATAAGACCAATTCCAGCATAGACAAGATAGAACACAACACATCCCGCGATGCCGAAGAGAAAACCGACAATGGTCAAACCTTTCTTCCTATTCCTGAGGAACAAGCCGATAAAGCACAGCAAGGCACCAAGTCCGCAAAGAACCAAACTAATGATGTTAAGGATAGGCACCCAGCATATTACGAGACCAATCAGTGACAAGATAAAACCGGCAATGCCAAGTCCATTTTTTCTTTTCGAATTACCCATGTGTTTATCCCTAGATCCGTGTCGGGCGCAACTTTTAAGTTATGATTAAAACAACCCTGCAAAAGTATAAATTAATTCAATACTACAAATAGTGTCTCCATTTTTTCCAACAAATCTTGCCATTATCATAATGACGGTCACTGCCTCCATTTCAAATTACATTCCTCAGCACCCACCAAACACATATCGCCGCCGCATAGATATACAAAGCCACCGGCGCTTGCACCACATTCCTGACTTTTAAAGGGAAACCTTTGTTGCTTTTCAAGGTAAGCATCAAAGGAATCAGGTAGGGCAACGACAACATCGTGAAAGGATTGTGATGAAAAGCCTCCACAAACCTACCATGCAGCAGCGCATGCACAAGACGCTGGTTGCCGCAGGAAGGGCAATCATAACCCGTCAATGCTTTCATCGGGCATTTCCATGCCCATCCCGCAGACGAAGGGTCATAAAAGTAATAGACACACACCAACAAGAGCATTGCTATTACCACCACAACGACAACAACAATACTTTTGCGAGTCATACTACAAGACACGTCATTCTCCCATAATCATGGACAGATCCTAATATGCCCATTAACGGGACGGATATTCAACCTTAAAAGTCTCCGATTGCTCCAGCCATCACTAAAATAAAGTAAAGAACATTGATAACGATTCCGATAATCAAACCCGTTGTTCCCTTACTGCGCGCGCTATCAGATGCTTCTTGGGCCTCCTCATATTTTCCCTCATCCCAAAGTCGATTCACTTTGGCGGCATTAACAACGGAGGGAATGCCTAAAGGCCAACAAAAGATTATACAAGCGATGGCCAATCCTAGATAATTATTAGGTCTATCTGGCCTATTACCGATATTGGCACTTGGATTAGGAGTTGGAGTGGGAGTGGGACTAGTATTGGCCGCAGGGGCAGGGCGAGAATCAGCAACCTTACTACCACAATACTCGCAATACACGCTGTCTGCTTCAATATTGGCATGACAAGTGGGGCATTTCTTCATAGCGACACCTTGTTTGTCTCCATAATAATTGTTGGGGCTTTCTTCCATAAGTGTTTCCCTTATTCGTGTCGGGTGCAACTTTTAAGTTATTATTGACTATGCAAAGATAAGACTTTTTTTATTGTAACATGCCTAAAGTGTTCATTTTTTACAATTCTGGCAATCCGAAACCAATTCTTACAGTTTATTTTGTAATTTTGCGGCTCTTATAAACGCAAAAAAAAAGATGAACAACGCTCTATACATCTATAACAGCCTGTCGCGCTGCAAGCAACCCTTCAAGCCCCTCAACGCCCCCCATGTGGGCATGTATGTCTGTGGCCCCACCGTGTACGGTGATGCGCACCTCGGCCATGCCCGTCCAGCCATCACTTTTGACTTGGTTTTCAGGTATCTGAAACACCTTGGCTATAAGGTCCGTTATGTGCGCAACATTACCGATGTAGGCCATTTGGAGCACGATGCCGACGAAGGCGAAGACAAAATAGCAAAGAAGGCACGCCTCGAAAACCTCGAACCGATGGAGGTGGCACAATATTACACCAACCGCTATCATGCTGCGATGGACAAACTGAATGTGCTTCGTCCTTCGATTGAACCTCACGCTTCGGGACACATCATCGAGCAGATTGCCATGGTCCAAAAAATCTTGGACCACGGTTATGCATACGTGGAGAATGGTTCGGTTTATTTCGACATCGAGAAATACAACAAGGAGCATCCTTATGGCATCCTTTCGGGACGCAATTTCGAGGAGATGCTCAACACCACCCGCGAGTTGAGCGGTCAAGAGGAGAAGCACAACCCTGTCGACTTCGCCCTGTGGAAAAAGGCCGAGCCCAAGCACATCATGCGCTGGCCTTCACCATGGAGTGATGGTTTCCCCGGTTGGCACATGGAATGCTCGGCGATGGGTTGCAAATACCTAGGCGAGACCTTCGACATTCACGGCGGTGGCATGGACCTCATGTTCCCCCACCACGAGTCGGAGATTGCCCAAAGCATGGCGGCCAACGGCAAACAGCCCGTCGTGTATTGGATGCATAACAATATGATCACCATCGGCGGACAGAAGATGGGCAAGTCGTTGGGCAACTTCATCACTCTCGACGAGTTCTTCAACGGCAGCCACATCAATGCCAAGGGCGAGGAGATGATTGCCCAGCCTTACAGCCCTATGACCATCCGCTTCTTCATCCTGCAGGCCCACTACCGCAGCACGCTCGATTTCAGCAACGAAGCCCTGCAAGCCGCCGAGAAGGGCTACAACCGCCTGATGGAAGCCGTGAAGGCCGCCAAGAGCCTGAAAGCCACCGAAGGTGCCGCCAGCCTCGACATCCAGAAGATCGTGGATGCTTGCTACGACGCCATGAACGACGACTTCAACAGCCCCATCGTCATCGCCAACCTCTTCGAGGCAGTGCGCATCGTCAACACCGTCAAGGACGGCAAGGCACAAATCAACGCCGAGGAACTGGAATTACTCAACAAACTGTTTAATGACTTCGTCTTCGACATCCTGGGCCTGGTGGAGAGCAACGCCTCCAATGGCAACGGTGCCGTGGTCGACGGCCTGATGCAGACCATCATCGACATCCGCAAGCAGGCCCGGGCCAACAAGGACTGGGCCACCAGCGACAAAATCCGGGACGAACTCGCCAAACTGCACATCACCTTGAAGGATGGCAAAGACGGCACGAGTTGGGTGATGGAATAACACTCAGCAAACATGAAGAAGAGCAGCAGCACAAGCAAATACCACTTCAGGAACCTCGTCTTCGAAGGCGGCGGCGTGAAAGGCATCGCCTACGTGGGTGCCCTTGAGGTGCTTGACAAGGAAGGCATCCTCAGAAACATCGAACGCGTGGCAGGCACCTCGGCAGGCGCCATGGTGGCCGTCCTCGTCGGGTTGGGCTATTCTGCTGCCGAGTTGAGAGACATCCTTTGGAACCTCAATTTCCAAAACTTCTTGGATGACTCTTGGGGATACATTCGCGACACCAAACGCTTCATCACGGATTACGGCTGGTATAAAGGCGACTTCTTCCGCAACCTGATGGCCGACTTCATCAAGCAAAAAACCGGCAACGGAGAAGCCACCTTTAAGGACCTTCAGGATGACACGAAATACAAGGACATCAACTTGATTGGCGCCGACCTCTCGACAGGTTGCACCCAGGTGTTCAATGCCAGAAACACCCCGGAGGCTAAAGTGGCCGATGCCGCCCGCATCTCCATGTCCATCCCCTTGTTCTTTGCTGCGGTGAAAGGCGTCAACAAAGACAACCATATTTATGTCGATGGCGGCCTTCTCGACAACTATGCCATCAAAGTCTTCGACCGCAAGAATCTTGTTTACGACCAGCAAAACAACGCCAGAAGGACCGAGTATTACGAAATCCTCAATGAGAAATTGTCGACGCTATCGCCAAGAGCCGCCAGACCTGGTCAATTCAAAAACCTCTATGTCTACAACAAAGAGACATTAGGTTTCCGTTTGGATGGGAAAGAAGAGATTGCCAAGTTCATCGATCCAGAATTCCAACCCCCGGCGAAAGAAATCAAGTCCCTGTTTTCATACACCAAGGCTTTGATCACTACGCTTCTTGACGCGCAGGACAGCGTACACCTGCACAACGACGACTGGCAGCGCACGGTCTTCATCGACACCTTTGACATCGGTCCCATCGACTTCGACATATCGGACACTAAAAAGCAGAAGCTTGTAGACTCTGGTACAGTTTGCGCCCAAGCCTATCTTGAATGGTACAACAACGATGAAGAAAAAGCCAACAAGTAAACCTATATTTTAACTTCAGACTATCAACCAAACCTAATGAAATCTTTTTTTTTGAACAATGCCAAAGGCAATAGCCTTACTCTTGTCGTTTTAGTTTTAACGCTTTTCCTTGCCAGACCCATCAAGGCGCAAGAATCTTTCTACTCCTATGACAACCGTACTTTCTTTGAAGTCGACGGTCGCTTGGGCAAGTATTTTCCTTTTGAGGAACGCCATGCCTATATGAAGGTTTTGCCACAATACGGCCTCGACCTGCGTATCGGACGCCAGACTGACGGTAGGATGCAATGGGAAAAAGATTTCAACCACCTTTCCTATGGTGCTTTCCTTCGTTTCGAGAAAAACAATGTGGACAGCATCCAATTCATCGATCGCGACGCATATGGCTATGAACGCGAGAATTGGCGTGCCCTCGGCGACTGCTACTCGCTTGGTGGCTTTATCAACGGACACCTCTATCGTGGCAAATACTGGTCGTTCGACTACGACATCATGGGCGGTCTCTCATTTTGGACCAAACACGGCGACGAGTTCATCGGCTCCGTGGCCAACGTGCACCTCGCCATCGACGCTGGTCCGACCTTCATGATCGAGGACAACTTCGACGTCACGCTGCGCTACCAGTTCTCGCATTCGTCGAATGCGGCGCTGCGTTTGCCCAACTGCGGCATCAACGTGTTCAGCTGGGTGGTGGGACTGCGTTATCATCCCAACGGCCGTCCCGAGATGGTTCCCAAAGAACAGCCTCGTCCTATATTCCAAAAGTCCACCTCAATCTTCGCAACTGAGTCGGTCGGCCTCCTGCAGACCAACGAATGGATGCGCAGCTACCAGACCGTCGACGGTTCCATGGTCAGCGACCTGCCCAACGAACGCCCCTACTACTTCGCCGATGTCATCCAATTGGGTGTGCACCGCCAATTCCACCCCAAGTTCAGCTACGATGTGGCCTTGGACTTCGGCTGGACGGGTGAAACCAAGCGCATGTATGAGAAAGCACATCAGATGTATGGTGACGGACACGAGTACTTCACTGGCGACGATGCCATCCCGCTGATGGAATACAGCTTCGCCCGCGGCCTGCACTTTGCTCCGTCGGCCATGTTCGAAATCAACTACAACCGCTTCGCGTTCTGCCTCGGCGGCGCCTATTACCTCTGGCACGGCATCTATTACGGCACCGACCAAAAGAAGACCTGGGGGTTGGCCGAGTCATCGGAAAGCAACTTTGAGGACACCTACCTTCCACCCTGCTATCGTACTTTCTATGGTCGCTTAGGGTTTAAGTATTACTTGGGCGACAATCACAACATGTTCGTTGGGTCTTTCATGAAGGTCCACGAGGCAGTCATCGACTATGCTGAGTTCACCTTCGGCATGAACCTATATAGCTGGAAAGACAAGAAATAAGGCTTATTCGCCTTCTCCGTAGTCGACTTCCTTAACGAGAATGCCCTGCTCGTCGTAGAACTTCCACTTGCCAACGTGCTTGCCATTCTTGTATTGGCCCTCTTCATATTTGTTGCCGTTGGAATAGAACACCTGTGCGGCACTCGTACGCTTGCCATCTTTGAAAAACCCATGGCTCTGCACACGACCATCAGGAAAATATGCAGTCCACTCCCCTTCCATCTTGCCTTCCTTCATGCCGCCTTCCATCTTCACCTGACCTGTTTCATAGTACTCAACCTCCTTCACGCATTGGTTGTGCCTGTTATAAGAACGAACAATCTGCGGTTGTCCGTTAGAATAGGTGACCTCCACTTTCTCGGTTAGTGGACCCGAGCAAGAGGCAAAAAGAATCACCACAAACAAAAACAAGAATAGTTTTTTCATCATTTCATCATTTTATCTGTTGAATTCTAGTCTTTCTCCTTTACAATCCTCATGGAAGACACCATGCTCAAAAACCAAGTTGCCATTCACAAAGGTGTGCGTCACCCGACAATGAGATTGCATGCCGACATAGGGTGTCCAACCGCATTTGGAATACTCTTCCTCGTCTGAAATACAATGGATGTCTTTCATGTCAACCAGGGCCAAATCGGCAAAATAACCTTCGCAGATGAAACCTCTACGGTCAATTTGGTACAAAAGGGCTGGATTGTGGCACATCAACTGAACTAGAAGTGGCATATCCAAGGACCCACTCTTCATCACATTCACCATAACGTCGAGGGAATGTTGGATGGACGGGAAACCCGACTTGCTCGTGAAATAGTCGCCCGTAAACTTCTCCTCCTTCAGATGCGGCGCATGGTCGGTACCAATTGTGTCGATAAGACCTTCTCGCAAGGCATGCAGCAACGCTTCCTTGTCGCGGTGCGACTTGATGGCCGGATTGCACTTGATGGCGAAACTCTTCTGATCATAATCATGGTTGTCGAACAAAAGGTAATGCGGACAGGTTTCAGCAGTTATCTTTTTGTCTTTCAACGGAATGTCATTTCTAAACAAAGACAGTTCTCTTTGCGTGGAAACATGCAACACATGCAATCTTGCGCCAAAATGATCTGCCATATCAACGGCCTTGGACGAGGACTTGTAACAAGCCTCCATAGTACGCACAAAAGGATGAATGCTCGCATCAGCGATAACTTCACCCTTGGCGGCCAAGTCCTTGCAGCGCACCGTATTCTCATGGATGGTCTGCTCGTCTTCACAATGCGCAGCGATGAGACAGGGTGACTCCCTAAACAGGCGCACCAACACTTCATTTTTGTCAACCAACATGTTACCCGTGCTGGAACCCATAAACAGTTTGATGCCGCACACGGTCTTGGGGTCTGTCTTGACAACTTCAGCAAGGTTGTCGTTGGTGGCACCCAGATAGAAGGAATAGTTTGCCAAAGACTTCTCCGCGGCGAGGTTGAATTTCTGCTGCAGGAGTTCTTGTGTAGTCGTCTGCGGATTGGTATTGGGCATATCCATAAACGAGGTCACTCCGCCTGCCACAGCCGCGCGACTCTCCGTGTAGATGTCGGCCTTATGCGTCAAACCCGGTTCACGGAAATGCACATGCTCATCAATGATGCCGGGAATGAGGTATTTGCCTGTGGCATCGATGACTTGGGTATAAGGTCCCTGAGCCTGTCGAAGGGCCGCCTCAACATCAACCGGCCCTTCGACGGGTTCAGGGACCTCGCGGACGATCTTGGCAATCTTGCCATCCGAAACGAAAACACTTGCCACAAAGGTCTGGCCTTCATTGACAAGTGTCGCATTTTTAATACAATAATTCATGCTGCTTTCCTCGGTTTGATTTTTCCAAACATGCCTCTCAAACGCAAGTTGATGACGCCGAACACGGCTTCGCGGAAGATGCCTTTGCTCATTTTCGACTGACCTTCTCGGCGGTCGGTGAAGATAATCGGCACTTCCTCAATCTTAAAGCCTAGTTTCCAAGCGGTATATTTCATCTCGATTTGGAAGGCATAGCCCACAAATTTGATTCTGTCCATATCTATGGTTTCAAGCACCTTGCGGGTGTAGCACACAAAACCAGCCGTGGTGTCGCGCACCTTCATGCGGGTGACGAAACGAACGTATGCCGAGGCATAATATGACATCAGCACGCGCCCCATGGGCCAGTTGACCACGTTGACGCCCGTCTTGTAGCGCGAGCCCACCGAGAGGTCGGCACCATTGGCGCAGGCATCATGCAAACGCGAGAGGTCATCTGGGTTGTGCGAGAAATCGGCATCCATCTCGAAGACATATTGATAGTCGCGCTCCAAAGCCCACTTAAAGCCCGTGATATAGGCCGTGCCAAGTCCCAACTTCCCTGCCCTTTGAATCATGAAAAGGCGGTCCGCAAACTCCGTCATCAGGTTTTTCACAATGTCTGCGGTGCCGTCGGGGCTGTTATCGTCGATAATCAAAATATCAAACGCCATGGGCAGATTGAAGACGTAACGGATAATCTTCTCGATATTCTCTTTCTCCTTGTAAGTCGGGATGATAACCAGATTCTCTGACATACCAAATTCGTTTTCTTATCAACGTGCAAAGATAGGGGAAAATTGCAAACTAGAAGCGAATCACACAAAAAAAGCCTGCGCCTTCCCTCCCTAAACGGGGCAGGGGGAGTCGCAGACTTTTCATTTGTGTTTTATATGCGCCTTATTCCTCCACCACGAAGTTCTTCACCTCCCAAGTGGCCGATGCGCTGAAGTTGCTCGTGTACTTAAACGCGATGGTCACCCTCTGACCCAGATACTGGTTCAAGTCGGCAGTGGAATTGATGAAGGTCCAGTTGCTGCCAGCAGGCCATTGGCTGAGGCTCAGTTCGGTCCAATTGCACTGTAGGACTTCACCGGCATAATCGGTGGAAATCATCACCGACAAAGCGCCATCAGGAGAGGCATAGTTGACGGCTTGATCAAACTTCAACGTAGCAGCGCTGGCGTTTGAAAGATCGATGGCAGGCGAAACCAACCAACTCTCTGCGGCATAGGCCTGACCGACATAGGCGCTGGCCTTCATGCAGGAATAGTTGCCGTCATGTTGCCAGACATAGGTCAACTCTTGAGGCAGCATGACATCCTCAATGGTGAACTGGCCTTGACCGTTAACAAAGGTCTCGGAGAAAATGGTCGTTCCAGGAGTCGGAGGAGGTGTGACGCCGCCTTCCAAGACGAAGTCATTCTCGGTGCCACCACTGTCGCGCAGTCCGGCTTGGTTGAAGTACTTGCGGAGTTTACCATTCACAGCCAGATGCTTGCCGAGGTTGTCAGGGTTTTCCATCAAGTTGACTTGTATACGAAGGGGTTTGCCTGCGGGCAAATTGACAATGATGCATTGGCTGATTTCACGGCATGCAGCGTCGTCAGCGATGACCACGTTGGTGGCCAAGTCAAACGGAGCGTCCCAATTGATGTCAGCGTTGCCAGTGACCGAACTCAAGCCCGATTTCACGGCACCGACGATATAGCCATGCACCCATGCGATGGGTTCTTCGCTCTGCAAGCCGATACCAGCAGCCACATTGTACGGGTCGTCGGCCGTGCCGCTACCTTCGCCCTGTCCAGGAGTGGGAGGCGTAGGAGGCGTCACGCCACTACCCTCTTCAATGGTGATGCTTTGGATCTCCATCGTGCCAGCCTTGCTGTCAGTGGAGACATACTTCACTGCTATGGTAATTGTCTGACCCACATATTCCGTCAGCGAGATTTCCGAGGTGATGAAGTCATTCCAGTTACTGCCTTCCACCAAAGTGGCGGGAACTTGCGTCCAACTGGCCATATTCGGGTCACTGCCCCAAGTGTAGTTAGTCGACGCCCAAACGGTGACTTCCTCATTGATGTTGTTGAAGTAACGGCCGATGTATGACATAGTCATCTTGGCATCATCCACGCCCGTGATGGCCACTGGCGAAGAGATGAGCCAGTCTTCGTTGGCATAGTAACTGCCGCCGACATAACCCGTCATCTTGGCGGTGCTGTAGTCAATTTCCCAGGATTGAGCGCCAAAGATGTCATAAGTCATATAAGTGCCAAACTCTGAGGCAAAGCTTTGGGTGTAAGGCATGCTCTGCACTTCACCGCCAGGTTGCGGTCCAGGAGGAGGCGTCGGACCACTACCCTCTTGGATGAGGATGCTCTGCACCTCGATGGTACCCGCCTTGACATCATCGGAGACGTACTTAATGGCCACACAAATCTTCTGACCCACAAATTGTGAGAGGTCGACGGTGGTGGAAACAAAGTCGGTCCAGTTATTACCCAAGATCCAAGTGGCGGGAACTTGAGTCCATGTGGCCAAGGTCGGGTCGCCCGAAGTATAATCGGAAGAGACCTGGAGGGTAACATCGCTATCCAAATTGTTGAAATAACGCGCAATGTAGGTCATGGTCAAGCTGGCACTCGAGACATTCTCCAAGGAGAATTTGGCAGAAATCAGCCAGTCTTCGTTAGCATAATTGGTGTTGCTAGCATAACCCGTCATCTTGGCAGTATTGTAGTCAATCTCCCATGACTGGGGACCAGCCGCATCGTAAGTGGTATAGGTGCCAAACGAAGAGGCAAAGTCCTGATAATACGGCAGACCATTGTCGCCGCCAGGCACATAGCCGTCAAACTCAAGTTCGCGAGCCGAACGGATAAGGAGTTGCCACGTGCTATTGTACACCGTGGCAATAGCCACCAAGTTACCCGTGCCCTGCGGCAGCGAGTCGTTGGCAAAGTTGGCGTAGTTGCTCGTACGAACAATGACGGTCTGAGAATAGTCGGTCGGGTCGGCCAACGTACGATTGCCGTAAGTGGTCGGATCTGCGAAGGTGTTCTGTTCAGTGAACTTCACGTTCTCCAACTTCACCAAACCCGCCAAGTGCTGGCCAGCGTTGATGTTAGCGATGGTGGTCACTTCAGGTTCGATGGGTTTGTTGTTGGCCAAGATAACGATATGGCCATCGGCCTCGAAGTTGCTCAACTGCGGCAGGTTGTTGTACATGGCGTAGGTGACATCCTTCAGGTAGACACGGACGGAGTCGCCAATGCGAACACCGCTAACGGCATCCAGGTACAGCTCGATGGCGGCACCAGAGGCGCGGTCCTGCATAAAGGCAGCCTTGTAGAGGTTGCCCGACACCTCGTCTGCAGTAATGATTCCATACACCGAGGCATCTTCCGTAAACACGGTGCCCGGCTCCATTTTCAAAATCGAGTCAATGGTGTAAACCGTACCTATAGGCAGGTCTTGGATAGGCGGTTCGGGATACTCTTTCTTGCAGGCGGTAAACATCATGCCCACCATGGCAAGGAGGAGAAATGCGTTGAATAATTTGTTTTTCATTGTATTTGGTGTTTATTTGTTGATTTCTATTTTGCTGCTGGCTATTGGCAGTTTTAACCGACAGCGTCATTGCGGACTTGATCCGCAATCTCCTGAACGCTGGTAACTGCCAAAGTCCAGAAACTACTTCCTAACCGTAAAACTAATATAATAATTCAAACCGTACATATAGGAATACTTCTCGGGGAACATATCGGGGTTGTTGGCGTTGAAGCGCAATTGTTCGTAACCGTAAAGGATAGCGCTCTTGTTGTTGAGCAGGTTATTGACGCTCAAATTGAAGAGGAAATAGTAGCCTTTGTAACGCTTCGAGAAACCACCGTAGAAGTCAAGCGTGAAAGCAGGCTTTAACGGGTTTTGACTCAAAACGTCCTCAATGCGGATGTCACCCACGGCGTAGTGGTCCATACCATGTTTCGTGTGGTTATAGGGATTCACGTCGAAGTACATATTGGCCATATAGTTGCCGTTGAGGCTCACCCACCAATACTTAGGCGAGTTGTACTTGATACCTAACGAAGCCACCGTCTCGGGACCTGACGAAACATGATAGTGCTTCAGATAAGCCGTATGGCCATCGATGTAGGCGATGTCGTTGTTGTCGTCATACACCGAGAACAACGGGTTGTTAGCATAGACATGGATGCCGTTGGCGGCAGCGGCCTGCAGGGTAACCGTTGGGGAGACGTTATACTCAGCTCCCATCTCCAAACCGAGGCAACGTTGTTTAGTGCCCGTCATGATGAAGTTGATGAACTCGCTGGTATAGGAGTTAGCACTGGTGGTAGTGTTCTGATAGACATTTTCACAATAGAAGCTACGGTTCCAGATGATGTTGTTATAGGTGTTGTAATAACCCGTCAGGCGGAACTTGAACTCAGGCGAACGGTACATGTAGCTCAGGTCGACAGCGTTGATGCGCTCGCTCTTCAGGTCGCCCTCCACGACGGTGTGACGCGTACGCGGCGACACATAGATGTCGCGGAATTGGGGAGACTGCAACATGTAAGCCCAATTGACCACGATGTGGTTGCGGCCGTTGATGGCATAGGAAACACCCGCCTTCACACCAGGATCCAAGAAGTTGTGTTTCACGTCATCACCATACGAGTTGTCGGCAAACTCACCATTCCTGAACAGGCCGGTACGCCAAATCTGCGTGAATGAGAGTTGCACACCAAGATACATGTCGAAGTTGCCAACGAGCCAGTCGATCTGGTCCCAAACGCGACCATAGTTGCGGTTGGCGTAATAGTTATAATTAATGATGTCGCCAACCTTAGCCACATGGTTCGTGTTGAGCAGATTGGTCTGACAGTCATCGGTTTCAAGGTTTTCGGCATACTTATTAATATCGTAGTAGTAGTCGCCGCCAAGGAGGTCGTTGACGCACTCATAATAATGCGTTCTCGACACATTGACTGCCAAACCGCCAGTCATGATGAGGTTAGGCTTGAACTCATGCTTGAAGTAGGAGGCGCCACCCGTCTGCATCTTGTCGTAGTGACGTTCGGCAAGGATATACTTCGAGAAACTTCCCGTCACCGTGCCGTCTTCGCCATTGTTGGCGTTCTGCACAGAGAAGAGGTGGTTGCGGTTAGCCATGTAGAGACCGTCCCAGTCGATTTGGGTGACTTTCGGGTCGCGGTTACGCCAAGCCTCAAACTGCGCCTCGATTTCAGCCGTGCTATGGGCATTGGTCATGTAATAACTCGGCAGATTCTTGTAATAGTCGGGACGCGGGTCGGGGGCTTCACCCCATTCCAACGAGGTCTGACCAGCCTTGCCAGCAAAAAAGTAGGCAGAGGTCTGGAAGGAGGTCTTCCTGCTTGGCGTCCAATACCAAGTGAGGTTGGCAAAAGGTTGATGATAGGTGCTCACGCGCGAGTTGCGGACAACTTGCGTGCCGTTGGCGTCAATGGTCTGATAGCCCCAGTTGGGGTTGTAGTAGTTGGACCCGACCAGATCGTAGGCTTCCTGAACCACAGGAGCCGAACCACCGCGCTGCGAGGGCGCACCGAACACGGTGAGGTCGAGGCTGTGCTTGTCGTTGAACTTCTTCTCCACGGAGAGGAAATAGCTGTAGGCTTGGTAGAAAGAGCCTTCCGTGTAGCCCGTCACAGTGCTATACAAGTTGTTCTTCCAATTGGAATCATAGTTGCCATTGGCATGAATACCCGAATAGCGCCCGCTGGCGGCAGCCATCAAATACCAGCCCTTCCCTATCTCGCCTGTGCCGATGGAGGCCATGGCGCGATGGTTGTAGGAACGGTTGCTGAAAGCGTAACTTACGGAAATCTGCTTGCGATACTCCGAAGCGCGAGTCGAGAAAGCCGTCAGGCCACCCAGGTTGCCGAAACCGGCACTGGTCTTGCCAAGGCCTTCTACAATAAACGAGTTACGGAAAGCGTCGTTGAGGCCTCCCCAATTGGAGAAGACCGGACGCCCCGTCTCGGGATCGTTCATCAGGATGCCATTGATCATCACGTCGCTGTACTTCGAGTCGTTGCCGCGCACGCGGTAGCGCAGCGAGCCAAAGTTGTAGGCCGCGATGCTGTTGAACACATCGCGCGACGAGTTAAGCAACGTAGAGGCATCGTTGACCGAGGTGGAGGACTCCTCAAAATCGGAATCCATCAGGATCACCGTCGGCAATTCATTGTTGTTCAAGTCGGCAGTGTCGACAACTTGTGCATACGCCCCCGTCATCAGCATCGTCGCGAACAAAAAAAGTAGAATTTTCTTCATATTGAACTTATTATGATTTGCGATGGGTTTGTGTCAATCAAACGGACAAAAATAGGAAAAAGTTCTTTAGCCGCTATCATTTTTATTGGATTAATTTGCTACCTTTGCCGCGTTATCAACCCAAATATCACGCTCTACATGAACAAACACTTTGCTTTCATACTTGCTCTTTTGGCCTTTGGCATTGGTTTTACAAGCCTCAAAGCACAAGAAAAACAGGCCTATAAAGTCGGCATCGTCGGGTTCTACAATCTGGAAAACCTTTTTGACACCATTGACGACCCGTTGAAACTCGATGAGGAGTTCCTGCCCCAAGGCGCCAACCAGTGGAATACCGAAAAATACCTCAATAAACTCCACAACATGGCTTACGCCATCTCCACCATCGGCTCCGACATCACGCCCGACGGCGTGGCCATTCTTGGCATGTCGGAGATAGAGAACCGCCATGTGCTAGAAGACCTGGTGGCACAGCCTGAAATCAAGGACCGCAACTATCAAGTGGTGCACTACGACTCGCCCGACCGCCGTGGCGTGGATGTGGGATTGCTCTACAACCCCAAGTATTTCAAGCCCACCAATAGCAAGTCATATCGCACCATCGTTCCCGATGATCCCGAGTTCATCACTCGCGACCAATTGGTGGTCTCTGGCCTCTTCGATGGCGAGATGATGCACTTCATCGTCATGCACTGGCCATCGCGCGTGGGTGGTGAGAAACGTTCCATGCCTGGCCGTATCGCAGCGGCCAACCTCTGCCGCCACATCGCCGACAGCATCATGCGCGAAGACCAAAACGCCAAGATTATCATGATGGGCGACTTCAACGACTATCCGACCAACAAGACGGTTACCGAATACCTGCGTGCCTCGGGCGACATGAAAGACTTGCGCGACGGCGAGTTTTTTAACCCCATGTATGACCTGCACAAGAAAGGTTATGGCACCAACTTCTACCGCGATGCGCCCGGCGTGCTCGACCAGATGATTCTCACCCCTGCCCTGCTACCCAACGGCTATAACACCTACCAGTTTAAGAACGCGATGGTCCACAACAAGGAATTCCTGAAGCAACATGGCGGCAGATACAACGGTTATCCTTTCCGCACCTTTGCCGGCGGCGTCTGGATGGGAGGGTATAGTGACCACTTCCCGGTGTATGTGATTCTGCTGAAGAAAGCGTAAAAACCAAGGTCCCTGAGCCTGTCGAAGGACCGCCATCAGAAATATAAACCTTCCAAACATAACCCTCTTTAGCCCAATCCCCAGCATCAATCGCCGTCACATGCTCCGTGAGGGCTTGACTGTGGATGAGCCTGCCGCTCAAATCATACACCTCCACCCGCGCATCCTTCAATCCAGTCCTGATGTTCAGCACATCCTTCCCCGGATTAGGATAAGCAATCGCCACTTTCAGTCCGTTTTCGTGGGCTTCTTCAACATTCCAAAAAGAATCTGCAAGTATATGGTAGATTTTGTCGTCAATTGTAGTGACAACACAATCACCATTAGGCAATATAGCCTCGGCTATTCCCGATGAGTTCCATTTCTAATGGTTCTTGCGCTTGCATCGCAACCCCTCCCGCCATCAGCAGGAGCGCAAGCAGGGTTGTAATTCTTGTTGCTTTCATCGTATCGTTATCTTATTCGTCCAAACTTTTCCCACCACATCGCTGATGTGCAGCAGGTAAACACCTTGCGGCAAATCAGCAACGGGAATTTCATTCGTATCGTGCACGGTCTTCACCAATTGCCCATAGGCATTGTAAACCTGCACTTCGTCGGGAAGGATGCCATCTATCGTTATCTTTTCCTTTGCGGGATTGGGATAAACCCCAATCGTACTATTATCTTCCCCAATTCCGTCATAAACCTTGAAATAAGCCACAAGATGCAAATCCTCAACCACATCGATGCCCAAAATCTCTTCAGTCGACACAATAACGCCATCCGACTTCCAGCAATCAAATTCAAAACCTGGTCTTGGATACGCCTTGGCCCATGCCCTGATGTTACAACAATCTGGGAGTTGGGTGACATAAGCGTATCCCATCTGCTCATCGGCACTTTCCACTGTTATATGGTATGGAAAAACTGCTATGATGTTAGTATAATTAGCCCAATAATCATTGGTCGACTGAATGGCGAAATAATCGCATAGGGACGCACAAGGCACATAAATAGGTGTTGAATAATCGCCAAATGTATGTCCTCCGATAATTGGAGGCACCATCGCTTTAATGAAAACCGATTGTAAATCATAACACATAAACGCCTGTGAATCCATAAAACTGACACAGGGCCCAATATGTACCGAAGTAAGATTGTTACCATAGAAAGCAGCATAGCCGACATACTCAAGAGAATCGGGGAGTATCAAATCGCCTTCAATGCCGCTACTATTAAACGCACTTTCTTCTATGGTCTTCAAACCTGTTCCCAGTTTGAGACTTGTCAAATAATGTGTATTGAAAAACGCCCACTCTCCAATTTCAACGCACCCGTCTCCTATAACCACAGATGTAATATTGGCATCAAAAAAAGCCTGTTCGCCTATGCGAGTCACAGAATTGGGGATGACGACATCACAAGCAAGATCGTCAAAACAATAGAATAGTTTTGCTGGAATATACTCCACGTTTTCTCCAATCGTAAGTGTATTAATACTTCTATTTCTATTCTTAGACGAACCGAAAGGTGGCGAGACCACATCATTGCAATGGGTTGCGTTGTAATGTATAATCTTCAAGTTAGAACAATCAAATGCATGATATCCAATGTTTTGTACAGATTCACCTATGGTTAGTTCGTGCACGGAAACCCAAGAAAAAGCCTCGGATCCAACAATAATCACACTATCTGGAATTACAAGATGGTGCCCATATCCGTTTGTGTTGGTACCATGGAATGCATATGAACCTATTTCAACCAAAGTATTGGGCAAGGTGGCCGCACCCAAAGAATAACAACCATAAAAAGCATGTGCCCCTATTTTTGTTACTGCATAGGTGATGCCTTGATATTCTACGCTATCAGGAATCGTCAAATCACCTTGGGGCATTTCATAACCGGAATAATAGTTGTTTTGTCCGCCATAACAAGGATAAGTAACCGTTACAGAAATGCCATCGTCATTGATGATATAGTAAAGCGTTTGTCCCGTCGAACATATTGCATCAAAATCGTAAGCGAAAAGCCTTGAAGCCATCATCAGCAGCACAAGCAGGGTGTATAGTCTATTGTTTCTCATCGTTTCGTGATTTTGTTAGTGTAAACTTTTCCTTCAGCATCCATAATCCGCACCAAATAAACCCCTTCTGCCAAACCTTCCACGCTGATTTCATTTGAGTTCCACACCCTCTTCACCACCTGCCCAAGCGCATTGTAAATCCGCACTTCGGCAGCCTCGATGCCTTCAATGACGACCCTGTCTGTTGCTGGATTGGGATAAATGGTGACCACCTGCGAAACGTTTTCTCCTGTGCCCATAAGCGTGAATTGGCGGCTTTTAAGGACATTTCCTCCGGCACACGAAATGTAGAAAGTGGTGTCGGTTCCGTCAATGTCATAAAGCCTGTATGTGGGAAGACCATATCCAGAATAAAAAGTCCATGACAAGCCGTCGTCTTCAGTATATGCGACACTTCTGCCGACTCCTGGCATATCTTCCTCCCATAGCATGGATACTCCCCACCCGTTCTCGGTGAACTTGGCTCTTATGTATTCTTCATAGAATTGGAAATATCCAGAGGTTTCACCACCTACCGTTTCAAAGGAGTCAAAACCGTCATAAGTATCCAATATGCCATAGTAGTCGTACTCGGAGAATTGAAATTCGCCAAACAATCTTATGTGATTCTTGTCGTAAAAATGGGCATAACTTATCCCCTCTGTAATGTCCGTGACATTTTCCTTCAAAACCCATGTCTCACCAAAGTCTTCCGTTTTCGCCACCCCGGCACATCTTTCTTCTGGAAACAGGAAATCATCATTTCCATAATCCCATAGCAGATACCCAACATTGTCCTCAAAAAAAATCCCTCTTGTCTCATTGATGGTGAAATCAACGTCCAGTTTTCTCATGGTAGCACCACCATCGGTGCTTTTGTAGATGCCATCGAATGAGACAGCTACCACCAAATTATCAGTATCATTCAAAAACAATTCAGCACGGACAAATTGCCTGATTAATGTGGTGTAGCTATCAACCCATGAGAGAATGGGCTCGCCCACTTCATTCCAAGTTTCGCCTCCATCATAGGTCTTTACCAAAAACCACTGATGGACTTCCGTGTAAATGTCTAATATGGAATCACATACCGCATAGCCATTATTCGCGTCTGCAAAGCATATTTCTGTCATTTGACAACCCGTTCTGCGATACTTCTCCGCCCAGTGCGCACCACTGTCGGTTGATTTGAGTATCACCCCGTTCTGTCCACACACAAAAATCGTATTGTCATCGATGCAGCAGACATTGTAAAGGTCTTCAGCAACTCCAGTTTGGAGATACTTCCATTGTTGTGCCTTTGTCACCCCTCCCGCCATCAGCAGGAGCGCAAGCAGGGCGTAAATTCTAATGTTTTTCATCGTACTATGTTTTTTATAAGAATAATGCAAAACTACTACTTTTTTATCCATTTTCCACTCTCCGCTTCCCTGCCATCAGCCACCACCTTCCAAACATAAGTCCCCTCACTCCAATCCGTCGTATTGATGGCGGTGACATTCTCCGTAATATCCTGTCTATAAACCATCCTCCCATTCACATCATACACCTCCACCCAAGCGTTCTGCAAGGCCGTGCGGATATTTAGAACAATCGTTCCGGGATTGGGATAGCATTCTCCGTACTGAACTGGGTTTTCTGCTTCCGCAATATCAAGATACCCTTCCGAGTCAATCTTCACGGCAAACATCATCATCCCTTCTTCTCCATTAAGTCCCGTCCCAATTTCCCCTGTCACAAGGCAACCGCCATCTTGGGTAGCCATCACATAACGCGGCATGATTCTGTTGTTGAAATCATAAACCTGCTGCCAAATTACATCCAATCCCAAGGTCAGTTTTGTGACACAGAAACTGGAGTTCCCAACTATTCCACCACCTGGCTCATAATTCATAATGCAATAGCAAAGGAAAAGATGGTCTCCTAATCTGTCCAGTCCTTTGATTTCGGCCACGGTCTCTGTGGTTTCGTTGTAGCAGTCTGAGAAAAACAAGCCGTCAAAACTATTAGCATGTACAACCGACATGGTGTCGGAAAGGCTAAGTTTCATCAATACAGCATCTGCGACAACATCGGGATATTTCCAACCATCGCCATCAACGGCTACGAAAAGTGTATTGTCGGGCATTGACAAAATAGTGGAAGCATTGAAACGCCGCAATAGAAGAATATCTAAAGTGCTCTCGTTAAAAACAATGTTATTTGGCACAATTCTCTGCCCGATAGTCTCAAAGTTGCGGTTGAGGCGTTGCACACTATGAGTGAATGAATTGCATACGCCGTAATCTCCCGATCCATCGTTGTATTGAAAGATACCTCCTTTATCCAAAAACTCTGTCTCTGCTGATTCTATGGCCATCACCTCGCCTTCTGGGGAAAGACGTAGATACATATATTCAATGTCATTGAGGTAGTAGTCACTATAAAACTCAGTCATGTAAACGATGTCGCTTTGGCTATCCATGAATGATTTTGGCCAAAAGAAGAATTTCCTGTAGTATTCAGGCAAATCAACTTCTTCCTGCCATAAAACACTTAACTCTTCATCAAACCGAACCATAAAAGGCTTGTCGTAATGAAATTCATTGTCATGAATTTTCCCCACAGCGATGAAAAGGCCTTCTTGTTCCTGATCTTGATAAATGCCGGTAATGGTGGAACGGCGATTTTCCTCACCAAACACCATTTCGCCAAGTAGCTCCATTTTTGGCGACAGTTTGAGGATTCTTGCTGGTGAGGTAAACTCTTGTTCATAGCCCATCCATTCACCAGAATAGTCAAAGGCAGATGCAAGGAAAAAATGGTTTTTACTGTCATCGGAGCCCACTTCAAGGCATGGTCCACCCTCAGAGAATCTGAAATTGGGGTCTTCATAGGTGAAGTAGGATTCTGTCTGCCCTTGCATCGTCACCCCTCCCGCCATCAGCAGCGCAAGAAGGGTGTAAAATTTTATGTTTTTCATTGTATCGTGATTTTATTCGTGTAAACTTTTCCTTCATCATCCACAATGCGTAGTAGGCAAACTCCTTGCGGCAAGTCTGCTACAGGAATTTCATTCGCATCGCGCACGGTCTTCACCAACTGCCCAAGGGCGTTGTAAACCTGCACTTCAGAAACCTCAATCCCTTCAATGTGAACAAGATTGCTGGTTGGATTGGGATAGATGCAAACATAGGCATTCGAATCGGACCCATTGATTCCGTTTGGCCATTGGCTGCCAAAGAGTGGGAACCCGCCGTTTGACATCTCTGCATCTTCGCGCCAGCGGCTGATTGAACCCAATGCGGAAAATTCAGTCTCTATTTGCTCCGCGCCCAAATTCAAGGCGGTGAGCAGGTCGTCTGTATTGTGCATTGGGGTTTCAAGTTGCCATGCCGAAGGCGAGGTCGTTGGGTAGAAAGCACTTGAATTTTCGAGTTCGGGGCCTTGGCCATTGCTGCCGTATTCGTCAGAGGCCAACCAATAGCAACTGCTGAATTGGTCGTTGGTGGAAGAATAGCCGACAATGGCTCCTCTCGGACAGACATAATTGTCAATTTCATGGATGAGTTCGCCGGTGCTGTAAGCATTGATGACCCTGTCTGGCGAAAGCGACAATTCGCCCACGATGCCGCCGACACCTAAACGCGCCCCTACGGTTGCTGTATTGTACACGTTCAGTATCCTCATCACATAACCATTGCTAACGCCTAAAATGCCACCTGCGAGATAAGCATTTTCGACTACCACACCGCTATTGCTGCAATCCACAATGAACAATTTCTCAATGCCACTACCTGCTGCAAATCCTATAATGCCTCCCGCCTCGTCACTGGAACCTGTAATGTCCCCATAGTTATGGCAATTGCGAATGAAGTTTTCGCACGGCGACTCCGCAAGGAGCGGGTCAGGCTCATATCTTCCAACCATACCCCCAATTTTCGAGATGCCACCTGCACCACCTCCATAAATCCAGCCGTAATTCTCGCAGTTTGAAATGTTTCCTCCATACAACTTGCCCACCATTCCGCCACTTTGATAATTGCCAGTTACATTGGCACCATTCTGGCAGCCAGTGAAGTTAACGTTGATTCCCAGACCCATCATGCCACCAGCATATTGGGGGCTGTGCACCTCGTTCCAGCAACGGCATGACTCGATCATGCCGTTACGCATAAAACCGACAAGACCGCCAACGCACTCCGCACCCATCATGACGGCATTGCCTGTGCAATTCGACATGACTACAGGCACCGACGGCCCCCAAAGCAGGTATTCGGTGATTTCACCCACCAGTCCACCAGAAAGCCTTCCGTATACGGTTACATCTTGCCCTACGTGACAATCAACAATGTGGCAGGTGTCGTTGGAGTTTTGGCTCACGCCGTAGGGCAAACCGAAGAAACCCGCCAAGCCGCCCGCCGACCTTACTTCGCAAGTGACGGAAACATCGTCAATATAGCAGCCAGTAATGTCGGTCAATCCTGCATATCCTACCAACGCACCCGTATACTGCGTCCCGTTCAATCGGCAATTTTGAAGCGTAACATTTTGTATTACAGCACCGTTTGTACAGCCGAACAAGCCAGCAATTCCATGTCCGGTATTTGACTGGCAAACCAAGCCGGAGATATTCATTTTGTTGCCGTCGAAATGACCCGTGAAATAGGGTGGCTCGTTCCCGACGACATGCCCGATGGGTGTCCAAAGCACAGGATTGATATCGGGGTTCTCGTTCAGGCAAATGTTGTCTGTCAACCTGTAGCAGGCATCACCGCCTGTGCCGTTGTTGGTCTGTTGCGCGAGCAAGGCAAGTTGTTCAGCGGTTGCGATTTGATAAGGGTTTTCAGGAGTGCCGTCGCCGCCAGCATAGGCTTCGGCAACAGTACCGTCCCAGCAAGTGTTTTGGGCCATCACCCCTCCTGCCATCAGCAGGAGCGCAAGCAGGGAGCAAAGTCTTGTCGTTTTCATTTTTGTACAGTTTTGATTTCATCCTCACAAAAGTATATCAAAAACCCGCTAAAAAAACATTTGTCAAGTCCTAAAATGACCTTGTCCATACTATTTTTGGTTTTGTTATTTTCAATTTATTAACATTCAAATATTTATATAAAAGTGGTTTTTAAGTTTGTCCCTACTTTTTTGGTTTAAGAGACCATCAAATGCGATATTCTTGCCTTATTTCGGACGTCCAAATCAGCATTTCGGCTTTTATTCCTTCACCCACTTTCCAGTTTCCGCGAGGGTCGTTGAGCCTGTCGAAACGCCCGTTGTATACACCTTCCAAACATAAACGCCCTCAGCCCAATCCGTTGCATCAATCCTCGTCACATTCTCTGTGAGGGCTTGGCTGTGGATGAGTTTTCCGTTCATATCATACACTTCCACGCGGGCGTTCTGCAAGGCCGTGCGGATATTAAGCACATCCTTCCCTGGATTGGGATATGCCATCGCCACGGCAAAACCAGCATCGTGGGCTTCTTCAATGTCATCCAAGATGCTTTGGCTTACTTTATAGATGACATTTTCTTGAGCCAAGGTTTCCCGATTAGAACCTAATGCCACCACAAGGCATCCACCGCTGGGACAAGCGTACACACTCACTGGATACAAAGCCCTCTTGTCATTGTGATAATAGATTTCACCTTTCTTGTTCAAGTCTTCGTCAAGCCATGCAAGATAGAAATTATCGTAGAGTTCCGAACTTCCCAACATGTTAAAGTCCATGTCCGCAATCATGTAAACGTCACCGTTTTCCGAGAAGTCGATGGCGTTTTGCTGGGCACCTTGGCAATCGACTAACCGATGCATACCCCAAACATAGTTTTCCTCCACGAAATTCTCGTCCATCACTGACATCACAACCTCGTCGTCAATCTGTTGGGGATACACGCTGGACACGCTGCCTATGGCGTATATCTTGCCGTTGTACGGGTTGCTGTGGTAAGAATCAGGGTCTTCTATCATGGCCGGATAAATTTGGCTGGTGATGTTGTCACGCATCAGCACCGTGTTCAGTTCTGAGTCAAGCACATAACCGTTGAGATAGACGCCAGAATAAGTGCCATAGTCGTTTGTCTCCGCCACCACCAATCGGCATCCCAAGGAATCAGGGGCTGGCTCAAGCCAAGGAACGAAAGGATCGGCACTCAAATCCTTAAAGATTCGTTCCGTAACCAACTCGCCTTCAGGATCGAATTTCATTATCCTGATGCCCTTATGGGTTATGAACCCATTCTCATACACGAAGAGGCTGTCGGAGATATAAGCGATGAAGGAGGATCCGTCCTTG
>JAEEGG010008178.1_pt1 | contig 23824 bp, 26 predicted proteins | sample 9134161 | NCBI WGS metagenome assembly JAEEGG01 (sample SAMN16246543, study PRJNA631951) | gut metagenome | biome: gut microbiome; feature: rumen; material: CR-attached | host: Bos | place: Iran: Karaj | collected 2018-10
AGTGCATCGCCACCATACGGGGACGCCAGCCCAGCACGTCCTGGAACGTGTCGCTGACCCGCTGCAGGAACGGCGACTGCTGGTCCTCCTGCCACGCCGGGGCCGACATCACGACCTCGGAAACGGCACCGGTTTCGGCGAAGGTTGCGGCAATGGTCTTGCTCAACGCGGCCATATCGTCGTCAACGAAGCTGCGGGTGTGGGTCGAGACGAAAAGGTGGTCTTCTTCCGCCACGATGCGCCCCACATTGTTGGAGGTCTCCACCGTGCCGGGCATCGCCGCGCTCATCTTCACCACGCCCTGCGGCACCTTCTCCAAACTGCAGACCAACGCCGCGACAGTCTCTTTGGGGATGACCGTTTCCCGCTTCTCGCACGCCTCCATACTGCAGGTGATGCGCGGATCTGTGCCTTCATATTGTCTATGGAACGTCTGGTTGATGTTGTCCAACAACTCCTTTACAAACTCGGAGGCCCCGTTGTTTTCGGTCCAAATCACCATCTCGCCCGACGATGCGATCGAGGCGTTGGCTTCACCAATCTGGATGTCAGCAACTTCGATATTTTCTTCCTTGCGGATTACTTTCAGAATGATTTTAGTCTGCTCCACCGCGCTGCAGCGTCCCTTGTTAATATCGACGCCGGAGTGGCCGCCCAGTCCGCCGGCAATGCGGATGCGGTGCCACTGGCCAGCCTTGGGTGCTGGCAGGCGTTCCGCGGGGATGCGGTGGAACTGCAGGCAGGCGCCAGCGGCCCCGGTGGTGATGGTGTCGTAGTCCTCGGAGTCGAGGTTGATGACCTTGCGGCCTTTCAGGAAGTTCTTGCTGAGCTGCGAGGCCCCCGACATGCCGTCCTCCTCGTTGGTCGTGGTGATGACCTCCAGGGCGGGGTGCACGATGCGGTCGTCTTCGAGCACGGCGAGGGCCATCGACAGCCCGATGCCGTTGTCAGCGCCCAGTGAGGTGCCGCGGGCCTTCATCCAGCCGCCCTCCTCGTAGGCTTCGACGGGGTCGTTGAGCGGGTCGTTCATGCCCACGCAGACCATATCCATGTGGTTGAGTAGCACGATGGGCTCGGCCGCCTCGTGTCCTGGGCTTGCGGGCTTGCGGATCACCACGCAGTTCTCTTTGTCGCGCTCGTACTCCAGATGCAGCCGCTCGGCGAACTGGCAAAGGTAGTCGGCGATGCGTTCCTCGTGGTGCGAGGGGCGCGGAATCCGGTTCAGCTCGCGGAAGATGCTGAAAACGCGGTCGGTATTGATGTTGTGGGTTGTCATATTTTTTGGGGTAAATTATTTCAGATTCATCCCGTCCTTGAAGGCTTCGCCAACGCGCTGCGAGACAAGGTAGTAGCCATGTGTGTAGGGGTCGAAAGCGATGGCCTTCAGGGCGTCGAGCAGAACGGGCATCGGGAAAATGGCTTCGGTTGTTTTAATCGGTTGTTTCATAAGGGATTATATTATAACTTGTTATTATTTTAAATGCTCTATTGGAATTGAAATGCAAAAGTAGAAAATTTGCCAATCAAAAGCACGAAAAAGTTCCCTCCAAGGAAATAAATCATCGGAATTCTATAAAATCCAAAGAAATAATGGGTCGAAATCAGACAATATCCAAAGGAATCCCTTATTGACTGTTGCGGAATTCGGTGGGGGACATGCCCGTTTCGCGGCGGAAGTAGCGGCTGAAAATGGCTTGCTCGTCGAAGCCTAACAGGTTGGCGATAGCTTGCATGGAGAGATTTCTACGCATGAAAAGCAGCTTCTTGGCCTCCATGATGATTTTGGCGTGAATCCAGTGGGCTACGGTGTAGCCGGTCTCCTGCTTGATGACGGCACTGAAATGCTTCGTCGAGAGGTTGGCCTGCTTAGCATAGAAACCTACGTCGCGGTGTTCGCGGTAATGTTGCGCGAGGTCGTTGTGAAACTGGATGCTGACCCGCTTCTCGGCTTGCGTTTCATGTAGCTTGCAGCTGCGGTAATAGCTGAGGAAACGCAAGAAGAATTCCAGCTGGCGTAGCATCAACATCCGCCAGTCGGGGATTTTGAGACGGGAAGTTTCGCGCATCAGATCCACCACGTTCATAATCGTCTTGTACTCCTGTTCGTCGAGTTTCACGCAGGGGTGCGGTTCGTAGCGGTAGCGCATCTGGTGGATGATTTGCAGCATGGGATCGTCTAACAGCGCACCATCGACAACAATCACGGTGGCACAGTAGTCGTCGGTTTTGCCTACTGTCGAAAGTGTGTGGTTGGGGAAGATGACACCGACGGTGTACTGCTCGGAGCGATCGAGGATGTCGTCATACATAAACTCGACGCGCCCTCTGTGACCGATAGCGATGACATAATCGGGCGAAGTGTATGGCTCGAGGTCCGTGGGAAGCCCCCTGACCTCATCATATACGGCGATACCCTCAACCTTTGTTTTTTGAGGATAATCGTCAAAAGGGTGAATGTAAGACGGTTTCTTTTTCATGGTGCAAAAATACAGTTTTTTTTTACACAGAAATGTTATTGTCGGTATTTTTGCAACACGATCGTGATGATGAGTTGACCGGTCAGGTCTTGACAACAAGAATAGTGAAGGCGCTTACAGCCGTCGGCAAGCGCAAATAATAGACGTCTCTCTGAGTGAATCGTTTATTCTCTGTTGCGGAATTCGGTGGGGGACATGCCCGTTTCGCGGCGGAAATATCGGCTGAAGGAGGCTTGCTCACTGAAACCTAACATGTCGGCGATGGCCTGCACCGAGAGGTCGCGCCGAACATGCATCAGCATCTTCGCCTCGACCACGACTTGGTGGCGAATCCAATAGGCAGCGGTGTGCCCTGTCTCTTGTTTGATAACGGCGCTGAAATGCTTGGTGGACAAACAGGCCTTTTCGGCATAGAAACCTGCATCGCGGTGCTCGCGGAAATGCTGCTTGAGCTCGGCGAGGAAACGTGCGCTGACCCGCTTGTCGGCGTGTGCCTCGTTCAGCTTGCTCTTGCGGTAGTGGCTGAGCAGGCGCAGCAGGAACTCCAGCAGGCGTGTCATCAGCATACGATGGTCAGGAAGTTGGAGACGTGTGATTTCGCGCATTCCTTCCACCACGCTTGTAATCATCCTGTACTCATGCTTGTTTAGTTTCACGTTGGGGTGTGGTTCGTAGCGGTAACGAAGCTGGTTGATGATTTGCAGCAGGGGGTCGTTTAGCAGCGAGGCACTGACAACAATCAATGTGGCCCGGTAGTCATCAGATCTGTCCACCTTCAACAGTCTGTGGTTGGGGAAAATGACGCCAACGGTGTGTTGCTCAGAATAATCGGCGATGTCGTCGTACATAAGTTTGATGCGCCCTTTATGACCGATACAAATCACGTAGTCTGGCGAGACAAAGGACTCGTCACCGGAGGGTAACCCCCTCACATCATCGAAAACCACAATGCCTTCCTCCTTGATTCTCTGAGGATAAAGGTTCATAGGATGGGTATATGCCTGTTTCTTTTTCATAATGCAAAAATACGGATTTATTTTCAATACGATACACGAATCGGCACTTTTGTCAAACAGTCGCGTTGATGTGTTAATGGGCGTGAAAGCAGCAATGTTATTTTTGCAGGCAAATTTAATAGTACCTGTTTTCGAAAAGATAATCTTATGAAACACACAGCTTTCCTAATCTGTATGTTGCTTCTGACAACCTGCGTTTTTGCGCAGACGCCGGGCGACAACACCGTCGAAGTGGTCTATAGCGGCACGACGGCAACGGTGGCCGTCGCTGACAACGTGACGCAGTTTCTGACCGTCACCCAACAAGGGGCGCATGTCTCCATCGCGCAGAGCGACTCCCTCGCCAGCGAAATCACCTACAAGCTGAGCGGCACATCGACCGACGGTGAGTTCTATATGTCGGGCTCTTACAAGGCCACGCTCGAGCTCAACGGTCTCACGTTGACCAATACCACTCCCGTATATAGCGGAGCGGCGGTGCATGTCCAGAACGGCAAACGCATCAACGTGAAGGTGATCACCGGCACCACCAACACGCTCGTCGATGCGGCTGGTGGCACGCAGAAGGGATGCCTCTACGTGAAGGGCCACGCCGAGTTCAAGCAGCAGGGCACGCTCAACGTGGTGGGCAACGTGAAACACGGCATCAAGGCCGGCGAGTACATCAGCATAAAGAACGCCACGATCAATGTGACCTCCGCCGTGGGCGACGGCATCTCCTGCAACCAGTATTTTTTGATGGAGAGCGGCACCCTCATCATCAGCGGCACCGCTGACGACGGCATCCAGTGCGACCTCGAGGGCGACACGGCCACCGCCATCACCGCCGACCACGAGGACGAAGACTCGGGCAATATGTACATCAGCGGCGGCACCATCACCATCAATTGCACGGCCATTGCCGCAAAAGGTATCAAATGCGCGGGTGACATCTACATCACTGGGGAACCGGTCATCACGGTAACCACCAGTGGCAAAGGTACTTGGGACGAGGATGACTTGGAAACCAAAGCGGCTTGCGGAATAAGTGCCGACGGGGACATCAATATCGACGGCGGCACGTTCAATCTCACCTCCACAGGCTCGGGCGGCAAAGGGATGAAGTGCGACAACGTGCTGACTGTCAGCGGTGGAGACATCACCATTTCCACCAGTGGCGGCCTCTACTACAACAACGGCACAACGGAAAACACCAACTACACCGGCAACACCGACCACATAAGCAGCGATTACTACTCGTCGCCCAAAGGTATCAAAGCTGGCTTGAAGACGCAGGTCGGCAACAGCTACACTTACAGCGGCGGCATGGTCATCAGTGGCGGCAACATAAAAGTGACCACCACTGGCCGCAATGGCGAAGGCATCGAGAGCAAGAACACATTGGAGATAACAGGTGGCGAAGTCTATGTCAACGCTTACGATGACGGCATCAATTCGGCCCAAAATCTGACCGTCACCGATGGTTATGTCTATTCCCGCTCCAACAACAACGACGGCATGGATGCCAATGGCAACTGCTACCTCAATGGCGGCTTGGTTTACGCCATCGGTTCCCGTTCGCCCGAGTTGGCCATCGATGCCAATTCAGAAGGGGGAAAGAAGGTCTATGTCAACGGTGGTGTCATCATCGCGGTGAGAGGCATCGAAAACGGCAGCTCCATCAACCAACCCTATATCCAGTCTTCATCTGTCAGCGGAAACAGCTGGTACACCGTGACTTACGGCGACAATGCCGTGGCGTTCTATACGCCTACGCTCACTTCCGGCGGCGGTCCTGGCGGTGGCGGTGGTCCTGGCGGCGGCAATTCCTCTACGTTCATCTCCGCCCCTTTGACGCCATCGCTGGCCAACGGGAACACCATCAGCGGGGGCACCCCGCATTTCGAGGCGAACTGCTATGTCAGTGGTGACGACGGCGGCGACGACACCGGCATCGACGAACTTGACATGGAGGATGTCACCATCAAGAGTCTGAACGGCAATATCATCGTAGAAGGCTGTGACAACTGCGCAGTGAGCATATTCAATATGGAAGGTCGTCGGGTAGGAGACCGCGGACTCGCTCCCGGCGTCTATATCGTCAAAGTCGGCGACCGCCCGGCACGGAAAGTCATCGTGAGCTAGGAGCCGACGCTTCCCAGCGTCGCACCCCCTCCCGCTTCCCAGCGTCACAAACAACCCGCTAATCGGCAATATCAAGAAAATCTCATTGGTGCAAGTAGTTGCCTCGCGCTGTAGCGTTTACCGCCGAGGGCGATATGCCGTATTTTTGCTTGAAGATGCGGCTGAAATGGGTGGGGTTCTCGAAGCCGAGACTGTAGGCCACATCGGCGACTGACATTTGCGAGGATTGGAGCATTTGACGGGCTTTCGAGAGACGTTTTTCCCGAATCCATTTGGCGGGACTCTCGCCGTAGATGCTCTGGAAGTCGCGCTTGAAGCTGGAGAGCGACCGACCGGAGAGGTAAGCCAACTCTTCGAGCGATATGGGAGAAGTGTAGTTTTCCTCCACCACGCGGTGGACATCGACCTTGACGGGATGGCGCAACAGGAGCATCTGGCGGAAGATGTTCTTCGAGCAGTCCATCACGTTGAAAAGCAGTTCCATCACCTTCAGACGCAAGAGCCCGGGGCTGACTTGCGACGGGTCGTTGAAGTAAGGAGCCAGCGACCAGCAGTAAGCCACGAGTCGGTCGCTCATAGGTGAAACTTGTGCGCCCAGTTCCTCTGTCATCGGAGGCACATTGATTTGCTGCGAGGTTAAGAAATCCTTGAGCAGTTCGTCATTGATGGCGAACAACAGACTCTCGAAGAGTCCGGTTTCGGGCGAGCCGTGCTTCTCATAGCTGACGCTGTGAGCCTTGCGCAGCAGAATCATCTCGTTCTTGCCCACAGTCCACGTCTGTCGGCCACAAGTCAGTTTCACGCTTCCACCCAACACCACATAGAGAAGATGCTGTTCAAGGAAGAATGTGCCGCTTTCGCCAGCAGTCACGATGCACTGGTCAATGATGCTGCCGCCGTCAAGCCGTAGCGACGACGTGGTGCAGTCGCCGCTGATCAGAGCCGAAGGGAATTTCGTTATCTTTGTCATACAAACAATTTGGTCTGCAAAATTAGTAAAATCTTGCAGACCAAAGAGAGTTTCAGATTACTTCACGCTGTAGATCTTGCTAACGATTTTCCACTTGCCGTTTTGTTCGGCCAAGGTGAACATGTCGTTGAATGAGCCCAGCTTGCTGAACCAAGAGTCGATACGCACGAAGGCTATGTTGCCCGCGATGTTGACATCCACCACCTCGTAGGTCACTTCCTCCTTGCCCGTCTGCTCCAGACCTTCGAAAAGGGAATTGATGGGCACAGTTGTAATCTTACCATTCTCCACCCACGACATGGTGGCGTGTTCGGTAAAAGCCTGCTGGCCAATTTCACGGCTCCCTTGACGGCCAGCCTCTGCATAAAGTTCCACTGCTTCAAGGATCGCAGCCATCTTTTCATTGTTCTTGTTCATTGTTTCGTTGTTTTTATTGATTACACTTTGTTTGCTTGTTTGAGCCATCATTGTCGTTGAACTGATGCACAACAGCATGGCTAGAATCAAGACACCTCTAAGTTTCTTCATGGCTTATTTCTTGATGGTGTTTGAATTCTGGTTGTATGCCTTGGCCACGCATTTCCATTGGTCTTCAATCTTCAATAACAGTAATACGTCGGTGAAGTCGATGGAGCCGCCCCAGCCCTCTTCCAAGACACGGACCACGGCCAAGGTCTCTTCGAGTTCCAGCACGTCGATGCGCGTCTTGAACTCTTTGCCGGCACCCACGGTGTCCACATTGTGATAGAACTGCTCAATGCTGCCACGCTCGAATTTTCCGTTCAGGAAACCGAACAGGCAGGCATCTTCGGTGAATAACTCTTTGGCATACTTGCTGTTGCCCTCGGCAACGCTCCGGGTGAACTTGCTTGCAGCTTCCACAACTGCGTTGTAGTCTTCGATTTTGCTTCTCATTGTAACCTTTTTTTGTGAATGAATTTTACGCTGCAAAAGTGCAACTGTTTCGGCAAACCGACCTTTCTATTTGGTTCAACTTTCCTTTCTGTTTCGTCCAATCGGCAACCAGCTCTCAAGTAGTGCCGAAACCGTGCCGCAGGTGATATTACCGTGACGAAGAGTGGCGGAACTTTCTGTGATAGGACTTCAACTCCCGCTCAAGAACGTAACCGGGAGGTCCAAAAGTACCGTCAGCATAGCCATCCGTGTCAATGAAAAAAACACGATTGTCCGTGGTTCGGATACAGATGTGAGAATATTGGCCACGCCATTTTTCGTTTCCAATCGTCTTGATGGCGGACCAAGGAAGAGAAAGTGCTCCAATTCTGTTCGTTTTGCCATCGTTCCGCAACTCCCACGCCGGCTCCAGGGTAAGCGTTTTGGAGGTCACCGTGATTTTGTCGTTCCGCTTAACAAAGAACATACCGAAAACAAGGACTGACAGTGCGAGCAATGTCCCACAGATGGTCCTATCCGTGGCGCTGTCAACCGTGAAAAGGCCGTAAACCATAGCAGCCCCGAACAGCACCGCCACTGCTAAAATCACCTTGACATTTGTGGTTTTCGTGTAAACTTTGGTCATTCCCGATTTTTTCGCCATAAGGGAGCAATTTCCAAACCGCAAAAGTAATCTTTTCCCCGATACCACCCTCAAAAAAGAATCTTCAAAATTTGCGTCGGGCTTGAAAAATCCTGAAATTATCTTCCTGCCAGCCAGCAGCCCGTCGCCATGAAGAGCGTGGCGACAATGAACACCCAACCGATGGGTTCGCCGAGAACGACCACCGAGAGGAACGCCCCGATGAACGGCGCCAAAGCAATGCACTATCATAGCAAAGTGAAACCATATATTTCATCAATCATTGCCAAGTAATTGCTTTCGGTATTGTAGCGGTGTCTGGTCCGTCTGCTGGCGGAAGAAGCGGATAAAGGACGAAGGGGTGGCGAAGCCGAGGGTGTCGGCCACTTCGGAGATGGGCAACGAGGTATGATGCAGCAGCACCTTGGCTTCGCGTACCAGGGCGCGGTCGATCCATTGCAGCACAGTAAGTCCGCTGTCGCGCCGCACCAAAGTGCTCATGTGGTTTGGCGACACGCAAAGAAGGTCGGCATAGAATTCTATGGGATGCTTTGTCTGTCCCTCTTTCGATAGCAGCTTCAGGAAGCGGTGCATGAACTCGCCTCCGTGCGAGAGCTGCTCTTCACTCCGCAGGCTGAACATGTCGAGTATCAGCGCATCGTAGAAATGGACTATTATGTCGGTGAATACAGGGGTTCGGTCGAACTGGTCGGAAATCATTGTCAGATATTGGTTGACCCGTGCGAAAGCCTTGCTGTCGCCGCTCACTACAAAACTTTCCACAGTGCTCTGTATCTGTGGCATTTGGCGGAACACCACGGCACTGGCTGCGCAGTCGCTACTGACATCCTCGACGGAATGCTGCTCAGTGGCGGTACGGGCAAAATCGTTGTCCCCACCGAACTGCACAACGCCATCGTCATCCCGCAGGAGGCCACCTACAGCATCCAAGACAAAGTGTATGTGATGAAAGTGGTGGATGGGAAAGCGGTGGCCAGCATCACCATCTACTTCGAGCAGGGAGCCAATGCCGATATGGCCGCCGTGAATGTGCAGAACCGCGTCATACAAGCACAAACGCAACTGCCCGCCGAGGTGCTGCAGACGGGCGTGGCCACCGAGAAACGGCAACCCGGACAGCTCCGCATCATCGCGCTGGAGAGTCCCAGCGACATATTCGCCGTGCTGGCCGAACAGAACATTGAGGCCTCGGTCGGTTCGTTGGGCAGCAACTCCGACAATGTGTTCCAATATATGCTGCGCTATACGGGCCGCAAGACCGAAGTGTCGGAGTTCGAGAACCTTGTGATTGCCTCGCTGCCCAAGGACGTGAAAATCGTCACCTTTGACAACACCAACGACTTCCTCTTCGCCTCCATCCGCGAGGTGATTCTGACACTCGTCATTGCATTCTGCTGGTGCTGGTTGTGGTGCTCTTCTTCCTGCAGGATTTTCGTGCTACGCTGGTTCCCGCCGTCGGCATTATCGTCTCGCTCATCGGCACTTTCGCCTTTATGAAGGTGGCGGGATTCTCCGTCAACCTGCTGACGCTCTTCGCGTTGGTGCTGGTTATTGGTACGGTGGTCGATGACTCCATCGTGGTGGTGGAGGCCGTGAAAGCCAAGCTGGACGAGGGTCGCACCTCCACCCACAAAGCCTCGGAGGATGCCATGAACGGTCTTTCTGTCACGCTGTTCACCACCCGTTTTATGGAAAAACTCAGCGAGCGCCCGGAAATCGGCGAGATCTATTCGAGCTACGATGTCAACTATCCGCAGTACCGTGTGGATTTGGATGTGGCGCGGTGCAAGAAGATGGGGGGTCGCACCCTCTACTGTCCTCAACGAGATGGGTGCTTACTTGGGCGGCGACTACATTTCCAACTTCAACAAGTACAACAAGGTTTATCAAGTGGATTTGCAGCTCCGCCCCTCCGACCGTAACCGACCCGAGTCGTTGGCGAGTCTCTTTGTGCGTTCCGAAAGTGGCGAGATGATGCCTATCAACCAATTCGTCTCCCTCACCAAGGAGTATATGCCGCAGTCCATCAACAGTTTCAATATGTTCCCCAGCATTGATGTGTCAGGCAGTGTGGCGCAGGGCAGCAGCTCGGGCCGCGCCATCAAAGCCATCCAGGAGACTGCCGCGAAGGAGCTGCCCGTGGGCTACAGCATTGAGTTTGGCGGCATCACCCGCGAGGAGAGCCAGACATCCGGCAGAGTGATCTTCATCTTCCTGATATGCATCGTGTTCGCCTATCTCGTGATGGTGGCCCTCTACGAAAGTCTCTTCATCCCGCTGGCGGTTATGCTGTCGGTGCCCTTCGGTCTGGCGGGCAGTTTGCTGTTCGCCAAGCTGTTCGGCGTGGAGAACAACATCTATATGCAGATCGGGATGGTGATGCTGGTGGACCTGCTGTCGAAAACGGCCATCCTGCTCACCGTGCCGGTGTTGTTTGTCGTGTTTCAGAAAATTCAGGAAAGAGTTCGTAAAAACAAATCAATACAATGAAAGCCAAATTCAACGACAGCGTAACCTTGTCGTTACTTTTGTGTCTTACGCAAACAAAAGCTTTGTTTGGGGTGTAGAGTCAAAGCTTCGGAGATGCACCACAAACGCACTGAAAATAACAACACGCTACGCCTGTCGGTGCGTCTCATGTCTCCGGAATGGCTCCCTACCGAGTTTTGAGTTATTCCCTCCTTATGTCGCTACCTGCCAAAGTGTTCGTGTTCTTGCGCGAAAGCGTCTGCAGTGCGATCACATTCGCCAATACGTTGGGGACGAAGGCGACTGCAGTCTGCAATCACTCTCCCAGCATCCGTTGAATGTCCTCTTCCAAACCCTCCGGTGACACCATCGGTTCGAAGCGCAGGATGGTCTTGCCGTCTTTGGAAACCAAAAACTTGCCGAAGTTCCACTTGATGGCATCGCCTTTGTCGAAACCTGAACCCGTTTTTTGGTGAATCATGTCGAGCTGGGCGGCGAAGGCCTCGTAGCCCTCCGGATATCCGGTGAAAGGGGCTTTTGACTTGAGGAAGGTGTAGAGCGGACTCTCCTTCTTCCCGTTGACATCGACTTTGTCGAACAGCGGGAACGTGACGTTGTAGGTCAACGAACAGAAATTCTGGATCTCCTCGTTGGTGCCGGGTTCCTGCTCGAGGAACTGGTTGCAGGGGAACGCCAGAATTTCCAGTCCTTGGTCCTTGTATTTCAGATAGAGGGCCTCGAGGCCTTCGTATTGCGGGGTGAGCCCGCACTTGCTCGCCACATTGACGATTAGCAGCACCTTGCCTTGGTAGTCGGCCAGCGACACGTCATTGCCTTTGATATCCTTGACCGTGATGTCGTAGATGCTTTTGTACTTTTTGTTTTGTCCGAAGCAACTCACCGCCGCAAGCAGGGCGAAAGTCGCAATGATGAGGGTTTTAACTTTCATAAGGGCTTTTCTTTTTTTGAGCGGCAAAGATACGACATTTTTACTCGCTTCGTTCATACTCCATGGAGAATAATCCCTAAAATGTTTTTGACAAGTATGTTGACGGCCATGGCGAGCAGGCTGACATCGAACACTTATCATCAAAAATCCATCTCAACTGACCGCAAAAATGCAGTATTTATCGTATTGTGAGTCCGTTGACGGTTTCCTGCAGCCCGTTGAGTTGGCGTTGTTCGGTGATTCGTTCAATCACTGCATCGTGAAAGTGTATCTCTTTTCTTTTAATGCCTGCCTGATTTCCTCATCCAATTGATCTTCATCATATTTTGTTGACCAATAATCGCGTTCACTGACTTTTTTGAAATTGAGAAGGTAGTCGGTTCGTAGTCGTGACACGAAATAGAAGTATTCCGGTTTTATCTCATTGGTTGTTACAAAATCATAACTGTCTTCGCCAGAGAAAATGCGCAATCCTTTGTCTGTCGGGAACGAGGACGAAACGGAATGGTATTCGCAAAACCCTTCGATTTTCCAATTCTCGGTACGCATTTTGATAAAAAAACGAACGACACCAAGTTTCTCCTTCTCATAATGATGAAGTGCTTCGTGCAACAAAATCGAGGAAAGACTGCGTGGCAAAAGTTCCGGTTTTCGTGGTTCTATAGAATTTTTCGTCCAGTCGCACGGACGAATCAAAGTTGCCTTCAGGCCGGTTCGCGACAAAGCAAGAGGTTTGCCAATCGCTATTGCCTTTGTTCGAAAGCCGGTCATCGTCCGGCAAAAGTAGAAAGAAATTTTTGGAGAATACTCGCTGTCAACCTCCAACAACTGCGTTCGAAGCGTTTCTGCCATTTGCTTGGCCTCCTCTTTATGCTCAACACCATCGGCATATATGGTAATGCCGTTTTGGGAATAGTTTTTTTTCAGGCCTATGCCACACGCCAGGCGATAGGCTGGAGCCAAAAGAAGCAAGACAGCCAAAATCTCAAGTGCTGTGATGATAATTCTTTTACGATTCTTTCTCATTGCTGTAATGTAATGGGACATCTAATTCCTCAACCAAGGATTTGTTCTAACAATTCCATTTCACGTTTCGCTATTCCAAGACTGGCGGCCATTCTTCGCCAACCTTTGATGGCATTTGTCACCTCACCAATGATCTTGGTGGCCTCATCTTTGCCAATCATGTACTCTTCCGAGGATTCCAAGAGGAGATTCAAATCGGACTTGTTGGTTGAAGAATTGATGAGGAGACTTTGGTATTCGTTCGTGGTGGGATTCAAGTCGTAGGCGGGCGAGAGCATCCAGCCCTTTGAGGTGAGCAGGAAGCCGTGGTTGCGGAAATGGTCGTCTGTGTTGCCAATAGCGATGTTGAACGCCACACGGCGGTAGAGCTGACGCAGATTGTTCTCCACGTCGCAGCAGTTCTGGAGGATGAAATCAACGATGTCGAGATAGCCGTTGCCCGTTTGGGCATCGCTGCCATCCATCAAACCCAAAAGGGTCATCGCTGACGCAAAATGGATTCGTCGTCCGTCGGCAGTTCTGTCGAAACGCTTGGAGAGCAGCGAATGGTATTTTCCACCCGTTGAAATGACACTCGTTTCAGCGGCATTTACACCAGCCTTTTTCGCCAACAGATGGCTCAAATGCTCCCACAACGATACATCGTAATCGTCGTTGCGGGATGGGAACTTGGCCACGTGAAGGCAGCCGTCAGCGTCACGCACACCCGCTTTGGGACGTGCACCGCCCAACGAGCTTCCCGGATGAACGAGTTGCTGAATCCATTTCTTTTCGGGCAAACGGTTCTGCTCCTCGCTTTTCTCAATCTCCATACTGGCGGCAACCAAAGATCGAAGGTCGGCCAATGGAGGAATGCGAAGATGACTGTCGCAGTTGATGAAATCGCCATCGGGTATCGTCTTGAAACGGAAACCACCCATGCGCGAAAAGTCGTCAATGCCAATGAGATAGTCAAATGACGAAAGTCTCCTAATAGGTCGCCGTTCTTCGGCAGCTAAAATCTGTTCGCGTCGGTTTAACAAAAGCCTGCCCCAACGGTCGGGCAACGCATCGCTGAAACAGCCGAAAATGTCACGTCCAGGTTGGGTGTATTGCTGTCCTGGATAGTTGTTGATGTCAGCGCTCAGAAAGAGACTGCCGAATTGCCGAAGCCAATTGTTATCGAACTTGAAAGCATAGCTATCCGAGCCACGAAGCGACTCATAGCCCAATTCGCCCACCAACATCGGTTCATCCAGCCAGTCAAAATCCGCATAAACATATAATGTCTTCATACTCTATCCATTAAACCATCAACTTTAAACCTTTTTCGATGCGCGTTCGCGATGCTTCAGCGCGAGGTCCTGCAAGGCTCTGCCCATCTCATCCTTCTGCGCCAAAAGCAGAATGTCATCATCCAATTGTAAAGCATATAACACCCTGAGATAGATACCGATAGCCACCGTGGGCGTGCCTTTTTCAATCCGCGCCACGGTTAGTGGCGAACAGGTGGCTCGTTCAGCCACTTGTGCTATGCTGAGATTACGTCTCAAGCGTGCCAGCTTGATTTGCTCGCCCACCGTCTGCATCTTTTGCTCCAACTTTCGCGGCAGTTTGTTGCCCATCGTCGTTTTGCTCATAACCAAACAACTAATAATTAAGAGCGCAAAAATACAATTTTTTCTTTATTTTATGATAGGTTGATAAATATCCCTGTCCATATTCTTGAACACATTGAAAACCACCTGTCTGACGCTACAATCGGGATGTGCGTTCAGGTAGTCTTTGACGGTTTGCACGGCGATTTCGGCGGCCAGCTGGTTCGGGAAGCGGAACTCGCCCGTGGAGATGCAGCAAAAGGCGATGTTTTCGAGATGGTTCTCATCGGCACACGCCATAATGTTACGGTAACTGGAGGCCAATTGTTCCTTCTGGGATGCCGTCGGGATGCCGTTGGGAATGATCGGCCCGACGGTGTGGATGACGTACTTGCACGGCAGGTTGTAGGCCTTGGTGATTTTGGCCCGCCCCGTCGGTTCCGGATGTCCTTGTTGCAGCATCAGCCGGTGACATTCCTCGCGCAGCTGCACGCCCGCCGCGGAATGGATGGCGTTGTCGATGCACTTGTGCAACGGATGGAAACAGCCCAGCATCTGCGCATTGGCGGCGTTGACGATGGCGTCCACGCTGAGACGGGTGATGTCGCCCTGCCATAACGACAATTGTTTTCCTGTAGGGGCGAAAAATTTTTCGCCCCTACAAACACCCACAATATCATCTAATTTCACAACACCCCTTTCCTGCAATTGCGCCTGCAATTCTTCATCCTGCAAACGCAGGAACTCCTCGCTGACGGGTTTGGGTTCGCGCACGTTGCGCAGGGCGCGGAACAGGTCGCGCTTGCCTTGCAAATCCTCGGGAATCCGCATCTCGGCATATTGCAGGTCTTCGTCAATAAGGTATCGGATTAATATGTCAATTCGTGTCATCACAACTACTAACTACTAACTGCTAACTGCTAACTGGTTCAACACATCATTAATATCCGCATCAATCACAATCGACCGGTCAGCGATTTGGTCCACGGTGAACGCCTCGCCGAGGTTGACGGTGACGTAGGTGGCGTTCGGGTTCTGCATCGTCCAACGGATGAAGGGAATCTTGAAGATGACGGGCGTGTTGCCGCCGCTGCCCAAATCCAGGAACAACACCTTGCCGTCTTTGTGCCGCCGGATAAATTCGGTGTATCGTTCCGATGCCGCGTGCCAGCCCTCGTCCTCCACGAAGGTCTCGTCGGCGCGCAGGTTGACCTTCATCGGACCGCCACAGACGGGACAACGCGGAATCAATTCCGAAGGGATGCGCATATCCATCTGTTCCGCAATCATCCGTTTCACCAATTCCTCGTTGTCGTAGGTTTTCTGGTGACAAGGTTTCGCGCATTGGAACAGGCCGTAGTCGCCCTGCGTGTAGAACAACCGCTGTTTGTCAAACCCCGCTTTCTGGAACTGGTGATCGACATTGGTGGTGATGACGAAATAGTCCTTCTCCTGCAGCAGTTTGAGCAGGTTGTCATAGACGGGCTTCGGGGCGGGCACGTAGCGGTTGTAGTAGATGTGGCGGCTCCAGTAGGCCCAATGTTCCTCTTCGTTGGGAAACGGGTAGAAGCCCGCCGAGTACATATCGGTGAAGCCGTATTTCCCGATGAAGTCGGCAAAGTGCCGCTGGAAGCGCTCGCCGGAATAGGTGAAGCCCGCCGAGGTGGAGAGCCCCGCCCCGGCACCGACGATGATGGCGTCGGCGGATTGCAATGCTTTTCGCAGTTTCTCTATTTCCATAATTTCAATAAACGCGGCAAATATACACAAAATTCCGCGACTCAAATCAAAACTTGGGTCGCGGAATTAAGACAAAGGACGAAATGTCCGTTACATTGACGAAGTGCCTATCGGAAAATCACCTTCCGTGTCTGCTTTTGGCCGTGGGAGGTCAGCCGCAACATGTAGATCCCGTTCGGCAGGTTGCCGCGTTCCAGCCTCAGCGTCGATTCGACCGCCGCCAGTTGCTGCGTTCTCAAAACACGCCCGCTGATATCCAGCAAATCGACCGACATCTCCTCGTTGGCATTCTTCACCGACACCACCACATAGTCGTGCGCGGGATTGGGCGCGATGGAGAAATCCATACCGTTGTACTCATTCACACCGGTCAGCACTGTCAAATTCAGCGTGATGATGCTGTCACAACCGTTGACCGTGGTCAGGTTTTGCGTGTAAGTACCTGCCGCGCTGGCATTGAAACCGTACTGCGTGTAGGTTTCCCCTGCCGTGATGCTGTCGCTAATGGTGATGTTGTACGTCGGGTTCACCGTCAGGGTCAGCGTGTAAACGGTGTCGTTGGATGTGTAGGTGTAGCTACCGGCTGTGGTGTAGTTGCCGTCGCCGAACTCAAAGCTCTCGCCGTCGCAAATGCTCTCGTTCAGAACGACATAAATGGTATCGACCACCACCGTGGTGTCCTCCGGCGTATAGAAATCCACTGTCACATTGTCCATGAAAAGGTTGTATCCGTAGTCGGAGGTGGCCTTGAAAATCAGATACACCGCCTCATTCTGCACGGGGACTGTCACGGAAACGGTGTCCCAGCCGCTCATGGAGGGATCGTATCCGAAAACGGTGGTCAGGAGCGTCGCGTTGGCCGTGTCTGCCGAGGTGTTGACGTAAACCTCGATTTTGTCATTTGCCTGATAGATATCCTGCTTGAAGTAGGCAAACGTGAGGGTCATGTCTTGTGGGATGGATAGAGCGGGAGAGGTCATCGTGCCCCAGCTGCCCGACGGGAAGCTCCAACAGTCGTATTTCAGCATGGCGCTTCCGGAGTATGGCGCACAGGTCGGATAACTGCCGGTGGCAACCACCTGCCAATCCTGTCCGGCCGAAGAGGCATCTAAAGACCAGCAACCCAGTCCGTTTTCGAAACTGTCGGTCCACGGGAATTGCGTGACCGTCTCGCAAGGCGTTGAAAAGGTGAAAACCTGCGAGGGTGCCGATTCGCCGCCCCCGTCACAAAGGGTGACGATATAGTATTGATAAACAGTGTTATAGGGAAGATTATACAGCGCGTAATAGTTGTCCGTATAAACTTCGACGGAGTCGAACTGGGAATCAACGGAGGTCTTGTAGTAAACTCTGGCACCGTAGGCATTGTTCGTGTATGTCCACGAGATGGTGGCATCGAGATTGTCCACGCTGGCGGAAATCTGAACGGGCGGCGTGCAGTCGGGAGTCTCAAACAGGGCCACGTTGTCGATGAAGCAGCTCGGGAAAACATGGGTGGAGTTGGCCTTGCTGAACCAGAAGGCGATGTGACGGCCCGAGTCGGCGTAGGTGGCAAAGTTGATTTCCTTGGGCTCCCAGCCGCTGACACTGCCTTCGCGCCACACGGTATCCACCGGCACAAAGGTCAGCGTGTCGGACGGATCCGACATCACGCCCACCACCATGCGCGTGATGTTCTGCTGGGCGGACCTGAAGTTGAACGACATCGAGACATTCTGCATTGACCAGACGCTGTCCAAGGCGGGTAGAACAAGGAACGACGAGTAGGTGTCCATCAGCATGAACATCATCGATTGGTTGGGGTCGCTCGCGCTGCCGCCGTTGATGACGGGATAGTAGCTGCCGTAAGCTTGGTTGTACTCCTGCGAAATCTTGGTCCAGCAGGTGGGGATAGAGGAGAAGTCGCCGGAATAGCCCTCGAAATCTTCCAGCATCGGGAGGGTCATCACGCAGTTGGTGTCCGGGGTGGAGGGCTCGCCAGAGGAGAAAGAGAACACCACGTTCGGACGGTCGTAGTGGTTGCCATGGGTCCCTTCGGGGATGGAATCCATCACCGTGGTAAAGGAGACCTGAGTTCCGTCCTGCACCCGGTTCCAGCAATTGTTGACCGTTCCGTTGTTGACGTAAATCTCTGTCTCACAGTCTCCCATACTAGGGAAGGGGTCGCAGGCTTCACCTTCCACCAAGACAATTAGATTGCCGCCGCCGTAAGAGAAAGGCTGTGTGAAGGAGAACTCTTTCCAGTAGTCGTCCCACTGGATGTCGCAGCCAAGGGAGTCATACACCAGCGTGGCGGCGCTCACCATGGAGCCCCATGTCTGCGACAAATCAATGGCAGGATCGGAGGTCTCCAACAAATAGATCTTGATCCGTTTGTCACCGTCGTTGACAGGATAATTGCCGTATGTGATGTGATACGACAAGGATTCTATATCGCCTGCCGAATGGTTGATTTCGTTGCCGAGATACAGCGCGGCCGACAAGTGGTAGCCGTAAGCACCCGGCATTGCCGAATGGATGGATGTCGTTGTGCCACTGCCGATGGTGTCGGAAGTGGTCGTTTGGGCGCTTAGCGCGAAGAATGACAGCACAAACGCCGTCAAAACCAGGATTCTTTGAATGGATAATCTTTCTGCCATACTTTTTTATAATAGTGTAATTTTATTTTTCGTGCGGCAAAAATACTATTTGTCCACCCGTTCAAACTCCCCTGTTTATGGGAGTTTTGGCGAAGAAGTACTTATTTTTGGCTATGGCTGGAATCCCTTGTTCAGGACGATGTTGCTGTGTTTCGTCATCCACCTTTGACAATGACTTAAGATAAATCGAGAGAAGATAGTGTACTTTGATGAATCCCTCGCCCGAAAATAGCCACTTATTGGGATATTCCCACGCTCAGGAAATCGGATTTTTGCCGTCGGAAATATCAAATGGACAGATTATGGGACTTTTAAGCAAATTTTTCAGCAACGCCAGAAAGCCGGAGGGCTTTTTAGGCAAAATAATGGTGAACGGAATGAACGGCGGCGGTCACGCTGCGATGGCGAATTGGGCGTTGGAAATGGTGACGATTGGCCGTGACGACCGCATTCTCGACATCGGGTGCGGCGGTGGCGCGAATATCGCCCGGCTGCTGCAACGCACCCTCCAGGGAACCGTCACGGGTATCGATTTCTCGCCAGTGTCCGTACGGAAATCAACGAAAGTGAACGCCAAAGCCATTCGGGAAGGTCGCTGCAAGGTTTTGGAAGGCAATGTCGCCAACCTCCCGTTCGCCGATGGCTCGTTCGACGTGGTGACCGCCTTCGAGACCATCTACTTTTGGCCCGACATCGAGCATTGCTTCAACGAGGTGAAAAGGGTGCTGAAACCCGGCGGTCAATTCGTCATTGTCAACGAATCAGACGGCCGCGGCGAAATGGATGCCAAATGGGAGAGCATGATCGAGGGTATGCACACCTACACGCCGGAAGAAGTACGGCTCCATCTGACGAATGTCGGCTTCCGCGACCTCAACATCACGGTGAACGAGGAAAAGCGGTGGCTGTGCACGACGGCGAGGAAATGATCAATCGTTCCGGCTTTCTGTTTGAGTTATCAGGTTTGAGCACTTTGTTTCGGTGCCACACATAATCCGGCATTGTCGCTTTTCTTCCATCATCATCCTATTGGCGACAACCTCCATCCATTGTCCCCGTGGTAGATCATCTGGCGGGTCATGCCACCGTCGATACAGATGTTCTCGCCGGTGATAAAGCCGGCCTTGTCGGAGCAGAGATACAGCACCATGTTGGCGATGTCCAAGGGATTGCCCACACGACCCGCCGGTTGCTGCACGGCGTCGGGACCCTCATAGACGGTGTATTGGGTGTCGATCCAGCCCGGGGAGATGGAGTTGACGCGCACCTTCCTCGCCAGACTGACCGCCAGCGCGTGGGTCAGCGCGGCGATGCCACCCTTGGCGGCCGTGTAGCTCTCGGTCTGCGGCTGACTCATACGGTCGCGGGACGAGGAGATGTTGACGATGGCGGCGCCCTCCGCAAAGTGCGGGGCAAAGAGCTTGGCGAGGTAGAACGGGGCTGTCACGCCCACGCTCAGGGCATACTGGAACTCCTCGTAGCTGCACTCCGCAAGCCCCTTCATCAGCGGCAGGGCATTGTTGACGAGGTAATCCACACGACCGTGCTTCGCGATTACCTCCTTGGCGAACAGTTCCAGCACCTCCTTGTCGGCAAGGTCGCCGACGAAATGGTCGCCTGGCTGCTTGTCGATGACACAAACGGTGGCCCCGGCTTTCCGGAACTCCTCGGCGATGCATCGTCCGATGCCCTGCGCGCCGCCCGTGACGACGGCAATCTTGTTGTTGAAATCCATATCTATTCTCCGTTAAAAATACTCTTCCGTGGCAAATTCGTACTGCGAAATGAATATCTGCTTGATAGCGTGCAGGTTGTTCTATTCCGCATCGGTGCAAAAATAGCAATTTTTTGCAAATTTTCGCCCCTTCCGCGTCTTTTCGCAATCCAAAATTCGATTATTTTCTCAGATTTCCCACCCAGATTTTCCCAGATTTCTGGCCGCAGGCCACCCCATCCATTGGCCGCAGGCCTACGTTTGCGTGAAGCAGTGAAAGCAAGATATAAGGCAAAAATCATCTATCGGAAATCCGCGCAAATCCGTGCGATCCGTGGAGAGCCGCCCACGCAAAATAGCCATTTATAGGGATTCCCATCTGACAGAAAATGTGCATTTTTGCGGCGTGAAAGATTAAGGATATGAAAAAAGCAGCCTTATTACTCCTATTACTGGCATTTGCCGTCGGCCTCAAAGCGCAGAAAAAACAACTGTTTGATGGGGGAATGATGGTCCACACGGGCTATCTCATTGACCATATCCCGGCACTGGATTACAAAGCCAGCGGGATGTCTTTCGGACTTGGCGGCGTGCTGCGCTTCCACGTCGGCAATCACGTGCGCTTAGGTGGCGAAGGCTATGTCTCCACGCTCCCCCAGAAGCGCAACGGCAGCTATATCCGTATGGGTTGGGGCGGCATGGTGGCCGATTTCTACTGGCCGGTAAAGCGGTGGAGTCCGTATGCCGGGGTATGCGTAGGAGGCGGCAAAGCATCAACACTGCTCGTTCTCGACGGTTCTTCCGACAGCGACTGGGAAGCCGAGACAAACGCGGTGGTACACAAAGAGCACTTTTTCTTCGTCAACCCCTACCTCGGAGTGGAGTTCGCGCTCACCGAAGCGGTCCACCTCACGCTCAAGGCCGACCACCTCTTCCCCTTCAAGGGCGACGCCGTGCCCAAAGGAGTGCGCGTTTACTTCGGATTCGTGTTTGCACATTAGCGGTAATCAGGATAGGGGTGCCTGCCGCTGCATTTTCCCCTTCTTATTTCACCCCTTTGAACTCGAAGCCCGCCTGCTCCACGGCTTTGCGGATGTCGTTCTCGCTTGCGGTGCCCGTGACCACAAGCGTGTTGGCGGCCGGGGTGGCCTCGCAGGTCTCAACGCCTTTCAACTTGCCCACAGCACCGACAGCTTGTTGTCGCGCGACAGATACTTGGCATGGAACCGCTTCGGCACGAACACATGCAGAACTCCGGCGATAAGGAATCCCAACAGCAGATAGGGGCTCATGGCGTTGAACACAGACAGAAACCCATTTGGCGGCTTGATTTTCTCATATAATTATACTGTTTTCTCTATAGGAATAGCATTTCATTAAAACCTTGCCAGCATCATCCGTGAAACCGGAGATGCTGGATGAAGGTTTACTGATCAAAGACGGGAATGGTTACAAGAAACCTTAGATACCGAACAGCTTCATGTCCTCTTCTATCGTGCTGATTCCGCCAATACCGAAGTTCTCGACGAGCACATTGGCCACATTGGGCGAGAGGAAGGCAGGCAAGGTGGGACCGAGGTGGATATTCTTCACACCAAGGCTCAGCAGGGCCAGCAGCACAATGACGGCCTTCTGCTCGTACCACGCGATGTTATAGGCGATGGGCAGTTGGTTCACATCGTCCAAACCGAACACTTCCTTGAGTTTCAATGCGATAAGAGCTAAAGAATAGCTGTCGTTGCACTGGCCGGCGTCCAACACGCGCGGGATGCCACCGATGTCGCCTAAGGCGAGCTTGTTGTATTTGTATTTGGCACAACCCGCCGTCAGGATGACGCAATCCTTGGGCAGCGCTTTAGCAAACTCGGTGTAGTATTCGCGGCTCTTCATGCGACCGTCGCAGCCCGCCATCACCACGAACTTGCGGATGGCACCGCTCTTCACGGCCTCCACCACCTTGTCGGCGAGGGCAAACACCTGCTCGTGCGCGAAACCGCCCACAATCTTGCCCGTCTCAATCTCCTTCGGGGCCTGACAGGTCTTGGCTAATGTGATGATTTCGCTGAAGTCTTTCTTGCCGTTGGCATCGGCGGGGATGTGCTTCCAACCCGGGAATCCCGTGCTGTTGGTGGTGAACACGCGGTCTTTGTAGGTGGCGCTGCCGGTTGGCGGCACGATGCAGTTGGTAGTGAACAAAATAGGACCGTTGAAGGCTTCAAACTCCTCGCGTTGCTTCCACCAAGCATTGCCGTAGTTGCCCTTCAGGTGGGCGTATTGTTTAAGTTTGGGATAGTAGTGTGCAGGGAGCATCTCGCTGTGGGTATAGATGTCGATGCCCGCGTCCTTGCTCTGCTCCAGCAGTTGCTCGATGTCGTTCAGATCGTGTCCGCTGATGAGGATACCCGGACGGTTGCCCACTCCGATGTTCACTTCTGTGATTTCGGGGTTGCCGAAAGCGGTGGTGTTGGCTTTGTCGAGCAGGGCCATTGCCTTCACGCCCCATTCGCCGGTCTTCAGCGCAAGGGCGGTGAGCTCGTTGGCATCGTTGCAGGTGACAAGCTGTCCGAGGGTTTGCAGGATAAACTCGTTGATATCGCTATCAACCTGACCAAGGCGGGCGGCATGCTCCAAATAGGCGGCCATACCTTTGAGACCGTACATGGTGAGTTCTTTCAGCGAGCGGATATCCTTGTTGCTTTCAGCGAGGATGCCCACGGTTTGCGCTTTCTCATCGTATTGTTCGCGAGTGCCGTTCCATTCCAAAACATCAAGTTTAGGCAGCTCAATACCTTGCTTGTTGGTTACGCGATCTTTGAACATGTCGCGGATTTCCAAGCCCTTGTCAATGCGGGCGTAGATGCTCTCCATGTCGAAATTGGCGTTGGTAATGGTGCAGAACAGCGCGTCGTTCACAAAAGCGTGGATGCTCTTGCGGAAGTCGCAATAGTCGTGACCGCAACCATGTTGATGGTGATTGGCGATAACGCCAAGTCCTTTGATGACATAAATCAGAAGGTCTTGTGCATGAGCCACTTGCGGGGTCTTTCCGCACACACCTGAAATCTTGCAGCCGGCGCATCCGGCAGTTTCCTGACACTGGAAACAAAACATTTTCTCGTTCATAATGTATAAGGTTTAAGTTAATACTGAATTCTGGTGGCAAAAATACAACCGCCCCACAACGTGAAGCGTAACATTTGTTACCAGACGCATTTTTTTTTATTTTTGCCGAAAATTATGGGTATGGAGGAACTGAAACGAATCAAGCTCTTTGCAAAATGCGGCGACGAGGCCTTGGAATGGCTGTTGAACCAGCCTTGCCGCCGGCAGGAATACCCGGCCGGAAGGCGCATGTTCAACCCCGGCGACCCATGTCGGGCGTTGATGGTGCTTGTGGAGGGTCAGGCCGAATCGCGGATGATGGGTGAGGAGGGGCGCGAACTGCTTGTTGACCGCCTGAAAGCCCCGATGCTGCTGGCACCGGCGTTCCTTTTCGCTACCCCCAACATCATTCCCGTTGAAGTTACCGCAGTTACGGACTGCGTCGTGTGGCACATCAACCGCG
>JAEEGG010008179.1_pt1 | contig 23823 bp, 20 predicted proteins | sample 9134161 | NCBI WGS metagenome assembly JAEEGG01 (sample SAMN16246543, study PRJNA631951) | gut metagenome | biome: gut microbiome; feature: rumen; material: CR-attached | host: Bos | place: Iran: Karaj | collected 2018-10
GGAAGCCATCGAATTCGCCGCTGCGGCATCCTGTCTCAAACACACGATCATCGGCGACTACAACCGCGTGACGGTGGCCGAAGTCGAAGGTCTCATCAAAGGCGGCGGATCCGGCCGCGTTTCCCGGTAAGCTATGGCTAAATTCAAGAAGATCGATACGATCAATGTGATCCGGACGACGGGGGTCGTGCCGGTGTTCTACAATGCGGATGTGGAGCTGACGAAGAAGGTCGTGAAGGCCTGTTACGACGGCGGCATCCGGGCGTTCGAGTTTACGAACCGGGGCGACGGGGCCCATCGGGTATTCAAGGATGTCATCGAGTTTGCCCGCGAGGAGTGCCCCGATATGGCCTTCGGTGCGGGAACGATCCTCGATGCTCCGACAGCGGTGCTGTATATGCAGCTCGGCGCCGATTTCCTCGTGTCGCCCTGTCTTTCCGAAGAGGTCGTGAAGGTGGCCAACCGCCGGGGTGTGCCCTACAGCCCGGGCTGCGGGACCGTCTCCGAGATGGTCCGCGCCATGGAGCTGGGCTGCGACCTGGTGAAGGTCTTCCCGGCCGGCAACGTCGGCGGTCCTTCCTTCGTGAAGAACGTCCTCGGCCCGCTGCCGTGGGCCATGATCATGGCCACCGGCGCGGTCGAGCCGACCGAAGACAACCTCAAGGCCTGGGCCGCCTCCGGCGTCACCGCCGTCGGCATGGGCTCCAAGCTCTTCCCGAAAGACAAACTCGCTTCCGGCGACTGGGCGGGCATCGCCGCGCTCTGCGCGAAATGCCTGGAATGGTTCAAGAAGTAAATCGGGCCCGGAATTCGTCCTGGTAGGATTCGCCAAGCGGCAGGCTGGTCCCGTCATCGAGCGTGACGGAATGGCGCCGGGCTTCGCGGACCCGGGCGATCGGAACGATAAACGATTTGTGGATGCGGAGGAATCTGCCTTGCGGCAGTTCCTCCGCCATCTTTTTCATCCGGTACAGCACGACCAGCGGGGCGTTTTCCCCGTCGAGATGGACCTTGAGATATTCGCCCATCCCTTCGATGTAACGGATGCGCCCGGTGTCGATCTGGAGGCTCCGGTTCGGGGTGTTGAGGCGGAGGAAACCGTCGCCCGGATCCTGAGCGGACCGGCGGTAGGCGAGTCTTTCCTCGACCTTGGCGATGGCCTGCCGGAATTCATCGAGACTGAACGGCTTGAGCAGATAGTCCACGGCATTGACGCGGAAGCCCTCTACGGCGTATTCGGAATAGGCGGTCGTGAAAACCACGAGCGGCGGCTCTTTCAGGGAGCGGACGAACTCCATGCCGCTCAGGTCGGGCATATTGATGTCGACCAGCATCGCGTCGGCCTGCGCAAGCCAGGGCGTTGCCTCCGCGGCGCTGCGGCACGCGGCCAGCAGCTCGATGCCGGGCGTTTTTTCAATGTAAACTTCCAGCAGCCTGAGCGCGAGCGGCTCATCGTCTATGGCCAGGACCTTGATCATGCGGGGATATCGAGAAAGACATTGTAGATGCCCGCTTCTTCTTCGATTTCGAGCCGGTAATCGGTATCGTAAAGCAGGGAAAGGCGTTTGCGGATGTTGTCCAGGCCGAGGCCGTGCTGCCCGTCCTGGCGGCCTTCGTGCCGGGAATTGAGACAGTGGAAGGTTACCCGTCCGGCATCAATATACACAGCCACTTTGACGAACGATTCTTCCGTGTAGCTGATACCGTGCTTGAAGGCATTCTCGACGAACGAAGCCATCAGCAGCGGTGGCACCAGGGCGCCGCCGGTCTCTTCCGGGAAATCCGCCTCGATGACGATCTCTTCCGGATAGCGCAGGCGCATCAGGGACAGGTAGTGCCTCATATATTCGAGCTCGCGCGAAAGGGGAATCGTAGGTTCGTCACCCTCATACAGGACGATGCGCATCAACTTGGAGAATTCGCCCACGGCTTCCGTCGCCTTGTCCGGATCGGTAAGGATGAGCGACTGGATGTTGTTGAGCGTATTCATGAAGAAATGCGGATTGATCTGGTAGCGGAGCGCTTCGAGCTGTTGCTGCAGGCTGACGGTTTCCAGTTCCTTCAGCCTTTTTTCATCCTGCCGCATCCGGCGGTAGGAAATCAGGCCCAGGTCGCCGCCGATCAGCAGGATTCCGATGGCCAGTTCCATCCATTCCGGGCGCATCGGACCTTTTCCCGGCTGACGGTCGGGACTGGGAGGCGGCAGTTCCCGCTGTTCCTGCCCGGGCGGCATCGGCCGGTGATGCCCGTAGAAGCACCAGAGGCCGAACAGCGCGAGCAAAGCGGCCGTCAGTACGCCGTACCATACTTTCCTGCTGCGCAGCATCGGCGCCAGCAGGAAATGATGAATTCCCACCAGCAGCACGAAGGGGAGGATACCCGATAGCGACAGTCCCATAGTATGTTTCTTTGTTCTACAAAATTACGGATTATTCCCGGAATTGCCGGCCTGTTCGTTGAAGAAATCCGGGGTTTCGTTGAATCGTTTCGGGACTGGCTGAATTCTTGAAAAAAACATTTTCATTCCGAATCATCAAAAACATACGCGATATGAAACAGTTTTTTCTTTTTTTACCTTTGGCCGCCCTGCTGGCGGGCGGATGCGTCGATTTCGAGGGGGATGAACCCCTGCCCGTCGACGATACGGTGATCAGTGGGATTTCCGTTCCCACTGTCGATGAATCTGCGTTTGCTGCCAACATCGTTGCGGCTGGCACGGCTGCGACGACGACCTACGATTTCGGCGATGCCGATACTTCCGACGACAATATTGCGGGGACGACGTTCGACCGCATCATCTCCATCGTCTTCGGCGGCAGCCAGGCGACGGTGACCGGCGACGAGAACGGCATCGTGACCGTTTCCGGCAATCACGTGACCGTCAACAACACCACCAAGGAAGCCATCGTCTACGACCTGAGCGGCACCGCGACCGACGGCTTCTTTAAACTCTACAGTTCGAAGAAGCAGGCCATCCGCCTCAGCGGCCTGGGACTGACCAACCCTTCCGGCGCGGCCATCAACAACCAGAGCAAGAAACGCACGTTCGTCATCGTCGAGGGGTCCAACGCCCTGGCCGATGGGGCCAAGTACACGGCGACGCCCGATGATGAAGACGAGAAGGCCGCCTTCTTCAGCGAAGGCCAGCTGATCTTCTGCGGCAAGGGCAATCTGGTCGTCAAGGCCAGCGGCAAAGCCGGCATCACGAGCGACGACTATGTCCGCTTTATGTCGAGCCCGACCGTCAAGATTGCCTCCAGCGCCGGCCACGCCGTGCGCGGCAAAGACGCTATCATCATGACGGCCGGCGACGTGACCGCCGCCACTTCCGCCGCGATGAAGAAAGGCTTCACCTCCGACTCGCTGGTGCGCTTCGAAGGCGGCAAGACCACCATCAGCGTAACCGGCTCCGCCGCTTACGACGATGAAGACGCCGAATACACCGGCACGGCCGGCATCAAGGCTGACAAGCTCTTTGAAATGCTCGACGGCACCCTTACCATCAGCAACACCGGCACCGGCGGCAAAGGCATCAGCGGCGACGCCGACGGCTACTTCGCCGGCGGATCGGTCACGGTGGTTACCACCGGGTCCAACTACAAAACGAATAACGACTCGGTCTCGGCCAAAGGCATCAAGTTCGACGGAAATCTGACGATCTCTGGCGGCACGGTCAGCGTAAGCTGCAAGTCGCACGAAGGCATCGAGGCGAAGGGCACGCTCGACATTACCGGCGGTGTTGTCTTCAGCCAGTCCGGCGATGATGCCATCAACGCCGGCAGCCATCTGACCATCTCCGACGGTTCCGTCTTCGCCTGGTCGACTGGCAACGACGGCATCGACGCCAACGGCAACTGCTACATAAAGGGCGGCGTGGTCTACGCCATCGGCGCCGGCGGCGCCGAGGTGGCGGTCGACGCCAACACCGAAGGCGGCTGCAAACTTTATGTCCAGGGAGGCACGCTCGTAGCCATCGGCGGTCTGGAGCGGGGTGCCACGCTCTCCCAAGCCTGCTATTCCTCCAACACCTGGAACAAGAACACCTGGTACGGCCTGACGGTCGGCAACGCCGTCTTCGCCTTCAAGACGCCCGCCAACGCCGGATCATCCCTGATCGTCTCCGGCAGCTCGACGCCCACGCTCAAATCGGGTGTCAGCGTCAGCGGCGGCACCGAACTCTTCGGCGGCTACGCCTACAGCGGCACCACGCTCAGCGGCGGTTCCTCCGTCAAGCTGAGCAGCTACACCTCCGCCGCCGGCGGTCCCGGCTTCGGCTGGTAGAATTACAGTTCGTCGTTCTCCGTGCGGGCGATGATCTCGTCCTGGAGTTGAGACGTCATATCATTGAAATAGTCGGAATAACCGGCGACGCGGACCAGGAGGTCGCGGTAGTCATCGGGATGTTTCTGGGCGTCGAGGAGGGTTTCCGTATCCACAATGTTGAACTGGATATGATGACCGCCCAGATGGAAGTAGGAGCGGATGAGACTGCCGAGTTTCCGGACATCGTCGTCGGTTTTCAGAAGCGACGGGACAAAGCGCACGTTGAGCAGTGTCCCGCCGCTCTTCGTTTGGTCGAGCTTGCCGAGCGAGCGCACCACGGCCGTGGGGCCGTGGGTGTCGGCGCCGTGGGCAGGGGAGGTGCCGTCGCTGATGGCGAAGTGCGCGAAGCGCCCGTTGACCGATGCACCGCAGACCTGGCCGAAATAGTTGTGGCAGGTCGTCGAGAGCATATTGAGGCAAGTCTTGCCGCCACGGGTGTTCGGCCGGCCTTCGATGGCCTTCACCAGATCGTCGTACACGCGGACTGCGATCTCGTCGGCATACGGATCGTCGTTGCCGAAGAACGGCGTGTGGTTGCGGATCCACTGGCGGAGTATCTCCTCGCCTTCGAAGTTCCGCGCGACCGCGTCGAGAAGCTGGTCCATCGTGAAGCGCTTGTCTTCGAACACGTGCTTCTTCAGTACCGACAGGCAGTCGGTGATGGTGCCCAGGCCCGTGCACTGGATGTACGTGGTATTGTACCGTGCGCCGCCGCTGTAGTAGTCGCGGCCTTTCTCGATGCAGTCGTCGATCCAGAGGCTCAGGAACGTGGCCGGCGCATAGAGCGAGAACATCCGTTCGATGTAGTTGTTGACCGACAGCTTGAGGTTCACGAAATAGATCATCTGCTGCCGCCAGGCTTCGTAGAGTTCCTCGAAGGAGCGGAAGGCGCGCGGATCGCCCGTCTCAAGCCCGAGCTTCTTGCCCGTCTCGGGGTCGACGCCGTTGTTCAGGGTGATTTCCAGAATCTTAGGTGTGTTGAGGTATCCCGTCAGCAGATAGGCCTCCTTGCCGAAGGCGCCTACTTCGATGCAGCCGGAGCAACCGCCTTCGCGGGCGTCCTCGAGCGTCTTGCCCTGCCGCACCAGTTCCTGCACGTACGTGTCCGGGTTGAACACCGACGGATAGCCGTGCCCCAGCCGGATGACCTTGATGCCCGCCTCGAGGAACTCATCGGGCGTGTTCTCCGCGATATGGATAGAGAGGCCAGGCTGAAGCTCGTGCAGTTCTTCCTGGATTTCCAGCATCATATAGGAAAGCTCATTGACGCCGCTGCGGCCTTCGCGGTCCACGCCGCCGATGTTGATGTTGGTGAAGTCGTTGTAGGTGCCCGACTCGCGCGCGGTGATGCCCACCTTCGGCGGTGCGGGCTGGTTGTTGAATTTGATCCACAGGCAGCTCAGCAGCTCCTTGGCCTTGTCGCGCGTCAGCGTGCCGTCTTCCATGCCTTTCCGGTAGAACGGATAGAGATGCTGGTCGATGTGCCCCGGGTTCATGCTGTCCCAGCCGTTGAGTTCGGTGACGGTGCCCAGGTGGACGAACCAGTACATCTGGATGGCTTCCCAGAGGTCGCGCGGCGCGTGGGCGGGGACCCAGTGGCAGACGTCGGCGATCTTCTCGAGTTCGGCGCGGCGCACCGGGTCCAGTTCTGTGGCGGCCATTTCCTCGGCCAGGGCGGCGTGTCGCTCGGCCAGCAAGATGGCCGCGTCGCACGAGATGCTCATCGCTTCGAGTTCCTGCTGCTTGTCGGTGGCTTCCGGGTCGTTGATATAGTCGAGCGCCGCGATCCGGGCGCGGATGCGTTCCTTCAGGTCGAGCAGGCCGGTGTGGTACATCTTTCCGTCCATCGCCGTATGGCCTGCGGCGCGCTGCTCCATGAATTCCGTGAACACGCCGGCGTGGTAGGCGTCTTCCCATTCCTTCGACACGTGGCCGAAGATGCGTTCGCGCTGCGTCTTGCCTTCCCAGTAGGGAATGACCTCGCGGGCGTAGGTGTCGATGTCTTCCTGGCTGATGTGATAGGCCTGCAGGTCGCGGGTGTCGAGCACGCGGAGGTCTTCCACGCTGTGGCAGGTCAGTTCCGGGAAGGTCGGCACGGCTTTCGGCCGCGGACCGCGCTCGCCGACGATGAGTTCGTCGTCGCCGATGTAGATGGCTTTCTTCGCGCAGATCTCGTAGAAGTTCTTCGCCCGGAGCACGGGCACGGGATACTTGCCGTAATTCTTTTTATAGAAAGAGGTTTCGATCAACGCCCGTTCGATGGTCAGGGTTGCGGGGGTCTCGACGCTCTCCTGGCGCAGGCGCCGGATCCGGTCGTTCATTCCGCCGTCGCAGGCGGGGTTCTTGATGGCGAAGTGCATGGTCAGTGTATTGAACCTTCGAATTTACGGAAAAATTCGTAATTTCGTCGGATAATTGATCACGGTCATGGCCCTGCTCTTCGATATCAAGCGTTATGCCCTCCACGACGGCCCCGGCATCCGGACCACCCTTTTCCTGAAGGGCTGTCCGCTCCGCTGCGTCTGGTGCCATAACCCCGAGAGCTGGAGCCCGCTCCCGCAACGGCTCTACAAGCGGAGCCGCTGCATCGGCTGCTCCACCTGCGTGGACGCCTGCCCGCAGGGGGCGCTGGTCCTGACACCCGAGGGCATCCGCCCCACGGGCGCCGAGTGCACCCTCTGCGGTGCCTGTGCCCGCGAATGTCCCGCCAAAGCCCTGGAAATCAGCGGCCGCGCCTGGCCGATGGACGAACTGTTGGCAGAAGTGGAGAAGGAACGCGACGTGATGGAGCGCAGCGGGGGAGGTGTGACGCTCTGTGGCGGGGAACCGCTGATGCACCCGGATTATACCCTGGAACTCCTGCGGGAATTGGGACGCCGGGGTTTTCACCGTACCGTCGATACGACGCTGTATGCCGCGCCCGGCGTGGTGCGTGCCATCGCTGCCGAATGCGAATTGCTGCTGGTCGATCTGAAGGTGATGGACAGCGCCTTGCACGCGCATTTTACAGGGGTTCCCAATGAACGCATCCTGGAGAACATCGCACTGGTGGCGGCGCTGGGCGTGCCGTATTACATCCGTATTCCGCTCATCGTCGGTGTCAATGCGGACGATGCCAACCGGGATGCCGTCGTCCGTTTCCTGAAATCGCTTCCCGCACTGCCCGGGGAAGTGGACCTGCTTCCGTATCACGACATCGGGAAGGGCAAGCACGAGCGCCTGGGTTCGGTCTATAATCCCGACGGGATTCCGATGGCTGCGCCGTCCGGGGCGGTGCTGGATGCCTGGCTCGAAAGTTTGAGAATTTTCGTGAAATCCGAAATTATTTGATAACTTTGCAATCCGTTGCGGTAGTAGCTCAGTTGGTAGAGCGTTGGCTTCCCAAGCCGAAGGTCGCGGGATCGTGCCCCGTCTACCGCTCACGTGTTTACCGGGGCTCTGCCCTGAACCCCGCCGCTGCGGCCTGCTATTGCGCATGGCTTTCCCGCACGGCCTCCGCTAGCGCCTGATGGCGCTTTTTTTCTGCCGGTCTTCGGACCTCTTTCTCCGTCGGTCATCTCCCGCTTTTTTCGCCATCTGGCAAAACTTTTTTTTCGAATTATTTGTGAATATCCAGGAAATTTTCTCATCTTTGCAATCCCAAACCGAATAGGGGCGTAGCTCAGCTGGTTTAGAGCGCTTCAGTCACATTGAAGAGGTCATCGGTTCGAATCCGATCGTCCCTACGAAAAAAAGATTGACAATCGATCGATTACACGATTTACGCGGAAATCTACGCAGAAGAATTAGATTTCTGCGTACTTCATTTTCGTACCTCCCAATACTTTTTCCGGGACTTCATCTTCTACCACATGACGGCAGGCAGAGACTGGGAAGACGTTTTTGCCGATGACGAAGGTGACGGGGATGAAGCGTACTTCGAAACCATAGGCGCACGATTCTTCGACTTCTACAAAGTCCTGACACCGGTTGAAAGCATCCGCCTCCATATCACAGAAGCCCAGAAAGAAGCCTTCAACCAAAGGTTCAAGTACATCCACGACACCTACCCGCAGATGCTGGGAGAAGACTTCAAAGCCTCCGACTTCCAGATTGCCATGACCATATCAAAGGCAGAGCTGGCCCACTTCGCGTGCATCTACAATGTCCTTCCCAAGATGCCAGTTACCGGCCCCAACCCCGCTAGCCAGAAAACCCTCCTCCGCCGAATCTTACTAATGATGCTTGCTTAAGAAATGCGCATCGGATCAAAAAGAATGGTCACACCATCCTTGCAGCAGTCACCATCGCACACCCTTTTTGCCAGTTCATCCGGAAGAATCAACTTGAAATCAGACTTGGGGTCCTTATGGATGGGGATGATGACGTGCGGATTCACCTTTAAGCACAGATTGACCAGATCCTTAGTAGAAGCATGACCGGATGTGTGATTATAGTCATATGGGGCATCAATATTAAGACAAGGTGTCGATCTCTCAACCAAAGGCTGTATAAAGTCAAACGTCAATTGGCTATAACCACTCCACCCTTTTTGAACATAACCCTGGTACATCGAATATATGAAGGAAGTCTCTTCCGGGACGCAGAATGGCAAAATGTCTTTTAACCAAGTATCAAACTTATCACTCCTACGAACAAGCATCGTGAAACCACATTCCTTCATTTTCGAAATAAGACCATCTTTCGTGGGCCAGTAGTCGATAACCTTATCTTTATCGAACTGATAGTACGGGCCCTGCCCTGCGCTATAGTTTGCTATTGCCATCATTATGTCCTTCTGGTATGCATCACACACCAGAGGGCGCCATCTGCCGGACCAATGTGCCTTATAAATCGATTCAAGGCGATCTGCGTCCTGGGATGAACAAAGGATGAATACGCTCTTTCTCCTACTCATGATCTCCTTAAAGCACGCTTGGACTTCCTGTTCACTCTTGACAGGCTTATTGGTCTGCCCGACATTGGTTCCTTCGACCACGAGAGCATCCACATGTCCTGAAATGTGGTACTTTTCCAAGACTAATGGCAACCCTTTACCCAAATAACCATGCTCTCGAAAATCTCCGGTGTGTAACAATGTTTTGCCGTCACACTCGACCTTGAGCATATAAGAATCCGTCGCAGAATGGCTCACATAGAACGGTGTAATGCGAATATCACCGACCATAATAGGTTTTCCCTTCTCATAATGGCGGAACTGGGAAAGTTTTTTGATTTTTTCCACACAGACGTCGTGCTCCTTTTCAAGAACAGACAGTTTCTCATACTTCAACTCCAACAAGCGAGCGGCCAGCGACCCAATATACTGGGGAATGCCATCTGGAACCAGATTGAAGAGTTCTACATGATCCCCATGGTTATGAGTATACAGAACTGCGCTAACTCCCTGAAGGAGTCTTGCCATTGCCTCTGGAGAATCAAACTCATCCGGGGTGCCCTCGTCGCTCTGGGGCAAATTATGTCCCAGGTCTATAATAATCTTGGTACCCGAATCGGATTCGACCTCTGTAATACAGCCGCCAATCTGGTTAGGACGATAAAGGGTGATCTTCATTAGTGCAGTTTTTCACTCGATATTAACGTCCCATACTTATCACACGTGAAAACCTCAAGTTCGGGTAAGACAACATTTTTGATAATCTTATATCTTCGACATATTTCGTCAGACATGTTCTCTTCTCCCACGATTAAGTAATACTTAATCTTTTTCGACAGTTTTGATGGAAGACTGAATTTGGTAGGGAAATGAAGAATACCTAGTTGCCGCTTTTGCTCAATCATTCTCTTCATTTTTTCATACAAATCAGGCAATTCATCTTGGAGTTTTTCGAATTGTTTTTTGTAATAACAGATTTGAAAGGGAGATAGATATGTTTTCGTGGGATCATTCTGCTTTAGTTCCATGATAATAATATCACCTTCCTTATTGAGCGCCAGGAAATCAAACTCTCCATATGTTGTAGGAATGTCCTGGCTAATCTTTGTCGACCCAAGTTCATTTCGGGCCTTTTCAACCATTTCCTTTATATCTTTTTTTATCTCTAGGTTCCAGGTCTCTTTTTCAGCTTTATTCTCGAACCCGATCACAAACTCTTTGTCAATAATGATAAAATCATCTTCCTCTTCTGTGGAAAGTGTATATCTTCTCCCGATAAGTGACTGATAATAGCCCTCTTTCTTGTTCTCTTTCTTCGCGTCTGAGTAATAACGGTCGAATTTTGTGTTTGCATTGACCTTATTCAGTAACTTGTCAAAAAGTTCCCGCGAAGGTGATTGATAAAAATCAGGACACAATTTAAGATATGATTCCGCGGCATCAACCTTCCCGGACGGCTTTATTGTCAAAACCCGGCTTGTCCCTCTGTATACAGAAAACCAGGATGATTTGTTATTGCTTCCTGTCTGAAAGTCAAGCTGATCGTGTTCCTTGACATAATCTATCACCCAGTTAAAATTTGTTTGTACTTCATCAATCACCTTCTTTGATATTGTCCTGTCATAGTAAACTTTTGCCATAGTGTTATTTGCTTATTGAATATCCATAACCCCTTCCACCTCAGCCCCATCAAAAATTACTACTTTATTTATACGGAAGTATTCTGCTGGCGGACGCCATTACTCTTCTCCAGTCCCTTTCGAATCCGGGTCCTTGAACAGTTCTTTGATACTTCCGATACTACTGAGCAAAGCAGAGGCGTCATAAGGCATATAAACCGTACGAGTGCCCTTGCCGGCAGTCATACCCTCGAGAGCGGCTATGTATTTTTCAGCCAGCATATAGTTAGCTGGGGAAATGTCAGACTTGCCAATAGCAGCGGCAACCTTTGCGATTGCTTCGGCTTCAGCATTGGCTACAGCCACCTTTGCAGCGGCCTCGCCTTCGGCTAAAAGAATGTTCTTTTGCTTTTCAGCATCGGCCTGATTGATTTTCGATGTCTTTTCTCCTTCGGATTTCAAGATGGCTGCCTCCTTCTCGCCCTGAGCGCGAAGAATATTTGCGCGTTTCTCTCTTTCAGCCTGCATCTGTTGCTCCATCGCGTTCTTTACGGATGCGGGAGGCGTGATGTCCTGAACTTCGACACGATTGACTTTGACGCCCCATTTGTTGGTCGCATCATCAAGGACGTCGCGAAGTTTCATATTGATGGTGTCTCTGGAGGTCAGCGTCTCATCGAATTCCAATTCTCCAATGACGTTTCTCAAGGTCGTTTGAGTCAACTTTTCAATGGCATCGGGAAGATTTGCTATCTCATACATGGCCTTTACTGGATCCATAATCTGATAGTAAAGGATTGCATTGATGCTGGTCATCACGTTATCCTTTGTGATTACGCTCTGCGGAGGGAAATCGATTAATTGTTCTCTAAGGTCTATCTTTTTCGTTAGCTTGTTGCGGACATATTGTTTCCCATTTACATCTGTTTCGACATAACGAAAATACATCTCACGAGGCTTGTCGAGAATTGGCCAGATGATGTTGATGCCGGAAGGAAGGGTACGGTGATACTTACCAAGCCTTTCTATGATTTGTGTCTCACTCTGAGGAACAATCATGAATCCTTTTATAACGAAAAGGAGAACAATGAGGGCAATAATACCAACAATTACATATAATCCAATCATAACTATATGGTTTTTACTGTTATAATAATACTGTCTATGCTAACGACCTCTACGACAGTCCCTTTTGGGATGAACCCGCCGTCTATGCTCACGGCCTTCCAGTCATCTCCATCAATGGCAACTCTTCCATACCCTTTTTCCGGATCAATATCTGAAGACACTTTTCCTCTTTTACCAATAAGAGCATTCACGTTCGTTTGTTTATCTCCATTTTTCTTGAAGAAGTACTTGAGAACTAAAGGTCTCACAAAGACAAACGCAAGAAATGAAAAGACAGCAAATAAAATGATCTGCCAGAGAAGCGAACCATGACAAGCGGATCCAATAGCTGCAGCCAAAGCTCCAATACTGAAGCAGGCAACAGCAAAACCGCTTGTGAAGAATTCAATGATAAAAAACACCAGGGCAATGATGACCCAGATATGCCAGGGATGAATCATAGTGTGAAGTTATTATGTTTCCAATAGATATGCTTGATGGGCACCAAGAGAAGACAAATCAGCCTTTTTCTTCGGTTATATCATAGTCTTGATATCCACAGTATTTGCATTGACGAATAGTTTTATACTTATTGTAGTGAACATTGACATACTTGCCATCAGGTTGCTGCTCCCTTTTTTCATATGCTGTCCCCATGAATTGCTTATCCACATCGACCATCGCGTGCTTTCTTCCGCAGTGGGGACAGTCGCGTGCATGAATTAGACGACGAATAAAAAGTATCGGTATGAGTATAATAGCGGCAATAATCAAGTATTCGAGCCAACCATTTCCGCTACTCTCTGATTTATTTGTTGAAAGCCCAGAAGTTGAGGATTTGCTGCTATTGTTGTCTGAGGATGGGTTATTTGTAGATGAAGCAACCGGCTTCGTTGATGATAGAGACTGTTCCTGCTGTTTCTGATATGCAAGGGATTGTTTGATGAAGTCTTTTTCAGACCACAACTTATCCTCTGAAATAGAAGATTTTGGAACCATGTAAGTCGACTCGGAACCTGTGTTATTAGAAGAATCCCCGGTTATTGTCATCACATAATTATCTCCGGATTCCTTAATGCTTACAGACTTTCCATCATGAAAAGAGCATGTGCCATCTTTCAAGACAAAAGAAATCGGTTTTGCTTCTATCGCAATTGGTGAAACAGTCCCTTTAAAAGCTTTGTCCTTATAGGAAACGGTAACATTTTTTGAAAGAGATTTAAGAATAGAACGGATGTCAGTATCTAATGCATTTTGAGGTCTAATGCCTGACATCGATGAAGAGACACACAAGAAATCGCTGTTCCTGGATTCACCACAAACCGCCACAATCTTCTCTAAGGCACTAATTATTACTGGATTCCCACAATCAGAAGCAATAATGAAATCAACCGAAGATGTTGTGATTGATAATTCGCCCGCTTTTCTAGGTTTTAACTCAAATTGGCCTTCTGGAGTGTTCGAAATTCGGAAGGACCCTAACAGTTCAACACCATTTGTCCCAATCTGTTTACCTTTCAGAGAAACAGGATTATCAATTGATGAGACTACGCCATCGAATGTCAGGACATTATCCGAATTGAATACTTTGAAGCAACTCCCAGGGAACAAATCTCCTCTTGAAAGGTCAAGTTCCACACTATATCCAAACGAAGGAAATTCTATCGTTTTTGTTTTGACCCTTTTCTGACCTTCACCCGAAGGCTGGGTATCAGAAATCCATGATGATACCTTATCGACTAGTTCATCATATTTTGTTTGGGCATATCCTTCCTGACAAATAGAGGCGAATAGAAATGAGCAAAGTAGAATAATGATTCTGCGCATATTAATTGTGTTAAGAATAACCAATTACAACCATAAAGGTATATAAAAAAGGTGAATCTCATTTAAATGCAAAGAGATTTCACAACCCTTCTATTAGCATTTCAAGAACTTCTGAAGCTTGCGCATAGTATTCTTCATGGCTATTTGATTCAGCAAATTCTTTGCATGCTTGAAGCGCCACTTTGAATTGATTTTCTGTTTTTACTGTTGTCATAGCTATATTCTATTTTTTCGTTTTAATTGTTTTATCCCATAACACAACGCAACCGAGTCAGGATTCTCCCAATGTTTTTGGATGATTTCGTGGTTCAAGGCGATCCAGGCTCTGACATTCTTGTACTCTTTCGCCCCCAGTAGAACAATAGGACCGTAGAGGTGCTCCGGCTCAGGGCCTACGCTCATCGTAAGGGCATAGTTGTGATTGAGTTGTATCACGACAACAGGCTCGGCGGAAGACCTCTTCGACAGTATCCATACCGGCCGGTCCAGTCCCGTTCCTTCCGCCGACACCATGGTCGCGTCAAAGTTTGTCACCTCAATCTCAAAATCGACGGCCTTCAACAGCCGCTTTAGTCGCCTTCGATATTTGTCGGGCACAGGCTGGGCCGGAGCCAAGACACGGGAGACGTAGGCGTGATCGTGCGTGGCCAGATACAGGCTGAATTTGCTTTTGTCGACTTCTCCATGGAGTGTGATATAATTGTCTTCCATCCAGTCTTCTGTCCAAATCCGCAGGCCCTCGTCGGGTAACGGCGGCAATTCATAGACGATTCCTAAAGAAACCGTATCTCCCTTCCATACTTCCACAATGTCGCCGGGACGGAACAGGCATTGCTCCGGCCTTCGCCCGGGATAGGGTTCCTCCTGCTCGCAGGTTCCCGGCTTGTTCAATTCCGAGCAGAGCGTCACGGCCATGAAGGAGCCGGTGCCGTCGTAGAGCCAGCGCCGGTACACTTCATGGAGCACTTGTCGCCCTGTCGGGCAGACCTCAATGGTAAAGCACCAGACACCGGAATCCCAGCCGATGCTCCAGTCGGTGTCCCGGATCTTCGCTTCGGCCTCCTCTTTCGAGAGGAAGTAGTAGATTTCAGCGCCATAGACCTTGAATTCCGGGTATTTATACTCCGAAGCAAAACGGACAACTTTGAGTCGGTAAATCATAATTGTTTCCACAGTTTCCACAGTTGGCTTGACGTCTCAACCTTAGAAATTATCGCAATAACCGGCGTTTTTGCGTAAGGCTGCATCGTACTCCAAACGATAATGGCATTTCAGCCAGGCGGTTTGGTAACTGACTAACGCATGACAAGCCGCGTGCGACTTGTTGAACAAGTACGGTCCGCGTTCCTTCCAGTCATCCCAGATCAAGCGAAGTTTTTTTTCAGGATATCCTTTGGCGCAACCCCTATTGATGAATTGTGTCTTTAGTTCCTCCATAATAAGGAACTTATTATTACTTAATGCCCTTCGTAACAAGTCAGCCTCAACATTTGTGAATCCGGCAAGCTTCCTCGATAAAAGCATTATTTGCTCTTGATAGATTGCGACGCCATAAGTGTCGGACAAATACTCTTCCATTTCCGGCAATTCGTAGGTTACGGCTTCGTTACCATTCTTTCTGGCACAATAGAGGGGTAAATGATCGTTCGGGCCTGGACGGCATAAGGCATAGATTGCTGACAGATCATCGATGTGGCTTGGATGCAAACGAACAAGCCAGGATTTTATTTCATCGGAATCAAATGCGAATACCCCAAAAGTGTCTCCTCGCTCATAGAGTCTATATGTGGCATTGTCATCGACAGGGATGTCATCGACGCAGATTGCTTGTCCATGCCGTTCACTTATCATTCTTAGGCAATCGTGTATTACGGAAAGCGCCGGGAGTTCAATCAGGTTTGAGTGAACACCCTCAGCATGTATTCCGAGCATACCGACCGAGGCGACATGCTCAGTCCCGTATTTGTCCCTTAGATATGCCATCGCCTCTTTAGGGGACTCGAGATCCAGGTCAATTTGGGGCATTGTCATTTTGTCGGGATTGAAAAACCGTTCAAAGAGTAGATTGTTCTTTATCGGATCAACGTTGGTAATGCCCAAACAGTACGATACGGCCGATCCGGCTAGGCTACTTCTGCCCGGTCCGACCACCACGCCCTTTTCCTTCATCGCCGCAACCAAATCCTGGACAAAGAGGATATAGTCCTGACAGCGCTTTTGACAGATCACTTTGAGTTCATATTCGATACGCTCTTTGTGGAGACTTGACAGGGGTATTCCGTATCTCCGCTCCGCGCCCTGAAAGGCCAGACGGCGAAAGTGAGCCGCATCTGTTTCAATCTCAGACAATTCTAAATCCCAGTTATTACAGTTCGAATCGGTGGTATATACGTGTAGATGTACGAAAATCATTTTATTCCACTTTAAGCTTTTCCCATAACGACAATTATTCTTCTACAATGTCTTTGAGGGCTTCGACAACTTTTTCATAGTACTCTTTCGTATTTCCGGAGATCTCCTTAAGCGGCAAGTCTAGCAGGGTTTGCGCAGACATATACGAGAGGCCTAGTTTTTCAAGTCCATCCAGAGCTTCTAAGAGAGTACGACTACCGATGATGCTCCGAATGACATCATCCATACTTACACTCATTCTCTCTATTTCAATTAATGCTCCCACACGGTTACACGCCGTAGTATAACACGATTCAAGGCAGTCCTTAAATGATAATTCAACTTGTAACTTCATTGTATTTTTCCTTTTTGTATGTTGTTTCTAAATGGATTCCCTTCGAGCGGCATTCTTCGAGTATTTCCTCCCGTTCCTCATCGTAGCCGGCATTTTTCAAGCGGGCTTCGAAATACTCTAACGGAAACCGCTTTTTGAACCAGGCAAGTTCATAGTATGCCAGTGCCTCGCCGGCTCCGATTGGATGGGCGACCATAATTTTCGACACCTTGTTACAAAAGACTGCAAGCACATCGGGATCGACCGGTTTTTCCAAGATATCATGTTTCCTGTCAATGTGCCTTCCGTGCCGCTCTACGATGAGATCCAAACAATCATGAATAACTGACAGATTTCTTTGCGGCAGGATGTCGAACCGAATCATTCCCATTTCTTCCAGTGACTGGCTGTCATATTGAGAAGCACGGACCTTCTCTCCTGCAAACCGGTCCTTGACACGACAAAGCGGAATTAGATTCGAGAAGGATTCGCGACTGTAAAAGACCGCGCAATAATGCGGGCTCACAGCCCTTACGACACCTTCCAACTCCCGTGCAAATCGCTTTGCTTCATCGCTGTTGTCAAGCATTTCGCAAAAGATGCGCTCCATTTCCCTGTCCGCGCTTCTGGCCAGCAGATGACCGAAGGCGACAGGTCGAATCACGTGATCTGTGCCGTATTTATCCTCTATGATGTCCCTCAACATAGCCACATTTTCAACATCTATCCGAATCAGTGGAGGCTTCGGACAAGCGTGATTGAGTACCGGTTCAAACGGAAACCCATACAATAGTGGGTCCAGTGCGGTGATACCGAGACAATAGGCCACCGCAGAACCGACAATGCGGCCACGTCCGTAGCCCACCAGCGATCCCAAATTCCGGGCGGCTTCTACGATGTCCCGAGCGAAAAGAAAACAGTCGGGATATCCCGCTTCGCAAATGATGTCCAATTCAACGTTCAGACGCTCTTTTTGTACTTTGGTCAGGTTTTCGCCATACCGTTCCCGTGCTCCTTCCCATGTCATGCTGCGAAGTAGTTCCGCCGACTTGATGCTCGCCTTCCCGCTAAGGCCTTCGATGGAATACCTTTCCACTTTTGCAGCCACTTCCAACGTATTGGCCAAGGCTTCGGGATGAGTCTGGAATAATGCCATCATCTCCTCTTCCGACTTTAGGTACTCCTGATGTTCACGTTCCTGTTCCGGTAGTTCGTCGATGCGGATATCCGCCTCAATGCACCGGTAACAGTCATAAGCGGGGCCATCATCCTTTCGCACGAAGAAGACATCGTTAGTGGCGACCACCTTGACATCATGCGGCGTGCCCGCGTCGTTCCTTACCTCCCAGTAGAAATCATCACCAAAGACACGCCAGTACCAATGGACGTCTCCCACTCCGCTTGCGATACAGATGAGGCCCCCATGGTACTTTTCGATGAACGCTTGACCGACGACCGACGCAGGCAGCGCATCATTCAGATTGGCTTCTGTCACAATTCTCACCAGATGCCGGTAACCTGTCAGATTCCTGGCCAGCAGGGTGACGAGATTAATCCTGCCGTCGTCATGGATGATGCCCAGATCGCAGCCGACGATGGGCTTGACTGCCGGATGACTGGAGGCGCAGTTTAGAAAGTGCTTGACTCCGGACAAAGTTCCGCTGTCGGTAATGGCCAGGGCAGGCATTCCGAGTTCTTCAGCCCGGTCGAACAATCCCTCGATAGAAGCCATCGAATCTAAGGAGTATTGCGTGTGTACGTGTAAATGTACAAAACTCATGTTATTAATCTTTTTTTGTTTATTGATTTAAAGTAGATGACAATTCCTTGAATTCCAGGATGTCCAGCATAGTGTAGAGAACTCCGTCAATGCGGGATCGCCAGCTTCTGTGATAATGCCCGTAGCACCAGTCCATGAGGGGATGACCGGCCTTCTTCAGTGCATCCAGCACGCCGTTCATCACTTTTCTCTCCCGGTTGCAATCGTCAATCAGATCAGGATCTCCCTCAATCCATCCTATAATGCTTGCCTTGGTGACGGGCTCGCAGAACGAGGGGGCCGTATGCGTCACCACGGTGTCGATGGCGAATGCCCGCCCGATCTCGGCCAGCCGTTCCCTGTCCAGGAAAGGAACTTCATTGGGCCAATAAGATTCATACACTATTCGGTAACGGCGGTCGACGCTCACGGCACCACCGACGCAGAGAATGCTTCGTCTGGCTGCGGTGAATACGCTGTAATCGGGTACGCATCGGAACCGCTTGTGGCATATGTTCTGCCCGTCGAAATAAGACGGATCATCATGGTTGCCGCGAACCATGGCGATACAATTCCGGCTTCGAGACAGTTTGCAGGCAATCGCATTGTACAGCAGCCCGTAGTATTCGGGCTGCTCAAAACCGAACCCGCAGTCGCCAGCCACGACCAGCAGCGTATCCTCCATCCCGGTCTCGTCGCACAGTTTGGTCACCATTTTCCTGAAATCGCCGTGAACGTCTCCGCAGACCACGACTCTCTTGGCCAAAGGGTAGTTGAAATGATTAATCATTGTGTTTTCTCCTTTCCCTAACTCTTGCGCAGGCTTGTGTGATGGCTTCCTTCCTCCGTGCCTTATCTGCCACCTGTGCATTATTCCAAGCTTCGGCAATCCGTCGCACCCGATCCTGTCTTTCGGAGTCGTCGTAACGGCCCTGAGCCCGCGACTTGAAGTAGGCCTGTTCTATTGAGATTCGTGTGGCTGCGAGAGCCTGCCCGCGGAGCTGCAGGCCATCACTATTATCGGGAATCCAAGCGCGGACAGATTCAGGAAGCGTTTTCTCCAGTTGTTTTAATTGAATCCACTGTTCCACATAGACCAATTCCCCAAACGATTCTCGCATAACCCTTCTGGCAGCAACAGATCCCCAGTCCCGAACCGTTCTCTCGTTCTTGATTCGGAGAATATTATCCAACTTCTCCGTGGGATATAAGGCATAAACCAACGCTAGTTCCCGATGGTTTCTGGGCTTGAATTCTCTTAGTTTTTCCTGTATGCCCACCGATAAAAAACCGAAGATCCGTGCGGTGTCACCTTGCTCGAACATACTTAAGGTGGGATTGTCAAGCCAGATGGCCTGCAACGGTTCGGAGTGGGCCTCATAAAGATCTTTTTGCACAAGGAGTGTTGTCATCTCAACGATTTCAAGAGTCAGTTTCTCCTCGAGACATTCATCGGTCAGCGTGAAACACGGCAGAATGTTCTGCGCCACCTCTAGACCGCCGGGACTGGTTGTAATGGCCATTGGTTCATGGGCGCGAAACCGGTCTTCGAACATGGCAAAAGGCAACTCATATTCCAGCGGATCTATTCCCGTGATGCCGAGACAAAAGCAAAGAAGTGAACACGTCGCATAGCCTTGTCCTGGGCCGATGTATACGCCCGCTCGCTTCAGGTCCCGGACCAGGTCGGCCACTTGGAGCATCACGCCCGCGCTACCTTGCTCATCGATGAAGCCCAGTTCTTCAAGAAGACATTGCCGGTAGTAACGAGGTTGGCTTTTCAGTTTCATGAGTGCTCTGTTTTCTAGTTTTACAATGTCAGTTTTCATATCGTTTGTGTTTTTGAAAAATCGATACATTATAATACGAAAGAGAAGTCCCCGATTTGATTTTTTCAAGACGATGAAAAACAATGATCGGCCCTGGAGGGACCTGAGAGGCAGATATAATTTTTCAACAATTTGTGCGTAAGTTTGTGCGTGTACTCGGAAATGACTATCTTTGTCGAAAAAGTCCCCCGTCATGCCCATTCGTTTTTCACTCGATTCACGCCCCAATAAAAAGGGTGAATACCCCATCCGATACACATGGTCTTACGCCGCTAGGTCTTATAGTGCTAAGAGCAATAAAATCCGTATCCAAAGTACAATAGGCCGCTCCTCGACGAAAGAGGCTTTTCTGCAGGAGACCGAGAACGAAATATCCCTCTTTCTCAAGGATATTGAACAAAAGATTAAGAGAATAGAGAGGCAGTCTCGCTGGCTGTCCCGTGAAGAGATGGAAGCTTTTATGCATCAAATCATCAAAGGTGACGAGGAGAATGTCGAGAACCATCTATTGCAAGAAAAGGATCTGAAGAATTGGGACGAGGAAATAAGGTTTAGAAAAAAGAAGGAGAACGACAGCCATAAACACATTTATGAAAAAATCACCGAAGCGAGGGATCCGCACACCAACAAGAGATTGATTATATTTCGGAAACTGTCAGGCAGAGGCCTGCTCTATGTAATGCCTGAAGAGGATTTCATAAAAGAATACACCGTCTTGAAATAATATCCATGCCTGTACGAAGCGTTCACATTAAAGAGTATAAAGGAGCGGCAGAGCGCTGGGCGCACTGCTACATCTGTTTTCACCCCAAACCCTCAAGGGAGATCCCGCGCCGCTCAAGCGCTGCGGAGTCTGCGGCGGGGCAAGGTTACCTTGCCGTTTTATTTTCTCGGCCCAAAACCCGCTCCGACCTTGCCCGGAAATCGATAGCGTGCAATTCGAGTATTCCATCTTTCGAAGACTTTGTCAGATGGATTATTTTTCGTAACTTTATCGTTTAGTATGAATCAAATTGAAATAGAGATATGAAGCATTTTTTCTCACTTTTATCCATCTCGGTAGTTTTGGGAATCCTTATGGCCTTGTCGGCCAGCAGTTGTGGAGACCCGAAGCCGGAGCCGGAGCCCGAACCCGATCCGCAGCCCGAATTGAATTTTGCCAAAGGGGCTGACGTAAGCTGGCTCACGCAGATGGAACACGACGGTTGTAAATTCTATACGCCCGCCGGGAAAGAAATGGAGTGTATGGAGCTTCTCAAGACGCTGGGCGTCAATTCAATCCGCCTGCGCGTCTGGGTGAATCCCGAAGGCGGCTGGTGCGGAAAGGAAGATGTCGTGGCGAAAGCCAAGCGTGCCAAAGCTCTTGGAATGCGCATCATGATCGATTTCCATTACAGCGACTCCTGGGCCGATCCGGGCAAGCAGAACAAGCCGGCTGCCTGGAAGGACCTTTCCTTCTCGGCGCTCCGCGAAGCGATGGTCGAACATACGACCGACGTGCTGACAGCCCTGCGCGATGCGGGCGTTACCCCCGAGTGGATACAGATCGGCAATGAGACGATCGGCGGAATGCTCTGGCCCGACGGCCAGAACTATAATGACGTGGGTTTCGGCCACTATGTGGACCTGAACAATTCCGGTTACGCAGCCGCCAAGGAAGTTTTCCCCTTTGCGAAAGTCCTGATCCACGTGGACAAGGGGCAGGATGCCTCGCAGCTCAACTGGTTCTTCAACAAATGCGAGCAGTTCGGCGCCCGTTACGATATGATCGGTCTCTCGCTCTATCCCGATCCGGGCAATATGATGCAGTTCCGTACGCAGATCATCAACAATATCAAGAATCTGTATCTGGCCTACGAAAAAGATTGCATCATCTGCGAACTGGGTATGAGCTGGACGGAAGGAACCGTCTGCAACGACCTGATTGCCGGCCTGATGGCTTCGTCTCTGAATGAGATGGAAGGCCATTGCCAGGGAATCTTCTACTGGGAGCCCGAGGGGTATGAGAGTTGGAGCCATTACTCCAAGGCCGCTTTCAGCAATGAAGGCCGTCCTACGAACGCCCTTTATGCTTTCCAGAACTGATATGCGGCGCACGGTTTTTCTGATGGTCTTGCTGGGGCTTGTACTCTCCTGCAAGCCTGCTCCTTCTGACTCCTTCCGCAGTGAAAGCTTGCTGACCCAGTGGGAGTTCAGCCGTGACAGCGCAGTCTGGCAACCGGTCACCGTTCCGCACGATTGGGCCATCGAAGGCCCCTTCGACCGGGACAACGACCTGCAGCTCGTGGCCGTGACGCAGAATTTCGAGACGGAAGTGACGGCGCACACCGGCCGTACCGGCGGCCTTCCATATATGGGGAGGGGCTGGTACCGGACGCGTTTCGACGTAGACGGCTATGTCTCCGGCCGTGATGCGGTCACGCTGCTGTTCGACGGGGCGATGAGCCAGGCCCGCGTGCGGGTCAACGGAAGCCCGGTGATCGAATGGCCCTATGGCTACAATGCCTTCCACGCCGACGTGACGGCGTATCTCCATCCGGACGGAAAGGACAATCTGCTCGAGGTGAGTCTCGAGAACCTTCCGCACTCCTCGCGCTGGTATCCCGGTGCCGGGCTGTACCGCAACGTACACCTGATCCGTACACACGCCGACCATATCCCCGTTTGGGGCACCTGTGTCACGACCCCTGAGGTCTCGGAAGAGGAGGCTTCCGTGGAATTGCGCATCGAAGTGGCCGGCGGTCCCGGCCGTGAAACGGCGCTGCGTATCCGCACAAAGTTGTTCGATCCGCGCGGGAACGTGGTCGCCGTGTCCGACAGTCCGGTTTCCGACCGGGTGCTGCAGACCTTCCGGGTGATGCGTCCCTTGCTCTGGTCGCCCGAGTCGCCTGCTCTCTACCGGGCCGAAACGCAGATTTACGACGGCGACGACGAAAAGACGGTCCTGGATACCTATGTCACCCGTTTCGGTATCCGCTCGATCGCGCTGGTGCCGGACGAGGGCTTCTATCTGAACGGGAAGCTTCGCAAGATCCAGGGCGTATGCAACCATCACGACCTCGGTCCGCTCGGCGCGGCGGTCAACAAGGCGGCATTGCGCCACCAGCTCGCGCTCCTCAAGGAGATGGGCTGCGATGCGATCCGTACCTCCCATAACATGCCGGCTCCCGAACTGGTGGAGCTCTGCGACGAGATGGGCTTCATGATGATGGTCGAGGCATTCGATGAATGGGACATCGCCAAGTGCGAAAACGGCTATCACCTGTATTTCAACGAGTGGGCAGAGCGCGATATGGTGAATATGATCCGTCATTTCCGCAACAATCCGTCGGTCATCATGTGGGGCATCGGCAACGAAGTGCCCACGCAGTGCGCCGACGAGGGCTACAAGGTCGCGGCCTTCCTGCAGGATATCTGCCACCGGGAAGATCCGACGCGGCTCGTGACGGCCGGCATGGACCGGGCCGACTGCGTGGTACGCAACGGCTTCGCCCAGTTGCTCGACGTGGTGGGCTTCAACTACCGTACGCACAAATATCAGGAAGCGTACGACCTGCTGCCGCAGAAGCTGCTGCTGGGTTCAGAGACGGCTTCGACCGTAAGCTCCCGCGGCGTTTACAAGTTGCCGGCGGAGTTCCGTTCCGGCGCCAAATACGCCGACAACCAAAGCTCGGCCTACGAAAATGAATATTGCTGGTGGTCCAACATCCCCGACATCGATTTCGCGATGATGGACGACTATCCCTGGACCATCGGCC
>JAEEGG010008183.1_pt1 | contig 23813 bp, 19 predicted proteins | sample 9134161 | NCBI WGS metagenome assembly JAEEGG01 (sample SAMN16246543, study PRJNA631951) | gut metagenome | biome: gut microbiome; feature: rumen; material: CR-attached | host: Bos | place: Iran: Karaj | collected 2018-10
GAAGTGCAGAAGACAAGCCTTGAGCAGTTTATCGCCGATAACGGCATTTCTTATCATAAATATCAATTAGGAGAATAAATATGAGCAAGTATCGTATTACAGTTGAAGGTAAGACATATGAGATGGATGTAGAGCTTATTGGAGCAAACGGCGCTGCAGTTGCACCCGTTGCTAAAGCTGCTACACCCGTAGCTGCAGCTCCCAAGGCAGCACCCGCACCGGTTGCATCTAAGCCTGCTGAAGTTGGTTCAGGTTCAGTAGTTGCACCTATGCCCGGTACAATCCTTAAGGTATTGAAGGCAACAGGCGATGCTGTTAAGGCCGGCGAAGTTGTTCTTATCCTTGAAGCAATGAAGATGGAAAATGAGATCACAGCACCCGTTGACGGTACTATCGCATCTTTAAGCCTTACAGAAGGCTCCACAGTTGCCGGCGGCGACTTGCTCTTCGATGTTAAGTGAGGTCATTTGATGTCTGAACTTTTTAGTACAAATAAGAAACTTCTCATAACAGATACAATCTTAAGAGACGCACATCAGAGCCAGGCTGCCACAAGAATGAAGCTTGAGGATATGCTTCCTGCATGTGAGATCCTTGATTCTATCGGTTATTATTCGATCGAATGCTGGGGCGGAGCTACTTTCGACTCATGCATGAGATTCCTTAATGAAGATCCGTGGGAGAGGCTTAGAACTCTTCGAAAAGCTCTTCCCAACACAAAGCTCCAGATGCTCCTGCGCGGCCAGAACCTTTTGGGTTACCGTCACTATGCAGATGATATGGTTGAGGCTTTCTGCGCTAAGTCGATCGAAAATGGTATCGATATAGTCCGTATTTTCGACGCGCTCAACGATATCCGTAATATGGAAGCATCGATCAGGGCAGTGAAGAAGTACGGCGGCACAGTCGAAGCTGCAATGAGCTACACTACAAGCCCTGTGCACAATGAGGATTATTTCGTTGATAAGGCAGTTATCTTAGAGCAGATGGGCGCTGACACTATCTGCATCAAGGATATGGCAAACCTGCTGCTTCCTGCAGACGCTTATAGTCTTGTAAAGAAACTCAAGGAGAAGGTATCTATTCCGATCCATCTCCATACACATAACACGACCGGCACAGGCGCAATGGTTTACCTTATGGCTGCCCAGGCAGGTGTTGATATTGTAGATACTGCTCTGTCTCCCTTTGCAAATGGCACGTCACAGCCTGCTACAGAGTCTTTGGTTGCTACACTCCGCGGCACAGAGCGCGATACTGGTCTTGATCTTGTTAAGCTCAACCAGGCAGCAGTTCACTTTAAAGGTGTTGCAGCGAAAATGGAGGCTGCAGGAACCATCAGCTCCAAAGTGCTCCGTGTAGATCCTAACACTTTGCTCTATCAGGTACCGGGCGGAATGCTCTCAAACCTCTTATCCCAGTTAAAGCAGGCAAATGCTGAAGACAGGATGGAAGAGGTATTGCAGGAAGTTCCGAGAGTCCGTGAAGACTTTGGCTACCCGCCGCTCGTAACTCCTACAAGCCAGATCGTAGGTTCACAGGCTGTATTTAACGTTCTTATGGGACGCTACAAGACATTTACAAAAGAATCCAAGGGCTTGCTCCGTGGCGAATACGGCCAGCTCCCGGGCGTTGTAAATGAAGATATCCGCAAGGCTGCGATCGGCTCTGATGAAGTCATTACATGCCGTCCGGCAGATCTTTTGAAGCCTGAGCTTGAGACGATCAAGGAACAGTACAAGGACATCGCCAAGAGTGAAGAGGACGTGCTCTCCTGCGCAATGTTCCCTCAGGTTGCTCCTGAATTCATCAAGAAGAGAGACGGTCTTGATGCCAAGGAGATCACGGTAGAGTGGATTAAGTAAAAGCCGCAACAATTTATTAGTGTTTTAATTCCCTATAATCGTACTACCAGTTCGATTATAGGGATTTTTCTGTCTAACTCTAATAAGAATGTATGGTATATTAAAAACCAGCATGTGGCTTTATTTTGCATATGCTTTTAGGGGAGAGGAATAAATATATGAGAAAACTACTATGCACTTTAATGGCAGGATTTATTCTGCTGTCTTTTACAGCCTGCGGTATTGGCACCGATGAGAGCAAGCATGTTACTGATGAGATCAGCAAGAATGACGGTGATGAGACGACTGTTACTGAGACTGATCCGGAACCTTTAGAGACAAGAAAGCCTTATATACAGGCGCCTGAGAATCAGACTTTCGAGAGTTTTAAATTCGTTGTAGATAAGGTCTTCGCCTCATTAGGCGATGGCTATGACAACCTCCAGTATCAGTCTGCTGAATCATCCTTATCGAATGAACAATACGGTATAAGGAACAAGGCTCATATCTGGCGTGGAGACTCTAAGATAAAGTCAAATAACGGTCCTGACAGGTTCATAAAAGTTGAGATCTATGTTCTGGAATACAATCCGGACTCAGAAAACTATAGCAATCTGAAGGTTGGTGATGATCTCGAATTCTTTGATGAAGACTGCAGATTACCGGCTGTTGTCACAGGAATCAACGGCCCTTATGTAATCAGTTTTTATGCCGCAGAAGGTAATAACACTCTTCTTGCAGATAAAGTCGAGACACAGCCCGAGTTTACTTTAGGCAATCTTCAAAGTGCTTACGATGCATTCATGAAGATCGATCCTAATAAGCTTGCCAACATCAAATTAGACCCTGTTATCGAAAAAGAGAACTTCAGAAAATTCGAAATTCTTGTCGATAAAGTCCATGCTGCGCTGGGAATTGAAGATTACCTTAATAAGGAGTATCAGAATAAAAGTAATACAGTCAAAAACAGATATATCGGCATAAGGAACATGGTCCATATCTGGCGCGGTGAATCAGATTTGGATGGTAATGAAGTGATATGGGAGTTTAATGTTAATGTCTGGATTTTCGAGTTTGATACAGAGTCGGCTGAATATATGGATTTGAAAGAAGGCGGACTAATGTATTATTACGATAATGATTACATTAATTCAGCTGTTGTTACTGCAATAAACGGTAAGTACGTTATATGCATTGAGGCTTTGGATATCAAATATAGGAAAAAACAGGAGATAAAAGAGACAAAGCCTGAATTTACCCTGGGCAATGCACAGAGCGGATATGAGACTTTTATCAATACCAAGGTTGAGTAATATTATCCGTCCGACGTATGTTAAAATGTGTTAGAAAATAAGCCTCCAGAGGTAATCAGACATGATCAATAAAGGAAGACCGATATCAACTGAAGAGCAGAAGCAGATGCAGCTTGATATACTTTTGTATTTCGATAAATTCTGCAAGGAACACAATTTAAGATATTACCTTACTGACGGTTCATTGCTCGGCTGTATAAGGCACCAGGGATACATCCCGTGGGATGACGATATCGATGTTGAGATGCCGCGTCCGGACTGGCTTAAGCTCATAGAGATATTTAAGAATCAGGGCAATTACAAGTTGTGTGCGCCCTGTGAGAAGGCGTCGCGCTATAACTTCATTAAGATCTACGACGACAGAACATTGAAGATCGAAGATCTGACTACTTACGACGGCGATGATTATCTCGGAGTGGACATTGATGTTTTCTCTGTCGACGGCGGATCCGAAGATGAGCAGGAATTCCTGAAGATGCGCGACAAGATCCATAATATGTTTGTTAAGGCCTCATTCGTTAAATGCGGCCCCAACGGTTCATTTAAGTGGAAGGCCAGATATTATCTAACAAAGCTCACTACCGGAAACCCTGATAAGATGATGGCTAAGGCTTTGAAATTAGCCCAGACCTACGATTTTGACAAGAGCAATTACATTGCAAGATATAACCGTTATGCTATGGGTTACAGGCTTCCCAAGTCATGCTATGAGAAGGCTGTTTTAAAGGAATTCGAAGGTCATCTAATGCCCGTACCGGTCGGTTACGACGAAGTGCTTAAGGCGGCATATGGTGATTACATGAAGCTCCCGCCGGAAGAGAAGAGAGTCATTCACCACAAGAACAACTTATTCTGGAAAGAATAATCTATCAGACGAATTCTTCAGAAGACTGAGGCAGTATCTTACAGGTAGCCGTTATGTAGGGCTTGTCGATACTGTCTTTATCTTTTGCGATGACAAGTACGTATTTGCCGACTTCCATAGTCTCAGGTTCATAATCGAAGTTATAGAAAAGGGAACCGTCGAAATAAAGGAACGGGCTTATCGTACTCTCATAAACAGGCTTGGAATAGTCGACTTTCTTGGTGTCAGCCTTTTCGCCGGGTACGAAATAATAAGCGAAGTAAACAGGCTCAGCATCACTTAAGAGCTGGATAGAGAAGGCGAGAGTCTTCGTATTGATGCAGTAAGTGCCCTCAGATATGAGCGTACCATCATAATCCCACCAGCCGAGATTCTTAATAGTCGCAAAGGACGGATCCTTAATGGTATAGGATGCACCCTTGGGAGCCTTGGTCTTTGCAGGAGAACCCTTGGCACCGTCAACGATTACCTTGATCGTCTCGTCAGCCAGCGGCAGGCCGTCTTCTCTGAAGATCTTGATGTTATAGACACCCTGATCAATGAAGCCTGCGCTGGTAGTTGTTGCACCTAATGCCTTGTTAAAGGGAGCTCTGAAGAAGATATCTTCGTTAGCTTGAGGTTCGCTCTTATAAAGCTCTACGTTGTCTTTGGAAACAATATAATAGAAATTCTTATCCGGGTTATCCGTAAACCAGATATCAAGTTCGATGCTCGTGGTGTTCTCGTATTTGCCGTTTTCAGCAAAGAGCCACGATGTCCTGTCAAAAAGATCAGGCGTATCAGGACCGAATTCGAATTTCTCGTCCATAAAAGCGAATAGATTGTTTAGCTTTGCCAAAGTATCAGATGTGGCAAGCCAGCGGCCCTCTTTATTCTTGTTGAAAGTAAAATCAATGTCGTATGACATATTTTCAGAGCATGAATTTAATGCCTGAAGATATGCATCCGGATAGCCTACAAGCTCATTAAACGCGGTTACATAGTCTTTTATTGTAAACGTTACTGTGCATGAAGCGGACTTGCCCTGAGTGGTAATTGTCTCTTCGTTTACGGTGTAAGTGATGGTTTTTGCGATTGCATCCTTAAGATTTGCCTGGTCGTAGTTTTTATCAGAGAGTAAGAGCTTTTCCGAAAAGGCAGAAGCTGTTGCATCATCAACAGGATCCGTGTTATCCAGGATCCTAGCGGCATCCATATACTGAATGCACTTGGCATATGTATCGATCACAGGCTTAACTTCTTCAGGCTTTGCATCACAGGAGGCCAGGGATAATGCAAACGCTAAAACAAGCAGGGAAGAGAGCATCTTCTTAAAAATCTTCATCAAAAACCTCCGGTATTCTTATTATCCTCAACGAATATAATACCGCAAAAGACAGGAAATAAATAATTATTTACTTGAAGTAAGATTTGTAATTGATTATAATTATTGCAAGGAAACAAGGAAACAAGGCATTATAAATAAGAAATATGAGGTGATAATATGACTACGGCAACAAAACTTTTACCAACACAAAAGAGAGTAACAATAACCTCAAAAAGACAATTTACAATTCCTCAGAAGTTTTATGTTGATCTTGGATTTGCTAAGGATGCTATATGCACAATGGGTGATGGATTCTTAGTAATTCAACCCGCTCAGAATGTTGATTCTGGCGAATTCGCTGAACAGATATTAGCCGAATTGATTGTTGAAGGTTTCTCCGGACAGGAACTATTGAATGAATTCAAAAAGAGGCAATCAAAGATCAGGCCAGGTATAGAAGCTTTATTGAATGAAGCAAAAAAAATAGCGAATAACACAAGCGAATACTACACCTATGATGACGTCTTCGGCTCTAAGGAGTAAGTATGGCCGTTCTTTCTAAAGACAGTCTGCGCTTTTGATCATTGTCATCCTGGCAGGTACCAGAGAAAACTTCTATGATGAATTGAAAAGATATATACGTTAATTCGTATAATAATCATCTTATTTCACATTGACTCTAAATATAAATAATAAGATAATTACAACTCTGATAATTTAGGGCAGGGGATCTCCCCTGTTTATTCGAGAGGGAAGAGGCGTGAAGCTAAGTAAAGACAGCCTTAAAGCCGCTGTTAAGAACAACAGGAATATACTGATCAACATCTTAGGTGCGTTCCTCGTAAAGGGCGGATCGATGCTCTTGACGCTGTTCCTGCTGCCTGCATACCTCAAATTCTTCGGAAATAATGATATTCTCGGTATCTGGTATACGATCTTATCGATCATCAACTGGGTACTGGTTTTCGATCTTGGCATAGGAAACGGCCTTCGTAATAAGCTTCCCAAGGCATTGGCTGACAAGAACGACAAGGAAGCCAAGACACTTGTATCATCGACATATTTCTCATCCGCTGCAGTCGTTGTACTGATCGGCATCATCGGAACTTTGGTTATCCAGCTGCTTAACTGGAATCAGATACTTAATATTGATGAGGTTGAGCTTTCCAGCGCAACACTCAGATATGCCATTCAGATCGTATTTATAGGCGTTCTTATTCAGTTCGTATTAAAGCTCGTAACATCGATTCTTTATGCAATACAGCGTTCCGGACTGGTAAATTTCCTTACATTCTTATCGAATGTAATCATATTCATAGTAATCAAATTGCTGCCGCCGGGAGATACTGAAGCATCGCTTATTACTATCTCATATTTCAATATTCTGGCTGTAAATCTGCCTTTGCTGGTTGTCAGCATGATCCTTTTCATGGGCAAGCTCAAAGCAGTTAGACCATCACTTAAATTCTGGTCCAAAGACACTACAAAAGCTGTGCTTAAGATCGGTCTGACGCTTTTATGGCTCCAGCTGGTATTCATGGTCATATCATCAACAAACGAATTCCTGATCACTGCATTCTGCGGACCTGCGGCAGTTGTTGAATATCAGGTGTATTTCAAGATCTTTAATTCCGTTGCTGCGATCTGTTCGCTCGTGCTTATTCCAATATGGTCAGCCGTAACCAAAGCACAGGTCGAGAAGCGCTATGAATGGATCAGGAAAACATACAAACTGCTCTTAGGTTTCAGTGTTTTAGCGCTTTTGGTACTCCTTACGATCGTATTAGTATTGCAGCCGATCGTAAACTTCTGGCTCAAAGACGAAGCGATTACAGTGTCTACTTATTATGCTGTTATCTTCGCATTGTCAGGCTTCATATTCCTGGTGCATAACGTAAATACGGCGATAGGGAACGGGTTCTCGTATTTTAAGCCACAGGTAGTCTTAATGACGCTCGCTGCGGTTCTAGATATTCCGCTTGCCTGGGTATTTGTCCAGCTGACAGGAGGGATGATAGGCGTAGTTCTGGCAAATATAATCGTCCTGCTGCCGTTTGAGATCTTAGAACCGGTATTCTTCTTCAGATATATCAACAAATTGATAAAGGCAGAAGGAGAGAGGGCGGAGCAAGAAAAATCCTGATTGCCCTTTCCCCTATTCTTTCCGAAAACGAACATGCGTTCCTTTTTTTTGTTATGACTATCTTAAATGGATTTTTATAAGGCGTTTAAGATAGAAAAATGGAAAATCCTATCTTAAATGGATAAAAAAACAGAGTTTGAGATAGTACGGAAATTCGGATGTGATTAAATGATCAGCAAGAACAAACTAATTAATCGATCTGAATCAAATTAAATAATCACACGAACAATCTGAATGAATCATTCAAGATAAAACTATAATTGTATACAGATAATTGCGTATAAGGATAACAGTATCCGGCCAGAGGTTCTGAGAGCCGGAAAAGCCATCTGATAATCTATGGTTTTGCGAATCATTATACATATATAGTATTTTTACCTCTTCTCAATTCACCAAAATTGTAATTATACCGAATTGCATATAGAGGAAAATCGGATAAACGGGGGTATCTTCATTTGGTAAATCTGTGTTTAAGTGTTTTCGAAAAACACCTCTTCACTGATTCTGATCTTTACTGATAAACAGATCAAAACAATCCAATTCGTTATCCGAATCTTTCAGAAGATTCATGTAGAACCGGTTTAAGTATTTTAATGTCGGTTCAGAATTATAAGTTTCTGATTTATAGCAACTTCTGACCAATGCATTTCGATAATAATCACTGTGGTTTCTGAATGGCTCATTATTAACATCGTATCCTAATGATTTAAGATACAATTCTATAAATACCGCAGTTGTCCTTGTATTACTTTCTCCAAACGGATGTATTTGCCAAAGCTTACTTGTGAATTCAGATAAATGATCTATATCGCTGTCGGTTAGGTTTTCAGAATACTTATATGATCTCTCGTCATCCAATATTCTGTTTAATTGAGCTTTGATTAATATATGATCAGCATATTGAACTGAATCTCCCAATAAGATCGTTTCTTTCTTTCTGATATTGTATTTCCTGAATTTTCCACGGATATCAGAACTTAATACACCATCAAAAAGATACTCATGAATAGACAGAATCAAGTCAGGAGACATAATAAATCCGCATGTTTCAAGGATTTGAGCGATTCTTGAAGCTACAATATCAGCTTCCTTCTGTTTCGAATTGCTGTCACCATATTCTTTTATCAGTTCACTATTTATTTCTTCATACGATTTAATACCGGAGATATTATCTTCTGCTAATTTCTTCAGATATTGTGATACTTTTAAACCATCGACTGCCTGAAGTCCTGTAGCAGCGTTCCAGATATTCCTCTTATATTCTTTATCAGTGGTTTCAGGTATTATCTCGTATGTACTATATTCTTCAAAGGAGCTGTTTTTATATGCTTCTTTGGATTCTTTAATAGTATTGTTAATAATGTTTTCTACATGATAGAGGCGTTTTCTGAATTCATTCAGCAGCACATCTCCGGAATAACCTTCTATAAGCAGTTCTTCTAATATCTCTTCAGCTCTTCCCTGCTTGTTAACTATAATATCAGCGCCAGGATAAGAATTAATATAATCTACTATGTCATTCGCGAAGATTTTCGAGGATTTGCTTAATCTGTAAGATCTGATGCGTTCTTTTACCAGGATCGGTTCAACAAATCCAAAGCTTTCCAGACGCGACATTCTGTTTATGACGGTTCTATTGGTCACACCGATTACCCGGCTGATCTCAATTGGCGAGAATTCAGTCTTTGGGCTCATTATCAATAACAGTAAGAGTTGCTTTTCTTTACTGTTGAGATTTGACAGTGATACGATAATGTCTTGTTTACCGTTCATTATTTCCTTCATAAGAGAATTAATACAAGTATTTTCTTCACTATTATTTCACTATTATTACACTATATCTTAAAGGAATCAATAAAAAGACTCCCAAAGCGCTAGGCTTGAGAGTCAATTCGTGTCAATTTGTATAACTGTCAGGTATATACGACTTCAGATCTTCCCTTTGTCTTGAGATAGATCGTAAATGCGATTCTGATGATTACAAGTACGATAATAATTCCAATGAGATCGATAAGAACGTTAAAGATCGTTCCGGAACGTCCGGATACGAATAACTGATGATACTCATCGAAGATCGCATTAAGGATCGTAAACCATAATGTGAAAATGATGTTCATCTCATTATCAGATCTCATGAGCTTTACAGGGCTCTCCGCATAAGATGTCTTATTGGAGATCTTGTTGGTTGATGACAGAGCCATATATGAGAAAAAAGTCAGGAGAGCAAATTCTCCGGCATGAGCTGCCATTCTTACTACACTGTCATCCTGAATATTCAGGCCGAAGATCTCATTTAAGGCAGCGACAAATCCACGGGACATTTGAGATGACTGCACACCAGTCTGTGATGACATGTAATAGATCGTAACGATCCAGGAGAGAGTCAGAACCCAGAAAATAAACGCGAGAACGCAATATCTTATCGATATTTCCTTCTCGTGCACTGTCATTTTCAGCTTTTCTGTGGTCATAGCTCTTCCCTATTATCTTTTGATAAATCAATTATATATCAATCGCGGTATTTTTTCGCATTCTTCATGGCGCGGTCGATATCTCTGTTCGCCTGCTTCTGTGCAAGAACTTCTCGCTTATCGTAGTCCTTCTTACCCCTTGCAAGACCTATCTCAAATTTGACTTTACTGTCTTTAAAATAGCACTTTGTGGGCACGAGAGTAAGACCGTCCTGTTTTACTGTGGAATAAAGACGGATTATCTCTTTCTTATGCATCAGGAGCTTTCTGGTCCTCTCAGGATCGAGATTAAACCTGTTTCCATTCTCATAAGGACTTATATGAACGCCGACGAGCCACATCTCGCCGTCTTTTACCTGAACATAAGAATCCTTCAGGTTGATCCTTCCTGCTCTAAGGCTTTTTACCTCAGTGCCGGATAAAGCCACACCCGCTTCATACCTCTCCTCGATGTAGTAATCGTGATAGGCTTTTTTGTTCTCAGCTATTATTTTTATACCTTTTTTGATTGCCATAATCGTATATTTTATATGCAAAAGCGTATTTTGCAACTTTTAGAGCGCTAAATGCCCTGATTTATTACATTTGCAGTGACGGATAAGCGTTAAGATCCAGTGAATCACGCCTGCCGTTCATGTATTCGTAGTAACCGCAGGATGCAATCATCGCAGCGTTGTCTGTGCAGTATTTAAGTTCAGGATAATAGAGCTTTATACCCTTTCGTTTAGCTGCCTTATCGAAAGTGGATCTTAGGAAAGAGTTCGCGGAAACGCCGCCTGCAAGGCAGAGCTTCTTTATTCCAGTCTGTTCCACAGCTGTCATTGTATTCTTTAAAAGTGCGTCAGCAATTGCCTGCTGGTAAGATGCCGTGAAGTCCTTGAGTTCGATCTCTTCGCCCTTCTGGCGCAATCCGTTTATGAGATTAAGCGCTGATGTCTTAAGGCCCGAAAATGAGAAATCCAGAGTATCTCCCATATGTGTCTTGGAGAATACATACTTGGAGGTGTCGCCCCCCTGCCCTGCTTTATCCATCTTAGGTCCGCCCGGATATCCAAGACCAACAACACGTGCGATCTTATCTATTGCCTCACCTGCCGCGTCATCTCTTGTTCTTCCAAGAACAGTCATGTCAGTATAATCGTCAATACGTACGATCATAGAATTACCGCCGCTTACACATAAGCAAAGGAAAGGAGGTTCCAATTCTTCAAAGCAAAGATAATTGGCTGCTATATGGCCTTTCAAATGATTTACGCCAACCAAAGGCTTGCCGGATACTTCGCATAATCCTTTCGCGCATGAAAGGCCTACGAGTAAAGCACCAACAAGGCCGGGGCCATATGTAGCGGCTACAGCATCGATATCTTCAAGAGTAACTCCTGCATCAGATAATGCCTTCTGAACTGTGGGATAAACAGCATCGACATGCATTCTTGAAGCAAGCTCAGGAACTACACCGCCGTACTGCTCGTGGAAATCTGCCTGTGAAGCAATGCAGTTGCTTAAGATGACGCGACCGTTCTTTACTACGGATGCAGCAGTCTCGTCACAGGAACTCTCTATTCCCAATATCAGAATGTCACTATTTCTGTTTAGCATTAGTATTCTCGATCAGATAGTATGAATCCAGGAAGTCCTGAATCTTTTCAATATAAAGGTTCTTATTAATCGTATATTCCTCAAGATAACCGGCACCGGATACCATGACGCTCTTGGTGATGCTGGAGTTAAGCCTGTTTCTTTCCGTTATTATCTGGTCGATCTTATCGGCACCAACGAACGTGTCGTGACCGCCGTAGATAATGAGCAAAGGAATAGGAAGTCTTGCGATCTCAGCTGCAAGGCTTAAATTGGATCCGCCTGAAGATACTCTGATCGCATAAGGAACGGAGAACTGTGTGGCAAATCCCAAAGGCTCGCTTCTTACTACCTGGGGCTTAATGTAATCGTCAGATTCTTTTGCAGGAGAATCCAGGATCATGCCTGCTATATAAGACTTGCTGAAGCCAAGGTTCTTGATCTTAGTATCGTACTTGGAAAGATCCTGCTCGCTAGCACCTTCCGGCGGAAGATTAGCATAAGCTAGTATCGAAGATGTGCATCCGGTACCGATACCGCATAAGATAACATTCGTGGTAACTGAAATCTGCTTTACGATGCCTATCGCACCAAGCACATCCTGCCATTCAAGATAGCCGTATGTGCAGCAATCACCGCCTGATGTACCGCAGTTTCTCTGGTCGAAAAGGAATACATTGTAATGGTTTTCGAGCCAGCCTTCGATCATATCGATCATTTCGACGCCGAACGGAAGTCTGTTGGAACCTGCATCATGAACGACGATTATCGTTGATATAGGATTCTTGGTCTTAAAGAACCATCCCTGCAAAGATGTCTGGCCGTCAGCAGACTCAAAGCTCGTCGTGCTGTATGAAGGCAGGATATTGGAAGGCACGTTGGTAACGATATTACCCTTAACGTTCATCAGTCTGTTCGAAGAATAAACCGTAAGAACGATGAATGCGATGATCAATACCGCGACAAAGCTCAAGGCCAACGCAAGCCTTGTGATAAACGGGCTTTTTCTTCTGGATACACTGCCCGAGAAACTTACAAAACCGCTTGAAACTCTGGCCATCAGTTAACTCCGCTTGAGCCGAATCCGCCGCCGCGGTCTTCGCCGATTGCCTTAACATTATCAGTCTCTACAAAGCTTGCGTATTCAACCTTTGCAACGACCATCTGGGCGATCCTGTCGCCTTTTCTGATCTTATATGTGCCGTGAATGCAGCCTTTGCAGTCAAGTGTCAGAGGCTCGTTTATGCCTTCATCCTGGAAGAATGAATCGTTATACATGATCACGTTTACTTCATCCCTGTATCCGCAGTCGATCGTTCCGGGAGCATTAGGGATCCTTAAAGGTGTCTTAAGAGATACGCCGCTCCTGGGTCTTATCTGTACTTCATAGCCGTAAGGGATAGCCATCTTGATTCCAACCGGAACAAGAGCTGACTTGCCGGGCTCGATTATTACGTCATCAGCTGCATAAAGGTCCATGCCGGCATCGCCGTCATGAGCATAAGAAGGAAGTTTAGCGTCTTTTCTGCACTTCTCAATATAGATCTCAGCCATTGATCTTACCTCCGGGTAATATCGTATAATTGCAGATTACGTCAAATCCCATATTTGCAATAGCTTCAGCATAATCCTGATCTACGGGATTCTTGGCTCTGCCGTAAATGGAACATGAACAATCAAGAGGATGAGGAATAACCTTTAGTTCTGTTCCTTCGTTTTCTCTCTTAGGTCTCATATCGTAATACGCATTTCCTCTGCAGAAACCACACGGTCTCTGGTTTCTTCCTGCTGCGCAGAAATCAGACTGCATCCACGGTATAAGTCCGTCTGAATGAACGATTAGCTTCGGATGCTTTCCGCTCATATCAAAGCTCTCCGTAAGAAGTCTTAAGTTGATGATAAGATCATCCGAAGATACTTCATAAGAAGGCATAACAGCGTCTGCGTAACCAAAAGCATGTGATAACGACTTGGCGCTGTAGATATTGGTTCCTCCTGAAGCATAAAGCTTAATGCCGTCCTTTAAGAACTTCCTGTCAGAGAAGATCTTCGATGTCATTACAGCCTTAAATGCATCACCCATATCAACCTTAAGTAAAGCAATAACATAATCTATCACTTTGTTGATCTTATCATGGTGAAAATCAGGCAACATTAAAACTATCTCTGCTCCCTGCTCCCTGACAAAGTCGATCGCAGTGCTGTAGATCTCAGGATCAGACAGGTCATAGATGCTGAAAGCATAGATATCAGCGCCCTCTTCCAGGATATCCTCGTTAAGTCTTAAGACAGGATATGTGTACATATTCTTGATAGTACCGGGTTCTTGTTCCTGATCGCCGAAATACTCGGAATCCTCAACATAATCAAGACCGTAGCTCTTCTTGAACGAATTGACTACATTTACTTCCAGAACAGTAAGCAGATCACGTCTTAAGTAATTGATGACGCTTACAGGACAATAGAACTTATCAGTGTTCTCGAAAATAACATCAGTAACAGTAAACGGAGTATCTAAAGTCTTACCTAATTGCTCCAAGATCCTGTCTTTTTCGAGCGGCTTGCCCTCAAAATCATCAGGAATAACAACCTTGGATTCAGCTGAGATTCCTTCAGCGATACCTTCAGTTACAAAAGCCGTTGCCGTGATCTCATTATCAGTACCCGAGATACTGATACGTACAGGAGTTCTTCTAAGATCCTGCTTGGCGATAAAGAGCTCGTGGTTCATGAGGAACACTTCCATGCCGGGCTTGAGCTTCTTAATCATGTCGGGATGAAGGCCCTTGATGTTTAGTCCGTTAAGAGCCGTATTGGTCTTCCCTACCGGGAATGAACAAATCTCTCTGGCATTCTCTCTTATCGATAAGAAATCGCCCTTCTGAGGCTCTAACGCGCCGTTCTTGATACCGACAGTAACAAGTCCGTTTCCTGCATCAAGACGGCTTATACGGCCTATTCTGACGCCATATTTGCCAGGATATTCACCTGATAACAGATGGTCGTCCTTGCTGCCGCTGAGATACTGGGATGTGAATGCTCCGCCTCTGTTGAAATTGATAAGAAGGTCATATCTGATCTCTTTTATCAGATCCTTATTGAGATTGCCTTCATAGTATGCGTCGATCATGCGTCTGTAGCAGTAAACGGCAGATCTTACATAGTTTGCATCTCTCATACGGCCTTCGATCTTAAGGCTGCTGACGCCGCTCTTAATGAGCCTTGCCAGATATTCGGAAACATCCCTGTCCTTAGGAGATAAGAGATGGCCGTCCTTAAGTCTTAAACCGTTGTTATAGAGCTGATACTCTTCCCTGCACGGCTGAGCGCATGAACCTCTGTTGCCTGATCTCGTGCCGCTTCTGTTCATTGCGGAGAAAAGGCAAAGTCCTGATGCGCATACGCATACTGCACCGTGGGCAAATACTTCTGTCTCAAGGTTATATCCGGAAGCTGCCTTGGTCCTTGTCTCTATCTCATCACAGGATAATTCTCTGGGAAGGACTACTCTGTTGGCACCAAGTTCAGCGAGCTTTTTAAATTCATCAGCGCCATAGATATTCATCTGCGTACTGCAGTTGATAGTTACATCAGGAAAATCTGCCGCAAGCTTGGTAAGTACGGCCAGATCCTGTACGATAAGTCCGTCAACGCCGATATTTACTGCTTCTGCGATCGTCGGATAAAAGAGTTCAAACTCATTATCTGACATCAATGTGTTAACAGCCAAAAATACCTTTGCTGATCTCGTGTGTGCATAATCAACGCCTTCTTCAAGCTCATCAAGGGTAAAGTTATCTGCTCCCGCTCTTGCGGAATATTCTTTTAATCCGAGATATACGGAATCGGCTCCACTGTCTACGGCAACTTTAAGGATCTCAAGGTTGCCCGCCGGAGCTAATAATTCAATCTTCTTTTTTGTTATCATCAGTCTTTTTCAAATGCTCGAATAATCCTGAATTGACCTTGTCTGCAAGCTCTTCCATAGGTGTGGGCTTGATATCAGGTCTTCTCTCTGCCGCATACTCATTAGCCTTGACTTTATAGTAAGTAAGTTCAGTCTTAAGTGTGCTGTTCTCGGCTCTCAATGCGATTATCTGGTCGCACGCCTCGAAAAGTGACATTATTGCAGTCTTATTCGTTGCGATATAAGGGTTATTTTTCTTAGTTTCTTCATAGATCTCGTCAGCGAGCTTTCCGACCTTCATCATGTGGTCGTATCCTGCATCGCCGCTTCTTACGAGATACTGGATGCCGCCTATCGTGATCTGGGCACTTTCTTCCTTCGGTTTATCATCCTGGGAAGCTTTCGCGCGTGCCTTTATCTTCTCGTCCAAAGTAATGTACTTCTTCTCGGTGACGGTCTTGGCCTTGATCTCACCTTTGTAAAGCTGCTTATATTCTACGATTGCGGGCTGATCCTTCTTACCCTTACGCTTGTAAGAGCCGTCCGAATACTTGCCAAGTAAGCTGGAATTAGATTTCCTCATTTAAAGACCTCCGCAATATTAGAAGATATATAATTATAACACTTTGCTTTATTTATAAGTAATTTCGGCGTTTTCAGCACAAGACCTTGAACAGTCTTACGAATTCGCCGGGCTCAAGTTCCTCTGCCCTGCAGTTCTCATTTAGTCCTATGTGTGTAAGCACATTAGCTATCGTTTCAGCTGAACCGAATCCAGAAAGGTTCTTCTTAAGCATCTTTCTTCTCATCGAAAAGCATGAGTTTAAGAACTTAACGAACTCAGGAGTAAGATAATCAGCGGTCATGGCTCTTGTAAAGCTAATTACAGCAGAAGTTGTTCTCGGCTGAGGTATGAATGCTGACGCAGGAACCTTGAATTCGTATTTGTATCCGCCGTAAAGGCTTGCAAGGATTGCCAAAGGTCCGTACTGCTTGGAACCGGGCTTGCAGTCGATCCTTGCTATTGCTTCATCTTCAACCATGAAGACCATCTTCCTGGCATCCGAATATTCACCGAAGAGCTTCTTCATTATGTCCGTCATTATGTAATACGGGATATTACTTACGGCGACATCAATGGAAATGCCTTCAGGACGCTCGAATTTAAGGAAATCCTGATGGAAGATAGTGGCATTGGTGATGCTCTCTTTTAAGCGTTCAGCAAGGCCTTTATCTATCTCGATGCATGCGAGGTGATCCGTTTTCAAAGACAGCGGAAAAGATAAGCTGCCAAGCCCCGGGCCTACCTCGATCACCATGTCTTCCCTATTAAGTTCACAGAGATCGACTATATTCTGGATGATATTCTCATCGCAGAGGAAATTCTGCCCGTATTTTGTTAAGGGCAGAATACCTTCTGTTTGTAAAATGTCTCTTATAGAATCTCTGTTCATCTTAAATTACAGGAAGTAAGCAACGCCGGATTCAAAGATCTTCTGATACTTGTTGCCCGGGATGTTCTTTGTAAGGTCGGACTCATATCTTTCTGTATGACCCATCTTACCAAGAACGCGTCCGTCGGGTGATGTGATACCTTCGATAGCGCAGATAGAACCGTTTGCATTGAACTCTGTATCCGATGCGAAATTGCCGTCGAGATCAACATAGCAGGTTGCGATCTGGCCGTTAGCTGCAAGCTTTCTTACGAAGTCTTCTGAAGCTACGAACTTACCTTCACCGTGTGAGAGCGGGATGTCGTAGATCTCGCCGGGTGTGCAGAGTGAGAGCCAAGGTGACTTGTTGGTCATGATCTTGGTTCTTGCATACTTATTCTGATGTCTGCCAATGTTGTTGAAAGTGAGCGTCGGGCTGTCAGGTGTCATGTCGCAGATCTTGCCGAAAGGTACAAGACCTAACTTGATCAATGCCTGGAAGCCGTTGCAGATACCGAGTGCGAGACCGTCTCTGTTATCAAGGAGATCGGAGATAGCATCTGCGATGCCGCTGTTTCTAAGTGATGCTGTAATAAACTTACCGGAACCTTCAGGTTCGTCACCTGCTGAGAAGCCGCCCGGGATCATCATGATGTTTGCTTCACGGATCTTAGCTGCCAATTCAGCGAATGACTCGTTGATATCGTTCTGATTTCTGTTTCTGATTACGAATACTTCAGCATCAGCGCCTGCTCTCTCGAAAGCTCTTGCGGAATCGATCTCGCAGTTATTGCCCGGGAATACAGGGATGATTACCTTCGGCTTAGCTCCCTTAAGTACGCCGGGAGCAGCTTTCTTAGGCTCTCCTGCTGTATATACGTCGATTGCGAAAGGCATATCAGCGGGCTTAGCAACTGTAGGGAAAATCCTTTCGAGCTTTCCTTCATATGCTTCAACAGCATCCTTGCCGGAAAGTGTTGCGCCTGCATATGTGAAGTCGCCTGTATCGTTTGTTGTACCAAGGAACTTGCCGCCAGCCATCTCAACCTTATCTACGGCATTGCCGTCAGCAGGGATAGCTACGATGATGGAGCCAAGTGTCTTGGAGAAGAGATCTGCTTCGGAGAGCTTATCAGAGAAATCGAAACCCAACTTGTTGCCGAAACACATCTGTGCAACTCTTGCTGCAACACCTGCACTCTTAACTACAGCTGCATTCTTGATCTCGCCTCTGTCTAAGAGTTCCTTAACAGCCTTGATGACTCTTAAGACGTGATCCTTCTTGTAAGAACCCTTGCCGTCACGAGCACACTTGATGAGATAGAGCTTCTGGCCCTTTCCAGTAAGTGTAGCAGTGATGATCTTATCTGTTGTGGACATGCCTACTGCGAAGCTTACGAGCGTCGGAGGTACATGGATATCATTAAATGTACCGGACATTGAATCCTTACCGCCGATTGCAGCTGTACCATAGTCGAGCTGAGCCTTGTATGCACCTAAAAGTGCTGCAAGTGGCTTGCCCCATGATTCGTTGCTGCCCATTCTCTCGAAATATTCCTGGAATGTGAGTCTTGCCTTCAAAGGATCAACACCCATAGCGAGAAGCTTAAGAAGTGATTCAACTACAGAATGGTAAGCGCCTGCATAAGGGCTCCACTCTGTGTAGAAAGGATCGAAACCATATGTCATTACTGAGCAATCATGTGTTGTGCCGTGATCGAGCGGGATCTTAGCAGCCATACCTTCCTCAGGTGAATTCTGCATCTTACCGCCGTAAGGCCATACAACAGTAGCAGCGCCGATAGATGAGTCGAATCTCTGGATGAGGCCCTTACGTGAAGCGCCTTCCAAAGAATTAAGCGTTCCCTTAAGGCTGTCTGCAAAGCTGCCTTCTACATAGCCGTTTGCAGGTGTGTCAAGAAAGTCACCTGTTCCCTGAGGAACAACATCAGCCTGTGCATACTGTGTAGCGCCGTTTGTGTCGATGAAAGATCTGGGAAGGTCAACGATCGTATTGCCGTTCCATACCATCTTCATGATGGGCTCAGCTGTAACCTCAGCAACTACTGTAGCTTCAAGGTTCTCCTTTGCAGCTGCAGCCATGAACTTATCAAGGTCAGCAGGATGAACTACTACAGCCATTCTCTCCTGTGATTCGGAGATAGCGATTTCCGTACCGTCAAGACCGTCGTACTTCTTCGGAACTGCATCAAGGTTGATTGAAAGACCTTCAGCGAGCTCACCGATAGCAACGGAAACGCCGCCTGCACCAAAGTCATTACATCTGATGATGAGTCTTGTAACCTCAGGATCTCTGAAAAGTCTCTGGAGCTTTCTTTCCGTAGGAGGATTACCCTTCTGAACTTCAGAACCGCAAGTTACAACGGACTGGGTATCGTGAGCCTTGGATGAACCAGTAGCGCCGCCGATACCGTCACGTCCTGTTCTGCCGCCAAGGAGAACAACGATATCACCAGCCTGAGGTCTTTCTCTTACGATATTTGAAGCAGGAGCAGCACCTACAACGGCACCGATTTCCATTCTCTTTGCGATATAACCGGGATGGTAAACTTCATCAACCAAACCTGTTGCAAGACCGATCTGGTTACCATATGAAGAATAACCTGCTGCAGCTGTGCGGCAGAGCTTCTTCTGTGAGAGCTTACCCTTAAGTGTAAGTTCAACAGGTACTGTAGGATCGCCTGCACCTGTAACTCTCATTGCCTGATATACATAAGATCTTCCTGAGAGCGGGTCTCTGATAGCGCCGCCCAGGCATGTTGCAGCACCACCGAAAGGTTCGATCTCTGTAGGATGATTATGAGTCTCGTTCTTAAACATGAAGATATAATCTTCAGGCTTGCCGTCTACTTCGATCCTTACCTTGATAGAGCATGCATTGATCTCTTCAGACTCATCAAGATCAGCGAGCTTGCCGTCTTTCTTGAGCTTCTTGCCTGCGATCGTACCAATGTCCATAAGGCAGATAGGCTTCTGGCTGATCCTCTCACCGTAAACATCTTCTCTTGTAGCAAGGTAATCCTTGTATGTTTCCCTGATCTCAGCAGTGAGCTCGTCATCGCCTTCAAACTTAATGTCTGTAAGGTTTGTAAGGAATGTTGTATGACGGCAGTGGTCAGACCAGTATGTATCAAGAACACGGATCTCAGTAACTGTAGGTACTCTTCCCTGCTCTTTGAAGAAATCCTGAACGAACTTGATGTCGCTAAAACTCATTGCAAGTCCCATGGACTTCCTTAAGTTTTCGAGGTCTTCATCAGACATATCAAGGAAGCCGTCAACATTTGCTACTGTTGTAGGAATGTCATACTTATCGACAAGTGTCTCAGGCTTTTCTGCTGAAGCTTCTCTTGCTTCAACAGGGTTGATGAGATAGCTCTTGATCTTTTCCTTCTCTTCGTCAGAAACAGAACCATAGAAAGCTACGATCTTAGCGCACTTTACAATAGGTCTCTCCTTGGCAGTCATGAACTGGATACACTGAGCTGCGGAATCTGCTCTCTGATCGTACTGACCGGGCAAAGACTCAATGATGAGCACATAAGCTGCATCACTGAGATCAACAGTCTCGTCGTAGAGGATATCTACCGGCGGCTCGCTGAAGACAACAGTCTTGGCATTCTCGTACTCTTCATCAGTAACACCTGATACATCGTAACGGTTTACAACACGTACCTTCTCGATGCCTGCGACATTCAAGTCGTATTTAACATCGTGAAGGATTCCGCCTGCTTCGACGTTAAAGCCTTCTTTTTTCTCTGACAGTACTCGTCTTACATCATTCTCGTTCATAAGGTTCTCCTTGTGAAATTAATTACAGATTATCAGCGCTCTTGGAGAGCAATTCGGTGTTGTACTTTAAGAATCTCTCAAGTCCTGCGGAATCAAGAGAACCGTGTGCAAGTTTTGCCTGATCGTAGATGTGCTGTGCCAGGCGGTCAGCTTCTTCCTTCTTGGTGCCCATGGATTCAAGGGCTTCAAGTTTTGTAATGAGAGGGCTGTCGGTATTAACGACGAGCTCTTCTGTCTCAGGGAACATGTCAGCGAGTTCCTCTTCTGACATTGTACCCATTGATGACATCATTCTCTCATATTGTGCGCGCATTTCCTTCATTCTTCTGTTATGTTCTGCTTCACGGATCAAGGCAGGGAGATTATCTTTTCCCATTTCCTGCGCGAAAACGATAAGCTTCTCATTACCGACTGCACTTCTGAAGAAGTCTTTGAGCTTGTTCTTGGTCTCTTCATCGGATTCCTTGCCGGAAAGCTCAGAGTCAACACGCTTGAACTTGATATCAGGCTTCTTCATTTCCATATATGACATGAAGTTGTTGTCGATCTCCTGATCCATAACGATTACTTCAAAGCCGTCGTTCCTGCTCATCTCGACATAAGCTGCCTGAGCCTTGGGATCAGTTGTATAACGGACAGTCTTCTTATCTTCGGATGTGAGTTCCTCCAAAGTCTTGAACTTGCCGTCAACAGTATTAAAGAGGCAGATCTTCTCAACCTTCTCGTAGAACTTCTCTTCCTTCATCATGCCGTACTTAACGAATACGGAGATGTCAGACCAGTACTTCTCGAAGTCTTCTCTCTGCTTCTTGAAAAGATCATTAAGCTTGTCTGATACCTTCTTGATGATGTGACCTGAAAGCTTCTTAACATATTCATCCTGCTGGAGAGCAGAACGGGATACGTTCAAAGGAAGGTCAGAGCAGTCAAGGCATCCCTGCAGAAGGAATAAGAAATCAGGAATGATCTCTTCGATATTATCTGCAACGAAGATCTGGTGGTTATAGATCTTGATGCGTCCTTCCAAAGACTGATAGATATTGTCTGTCTTGGGGAAATAAAGGATACCCTGCAAAGTGAAAGGATAATCCATATTAAGGTGGATCCAGAATAAAGGATCCCTTCCATCGTTAAATACAGAGTGATAGAACTGCTTATATTCAGACTCAGTGCACTCTGAAGGCTTCTTAGTCCAGAGAGGTGACTTGTTGTTAACGGGAACGTAGGATACCGGCGAAGGTGTGAATGTCTCTCCCTTCTCTTCTGCTTCCTTCTTTCTCTTCTCTTCAGCTTCCTCATGGAGTCTGTCAGACTTGGTGTCAACAAAGAATATGTCTGCAGGTGCGAAATAGCAGTACTTTCTGATCGTCATCCTGATTGTTGCGGAATCAAAGATCTTGATGGCATCTTCAGAGAGCTTTAATGTGATTACGGTTCCTCTGCTCTTCTTCTCAGAAGGAAGGATCTCATAATCCATACCGTCATTGGACTTCCAGATAACAGGTTCGGCATCTTCCATAAAGCTCTTTGTATCAATGGTAACCTCATCAGCTACCATGAATGCTGAATAGAATCCTAAGCCGAAGTGACCGATGATGCCGGTCTTGTCTGTTGATTCCTGCTGATACTTTGTAACGAAATCAAGTGCTCCGGAGAATGCGATCTGGTTGATATACTTCTCGACCTCATTCTCTGTCATGCCGATACCGTTATCTTCAAATGAGATAGTCTTGTTATCGTCATCGTAAGTAACAGTGATCTTGTAATCTGCCGTATCAGGCTCCTTCTCAGCCTTGCCGAGTTCAACGAGCCTTCTGTGCTTTGCAATTGCATCCGCACAGTTAGATACCAATTCTCTTACAAAGATATCCTTATCTTCATAAAGCCATTGTCTGATAACCGGGAAAATATTCTCGGTCGTAACCGAAATCTTTCCTGATTTAGCCTCCATTTATACCACCTCCAAATTATTGTCCGCTCAAAGCACGCTTAGCAGCGTCGATATATTCAGATGTATATTCCTTATACATCCTGGAGATCATCTTCAAAACTTCATTGTCAGATGACTTGAATTCATAACCGTCCATATACCTTACAGGCAGGATGTCAAAAGGCGTGCTGCTTACAAATACAGCATCAGTAGAAGGATCAAGCTCTTCAGGCTTAAATGTTCCGATCTGAAGTTCCAGACCTGAACGCTTAAGAGCTTCCATTACTCTCTTTCTGGTAATACCTATAAGGATCTTATTATCAGGCGCCGAATAGACCTTGCCGTCTCTAATGACGAAGAGATTGGACATGGAGCCCTCATAGAGCTTGCCTTCGTTATCTGTTAATACGAGCTCGAAAGGAAGACCGTGTTCGTTCTCCTGCTTGAACTTCTCATTAACAGTCGTCTTGTAGTCGCCTCTGAATATCTTAAGATTGGGAGTCTTGCGTTCCCAGTTAAGAATACTTGTATTGATACCATTTTCGAATTGTTCTTCGGTAGGAATTGAAATATCAGCCTGATGTATAAGTAATACTTCTTTTGTAAGTACTATTCTGACAGAACCGTCCTTTATGCCGTCCATATCAATGAAGCTGTATGCTTCAGCTAAGATTTTCGACGTGTCGACCGGAAAGTTCTCCAGGCCCTTAACTGAATTTACGAGTCTATGGAGATGATCTTCAACGAATAAAAGAACACCGTCCTTTACCCTGACGGTCTCATAGTAAATCCTGATATCAACGGGTTTTTGGAGAGATTCGGTCAATTCCGAACGGACTCTGTAATACTTGCCACAATAAAGAAAGCCCTTGCCGATAAGATGTTCCATCAACGGATAAGCCATTAGAGTCACAGATCCCCTTGAGAAATATATAATTGCATATTATGCCACATAAGATTGTATACATAATCAGGCTTTTTTACAAAATGGATATAATGAAAACATGCACAAAAAATAAATCTTTATTCTTATTTGCTTTTATAAAAGCCCAAGATTAAAATTTGTGTGTTGACTTGTTAAGAGAGCAAGTGTATGATATGCGAAGTTTATACAAAGTTATGCATAAATATTCATAAATCGGAGGTGCCTTATGGCAAAAGAAAAATTCTTACTGGCTTATTCAGGCGGACTTGATACTTCTATCATCAT
>JAEEGG010008185.1_pt1 | contig 23810 bp, 15 predicted proteins | sample 9134161 | NCBI WGS metagenome assembly JAEEGG01 (sample SAMN16246543, study PRJNA631951) | gut metagenome | biome: gut microbiome; feature: rumen; material: CR-attached | host: Bos | place: Iran: Karaj | collected 2018-10
CGGCTTCTCGCCGAACGAGGGCGTCATAGTCATCGCCGCGACGAACCGTCCGGACACGCTCGACGCGGCCCTTCTCCGCCCCGGGCGCTTCGACCGCCAGGTCATGATCGACCTCCCGACCCTGAAGGGACGCGAGGAGATCCTCGCCCTGCACGGGAAGAAGATCAAGTTCGGCCCGGACGCGGACCTCTCGCGCATCGCGCGCGGCACGCCCGGCTTCTCCGGCGCGGACCTCGCGAACCTCCTCAACGAGGCCGCGCTCATGGCCGTGAGGAAGAAGCTCGAGGGCGTCGACATGGAGACGCTCGAGGAGGCGCGCGACAAGGTCCTTTGGGGACGCGAGCGCAAGAGCGCCGGCTACTCTAAGCGCGACCGCGAGATCACCGCCTGGCACGAGGCGGGCCACGCGATCCTCCAGCTCCTCGCGAAGCACGCGGACCCTCTCCACAAGGTCACGATCATCCCGCGCGGACGCGCCCTCGGAGTCACGATGTCCCTCCCCGAGCGCGACGTGCTCGGGCGCACGAAGAGCCACTTCCTCGACGAGCTCGTCGTCTACTGCGGCGGAAGGATCGCCGAGAAGATGTTCACCGGCGAGATCTCGACCGGCGCCGCGCAGGACATCGCGATGGCGACGGACATCGCGCGCAAGATGGTCTGCACGTACGGCATGAGCGACCGATTCGGCTTCCAGGCGTTCAACGAGCAGAGTCCGTACGTGATTGCGGAATCGATGCCGCCCGCCTTCAGCGAGGAGACGTCGCGCGCGATCGACGCGGAGGTCTCCAAGCTCGTCACAGACGCCTACGCGCGCGCAGAGCGCGAGATCGCCGAGAACAAGGACAAGGTCGAGCTCCTCGCGAAGACCCTCCTCGAGCGCGAGACGATGGACGGACGCGACGTCGCGAAGCTCGTCGGCATCGAGATGAAGGAGCCCGAGAAGGAAGAGTCCGCGGCGAAGGCCGGGCTTTTCCCGAAGGAAGTCACCGAAACGGAGGGTGCGTGAGCGATTTCCCGATAGAACTGCCGGCCGTAAGCGCCTCTGACGTGATCCAGATCGCGATTCTCTACATCGTGATCTACGCGATCCTCAAGGGCGCCAAGGGCTCGCGCTTCGGTCAGGCACTGATGGGCTTCGGCATCCTCGCCGCCGCCCTAACGGCTTTCGCCTATCTGTTTCACTTCGACGTCCTCACCAGAATAGTCCAGTTCCTCCTCGTCTACATCGCCGTCTCCACTGTCGTCATCTTCCAGCCGGAGATCCGCCGCATCCTCTCAGCCGTCGGCGCGTTCGGATACCTCGAGCGCCCAAAGTACGGACCCGGCGACGCCGCGACGCCGGAGCTCGTCGTGGAGACTCTCATGGCGCTTTCCGAGCGCCGCATGGGCGCGCTCATCGCCTTCGAGCGAGGCATCTCCCTGCGCGGATACGAGGAGACGGGCATCCGCCTCGACGCGATATTCTCGAAGGAGCTCGTTACGTGCATCTTCACCCCGCCCATGCCGCTCCACGACGGCGGAATGGTCATGCGCGACGGACACGTCTCGTCCGCGCACTGCATCTTCCCGGTTTCGAACAACCCCAACCTCATATCAAGCGGCATGCGCCACCGCGCGGCCGTGGGGCTCTCCGAAGACACCGACGCGCTCGTCGTGGTGGTTTCCGAGGAGACGGGCGACATCTCCGTAGCGCGCAACGGAAGGCTCTTCCGCTACAGCGGCGCGCAGCGCGAGGAGTCGGTGATGCGCTGGGTCTCGAAGGCCCTGCCCACTGAGGGCCGGGGCTCGAAGCGCGTCGGCAGGCTGCGCGGCCTGCTGCGCGACACCGTTGGCTTCTTCGCGAAGGGAGGTCGTTCATGAAGGCGGAGAAAAAACGCGGCGGAATGCTACGCCGGCTGTTCTCGATCCTCACGCACAACTGGGGGCTCAAGCTCCTCGCGCTCGTCCTCGCGATAATCGTATACCATTCACTCAAGCCGGACATCGGCTTCACACAGGAAACAAATGACCGACACATCTTCCAGCCTAGCAGCACCCAGGAGTGAGAGAAGCGTCCTGGGCTGGCTTCTCTGCATCTGGCTGATCCCGATCTCGCTATTCCCGCTCGTCGCCCTTCTAACCTACGACTGGCGCGCCGTCGCCTCGCTCAGAATTCCCGCCGAGGCCTCGACGAACTGGATAGGCCCGCTCGGCGACGCATTCGCGTACTACGGCTACCAGCTCTTCGGGCTCGCGGTGTGGATCGTCCCAGTTGTCTGCATCGTTCTCGGAGTCTTCCGCATCGCCGGACGCCGCATCGGCGGGCTCCGCCGCTTCGCTTGGCTTATCCTCCTTCTGGCCGCGAGCGCGTGCCTCCTGCAGGTCGCGCAGCGCCACGCGCCAGGGATATCCTTCGCAATCGAGCGCAACAACATCGCCAACGCAGGCGGAGTCGTGGGCTATCTCGTCATGGGCAGGTTCCTGTCACCCCTTCTCAGCGACTTCGGCGCATCCGTCATCATGGTCATTCTCGCCCTCGTGGCGGGAGTGGAAACCATCGGCATACGCAACATAGCCGCGTTCTTCGCCTCGCTCTACCGCTGGGCGACGATGAGCGGACGCATAGCGCCGACTCCCGAGACCGCGGGCTCCAAGGAGGAGTACGAGCGCCAGCTCGAGGCATACGAGGCCGCCGTCAAGGCGCGAGAGGCCGCCAAGGAGCAGGCGAGGCTCGAGAAGGAACAGGCGAAGGCCGAAAAGGAACGTATCCGCGCCGAGAAGGAAGCCGAGAAAGCCGCCGCAAAGGAGGCCGCACGCGCTGCACGCGAAGCGGCAAAGGCCGAGCGCGAGGCCGCCGCGAGGCCGCCCGTCACCCCCGCCGCGCAAGTCCCGCCGGTCCAGACCGCGGCCAAACCCAAGCCCGCGCCTACAGACGCCACCGACGGCGAAGAGGAAGCTCCAGTCGAGGACAAGGGTCCGTACATCCTCCCGTCGCTGTCGCTGCTCAATCCGCTGAGGACGACGATGGCGGACCACAGCGATGTCGGCGAGATGTCCCAGAAGCTCGTGGACACCCTGAAGCTCTTCGACGTCAACGCGTCGCTCGCATACACGGTGCAGGGTCCGGTCGTCACCAAATACGCCCTCACGCCGGAGCCGGGGACTCGTCCTGAGAAGTTCACCTCCCTCCAGGCGACGCTCATGATGGCGCTCAAGGCGAAGTCCCTGCGAATCGAGGCGCCGATCCCGGGCGAGGACAAGATCGGCATCGAGGTTCCGAACCGCAAGCCCGCGGGAATATCCTTCCGCGAGATATTCGAGTCTGACGCCTGGCGCGACTCGAAGGCGGAGCTTCCGCTCCTCTTCGGAAAGCGCGCGGACGGCAAGGAGCTCGTCGCGGACCTCGCGTCGATGCCGCACATGCTCGTCGCCGGCGCGACCGGACAGGGCAAGTCGGTGTGCCTCAACTCGCTCATCTGCGGACTCCTCATGACGCGCACGCCGGAGCAGCTGAAGCTCATCATGGTCGACCCGAAGTGCGTCGAGTTCACGCCCTACTCCGCGATCCCGCACCTGCTCGTGCCCGTCATCACCGACAACCGCAAGGTCGTCTTCTCGCTCCACTGGGCGGTCGCCGAGATGGAGAAGCGCCTCAAGCTCTTCGCCCGCGCGAGAGTGAGGAACATCTACGACTTCAACCACCGCACGACGTTCTCGCAGCCCGACATGTTCGGCGGAGGCGACACGGCGACGAACGACATGCCGAAGACCGTGCCGTACATCGTAATCATCATCGACGAAGCCGCGGACCTCATCGGCCAGTGCGGCAAGGAGGTGAACCCAGACATCCAGCGCATCACCCAGAAGGCGCGCGCGGCCGGAATCCACCTCATCCTCGCCACGCAGCGTCCGGACGCGAAGATCATCACCGGCGCGATCAAGGCGAACATCCCGGGACGCGTCGCGTTCAAGACGGCCTCCGCCGTCGACTCGCGCACGATTCTCGACGACTCCGGCGCGGAAAACCTCATCGGCAAGGGCGACATGCTCTTCCGCGGCAAGGACGGGCTCCTCGTGCGCGCTCAGGGCGCGTGGATTTCGGACGGCGAGATCGCCAACATCACCAACTTCATCCAGGAGCACTCCAACCTCCAGTTCGACGAGACCTTCGCGAAGAAGCTCGGACGCGTCAAGGAGGCGTCCATCGAAGACCCATTCGCGTCGAACGAGGACGATCCGGACAACCAGAAGCAGGAGGACAGCGGACCCTCCGCGCGCGAGCAGGTGAAGGCGAGCGAGGACGCGGACCTCTTCAAGCGCGCTCTCGAGTGCATCATCAACACGAACCGCGCGTCGGTCTCGCACTTCCAGCGCAGGCTCGGAATCGGATACAACCACGCCGCGAAGCTCTGCGACAAGCTCGAGGACGCTGGCGTCATCGGTCCGCAGCAGGGCGCGGGGCCGCGTCCGATCATCATGGACCAGCAGCAGCTTCTCGCGATATTCAACGGCGGCACGGTCGCCGAAGAGCAGGCGCCGGAGGACGCCGCGCCGGAGGAACAGCCGGCGGACGGCATGTCCGAAGCGCCTGAAGACGAAGATCTATTCAACAGGGAGGAACAGCAATGATCGAATTCGGAAAGACCCTCCGCGCCGCGCGCGAGGCCAAGGGACTGAGCGTCGGCCAAGTCGCCGAGCAGACCCACATGATGGTCCAGACGGTCGAAGGACTCGAAAACGAGGACTTCGGCAAAATCGTCGCGCCCATATACGGACGCGGCTTCGTGAAGCTCTACTGCGAAGCCGTGGGGCTCGATCCGAAGCCGATGATCGAAGCCTTCATGTCGATATACGCCGACAAACACGCAGCTAGCGCGAAAAGCCAGCCGCCGAAGCCGGTGACTGCGTCCGCACAGACGCCCGCCCCCGAACCTGTCCAGAATCCGTCAAAACCCATCGCAGCGGAACCGCCGCCGAAGCATTCGGAACTCGACTTCGGTGCGACGAACACGGCGAAGGCCCCGCTTTCGCGGTATGCAGGCACGCTCCCCTCCGATTCCGAACAGCAGCCGTCCCCCCTCGCGATGGTGAACTGGCGCATCGTCGCCCTCGCGGCAGGCGCGTTTGTCGTACTGCTCCTCCTCGCGCTCGGCATCCGCGCTGTGTACCATGCGACGATGAGCACTCCCGAATCGCCAGCCGAGAGCGCCGAGACGCAGACCACGAACTCGGAGACCCCTGCCACCAGCGGCGAACCACAGACCACGAGCGGCAAACCGCAGACCACCGGCGGCGAACAACAGGCCGTTCCCAGCCGCAAGCCGCTGCCTCTCAAGCCCTTCTACATTGATTCAGACCACTCAACAGACAACGAAAGGAGCAAATAAAAAAATGGAAGTCGTAATCTGCAAGACGAAAGAAGAAGCGTCAAAGCTTGCCGCGGACATGATAACCGCCGCGGTCAAGAAGAATCCGAAGACCATCCTCGGCCTCGCGACCGGCTCCACGCCCGTCCTGATGTACTCCGAGATGGCCAAAGCCGTCAAGGCGAAGAAGGTCAGCTACAAGCAGGTCAAGAGCTGGAACCTCGACGAGTATGTCGGGCTTCCCGGCACGCACGACCAGAGCTACCGGTACTTCATGAACAAGAACCTGTTCGAGAAGATCGACATCAAGCTCTCCAACACCCACGTCCTCAACGGAATGGCCAAGGACCCCGCCAAGGAGTGCGAGGCGTACGAGGCGCAGATCAAGAAGGCCGGCGGAATCGACATCCAGGTGCTCGGAATCGGCTCCGACGGACACATCGCGTTCAACGAGCCCGGCACTTCCCTTAACAGCCGCACGTCGATCGTCTACCTCACGCCCTCGACCGTGAAGGACAACGCTCGCCTCTTCTTCAAGGGCGATATGAAGGCCGTCCCGAAGAGCGCGCTCTCTATGGGCGTCGGAACGATCTGCGAGGCGAAGAAAGTCATCCTCCTCGCGTTCGGCGAGAACAAGCAGGACGCGATCAAGGGATGCGTCGAAGGCCCCATGAGCCAGTTCTGCACCGCCTCCGCGCTCCAGGCGCACAACGACTGCTGGATCTTCTGCGACGAAGCCGCCGCCAAGAAGCTCAAGCTCAAGAAGTACTACGCGTGGCGCAGCGCAACCAAACTGGGACTCTGAACATGAACGAAGACGGATTCACATCATTCCTCTGCGACCACTGCCACACCGAGATCGAGGCCTCGCCCGACATGATCGGACAGGAGACCGAGTGCCCGGCGTGCGGCGCAAAGCTCGTCGTTCCGGCTCCTGCCGAGAACGACGGCGTCAAGCGCCACGCGACCAACGACGTCGACCTCAAGCGGACCCAGGCCATGAAGAGCCGCACGATCCGCATCGAGCTCCCCGACCTATGAGCGCGGCACGCAAAAGGAAAAAGAAAAAAGGACGCATGTCCCTAACGCGCAGGATCGCCCTGTGGACGGTCCTCGCGCTCACCCTAGGCTACCTGCTCGTCGCATGGGCCGCCATATCCTTCGTCCACCAGCCGAAGGAATGGCGCCTTGAGCGCGAGCAGTCCTGGCCGGGATTCGCCGTCGCGTCGCTTTACTGGGTCGGGAACGGACTCTCCGACCTGACGGACGGTATGGGCCTCACCGGCTACGACGTCGTGTACGAATACGACACCGAAGCCCCGCACGGAAGCCCCCTTTTCGCCGGCGCACCGAAACGCGTCGGGAACATACAGCCCGCCGACATAACCGTCCTCGACCGCGGCGAGTTCGTCGTCGGCTGGTCCCCTTCTCTCAGACGCCCCGTCTGGTGCGCCTACCACGTCGTACCCGACGTTCTCTACCAGACCGACAAACGTCCCAGCTTCACCAAGGACAGGGAGGCCGTCAACTCCCCGTCTGCCGCAGCCTACGAGAAGTCAGGCTACGACCGGGGACACATGGTGCCGAACCATGCGATTGAATCGCGCTACGGCTCCACCGAGCAGAGGAAGACCTTCATGATGTCAAACATCACGCCGCAGAGCCCAGCCCTCAACCGCGGCGTGTGGCGCAACCTCGAACACCGCATCGCAGACCTCTGGCCTGCGAAGTACGGGGAAATCTGGGTGATCGTCGGATGCATCCCGAACAAAAACGGCGAGACGATAAGCGGGTCCGACGTAGAAGTCCCCGGACAGCTCTTCCAAGTCGTCCTGGCACAGGAAGGTCTCGACGTGAGAGCCTTCGCAGTCGTCTTCGACCAGAATGTCTCGTGGTGGGAATGGGCGGCGCGTTCGCTCATCTCAATAGACGATCTCGAGGAGATGGCTGGTCTCGACTTCCTGCCCGACCTCCCTGAGTTCATCCAAAGCCCCCTCGAGGCCGAACGCCCCACGCGCCTCTGGCCCGTCAGACTCTCCGACATCTTCAGCCTGTTCCTGCTCAGGTTCCAGTAGACCAAAAACCGTGCCGCGGCCTGTATAAGTGAATCGCCAGGGGGGAATAGGCGAGTCGACAGGCACGCGGCACAGGTGCGTTTATTTTATCAAATGCAACACGGCCGTTCCGTAACATAATGTTACTGAACGGCCGCGTTTGACCTTTTACTCCAGGATGATGTCGCCCCAGCTCTCGCACATGAGCTTCGCCTCCATCGGGATGTCGCTCACGAGTCCGGTGTTCTTGCTGAAGAAGTACGTGCGGAGCATAGTGTGCTCGCCTGCGGCGTCCGACGAGAGGAACCCGACGTCGCCCTTGAGAGCGAGGCCGCTCGCGCCCTTCGCGCCGACTATCGTCCACGGAATCTCCGCGACAACCCTCACTCCGTTGCCGGTCATCGAAGCGGACGTCTTGACGCGTCCGTCGAGGACGACCAAATCGAACACGCGCGTCGACACGGGCGAGGAGTAGGTGCGCTTCGCCTCCGCCGCCGCGCCGCTGGCCTTCTCGCGCATCACGAGCGCGCGGGTCTGCCCGGAGATCGGCCCGACGAGCACGCGCACGTCGCCGTCGCGCACATCGCCCGCTTCGGCGGAAGGACGCAGCTGGATGTCGACCGCGTCGCCGCCCTTGAAGAGAAGCGTTGCGTCTGTCGTGCCGTTCTTCCAGGTGGAGTCCGGATCGGTGACGTCCCACATCACGAGAAGTGACTCGTCGTTCCAGCCGAGCCTGACGTCGGCCGCCTCGATCTGCCCCGGACGCGACACCGTGATCGGCGCGACGGCGGCGAGTTCCGCGGCATCCTTGACGCGCTTGACGGAAAGCGACTTCGGGCCCTTCTCCGCCGCTTCGCGTGCGGCGCGCTCTGCCGCCGCCTTCGCGAGCAGCGCGTCGTCAACGTTGATGGCGACGGTCTTGAGTTCGCGAACGGACTCGAGTCCGTCGATCCTGACGACCATGCCCGCCTGGCTTGCGATGCCGCACGACATGCGCGCGACGCCGTCGTCCTGACGTCCAGCCCAGCCGCAGAAGTGCTCGCTGCCGCCTGTGAAGCCCTCGATGGGCATGGGCGCGAGCTGCTCCTCGGTGGCGGGGAGGCGCGGCGAGGGGATGCGTCCGTCCTTGAGGAACGCGCTGACGTAGAGTCCGTCCTCCGTGAGCCAGTAGTCCTCGCCGAGGTTGCCGCGGATCATGAACGTCGACGGTGCGCCGTCCACGCCGGGAACGAATCCGCAAATTCTGAGGCAGCCGATGAGGAGTCCGGGCTGCGCCATCGGAGAGCCGTGGGAGCCGTGGACGCTGTGGTAGCGGGAGGGATACTTCCATAGCTCGCGCCCTGTCTTCGCGTCGAAGCCGAGAATCCAGACGCTCTCCTTGCCGGCGACGTTCCTGTGGGCGAAGGCAATTACTTTGTCCGTGCCGGGAACAGGCGTCGACTCCATGAGCGACCACTCGTCCGCAAGCGGAACGCGCGACCAGCTGTCCTTCGTGTAGACCGGCGCACCGTCCTTCGTGTACGACGCGGGGCGGATGCGCCACGTTCCGCGCTCATTGCGGAGCGCCGACGCGTAAATCGAGAAGTCGGTGGGATTCGCTCGCCTGTACCAGCCCTTGCCGTCCATGCACGGGATGCCGGGCTTCCCGAACTCGCAGCGCGTTCCGACCGGCGTCTTTTCCCTCGCAGGGAAAATCGTGCACTCGGAACGCTGGACGAGTTCGTCGCCGTTGAGGTCGGTCCACGCGAGGACGTCCGCCGGATCGCAGTCCGCGAACTGCCCCTTCGCAGGCTTCACGATCTGCGCGTTGTACTCTCCGCCGAAGCCCTGCTGGACGTTCGCGATGTCGGCGATGGCGGCGACGGTCTTCCACGAGCCGGACTTCTCGTCGCGCATGCACACGACGAAGGCGCAGCCGTAGTCTCCGCCGGAGACGAGGTACTCGTGGCGCTTTCCGGAGGCGGACGAGAAGAACATGTGTCCGTTGCCGTCGAGCCTCGGCGCGGGGTCGCCCTCCGCAGAGCCGATCTTCGATGCGTCGGGCGTCTGGATGAGTTCGGCGACGCGCCAGCCGCGCTTGCCCTCGAAGCGGATCTCGTTGCCCTCGGCGTAGGCGCACGTCGGGTCGCTGTCGTGGAGGAACGTGTTGGACGCGCAGTATCCCGTCGTACCCACGTAGTCGCGCGCGAACGATCCGTCGGGATTCCACACAGACATGCGGCGCGGACGGTTGGAGTTCTCGGTCACCCACACGAAGCCCTTCGCGTCGACCGCGACGGAACTGCCGGCGTAGATGCCGTCCTTCTCGAAGTGGCCCTTCGAGGGACGTCCGCCCTTCTTGCCGAACGTGACGGCGAGGCGTCCGTCGGCCGTGTACTTCTTGACCTGCGAGTCGGGTCCGTTGTCCAGCACGTAGAACGCCCCGTCGGCTCCGATGGCGAGCGCGCCAGCGACGCCGATTTCCTCGAGCTTCGGAACGGAGACCTTGACGCCCTCCTTGAGAGGCAGCGCGGAGAGGACATTGGCATGGAAGTACCAGAGCACGTCGCCGGAAAGGACGCAGGAGAATTCGCCCGTGAACTCGGGCTTCGCGGGCAATGCGCCGCGGAACTTGACGGAGGCGGTTTCGGCGTCGCAAACGACGACCGTTCCGTCCGCCTGCACGAGCGCGAACGCGTTCTCGTCTGCGGAAAGCCCGACGACCTTCGCGCGCTTGAGCGCGCCCTCGCCGAGAAGCGCCTCTAGCGAGAGCGGCATCGGGAGCTCCTTGCCGTCCTGCACGAAAGGCGCGAACGCGCCGGTCTTCGCGTCGAGGCGGAGAAGAAGCTCGCCCATCGTGTTCCAGTCGTTCGGGACGGAATAGGCCCAGCGAGCGTTGGCGGACGCGACGGACGATCCGCGCACGTTGCCCCACTTCTTTAGTCCGTCGGCTCCGATTCCGATCGTACCCGAGCCGCCTTCCGCGAAATCGCACCAGACGACCATTCCGTCGCCGGACTTCGAGACGACGCGCATGAAGGAGTGGTCCGCACCCCACGCGCCCGATCCGTCGACCGTGCCCCAGGGCGGCGTGCCCGGGTTGTAGAAGCAGCGCTCGTAGATACCGTGGAGCGGCTTGCCGAGGACGAGCGGACGCGCCGTGTAGACTCCAGGCTTCACCGCCTCGCCGTCGTCGTCGAGTCCGTCCCAGCGGACGACCATTTTGCGCTTACCGCCCTCGGCCGACTCGGTGTAGAGCTCGACGTCAGCCCCTCCGACGAGGTTCCTGACGCGGCGCCCCTCGGCGTCGTCGATCGCGACGGTGAGAAGCGATGCCGGCTCCTCGACGTCGAACGAGAAGGCGATCGCGCCCTTCGAGACGGGAACGTCGGGGACGTAGCGGCGCGGAGTCTTGACGCTCTCGCCGACGAGCTTTAGGTCGCCCCAGGCGTCCTTCGCGGTCCAGTAGAACTCGCGCGAGAGCTTGCCGGGCTGCATGTTGTCGACGCAGCGGTGCTCGGGGAAAGTCTTGCCGGAGGGATCGCTCCAGAGGAACTCCATGCCGACGCGGATCACCTTCCCGAGCTCGCCCTTGGTGCGCAGCGCGGACCACGGGATGCGCAGCTCGTGCACGAAGCCGCGTCCGTCCTCCGAGACCTTGTACGCCGACGCGAAGCCCTTGCCGAGCTCGGGAGAGCCGTCGTTGTTGTAGAGCACGAACTCGTCGAAGCGCTTGGGGTTCCAGAGGTCCTTCGCGTCCATCGCGTCGAAGCCCAGCGCCGGGACCTTCCCGTCGTAGAGCCACGTCGTCGTCCAGAACGCGTTTTCACCCGCGAGGATGCGCAGCTGCTCCGCGTCCGCAACCCATCCGCGGCTCGGGTCGAACGCGGGGTTGATCTTGCTGCCGAGCGGCGACGGATCGCGCCACACGAAGAGCATGTAGAGGTTGGTCTCGTCCCACATCGCGCTGGTGCGGACCGAATAAGTATCCTTCACCGACGTGTCGCGGTAGCTCTGGATCTCGCCGGAGCGGTCCCATTCGGACGCGTCGCCGTCGATCTTCACCTCGCCCTTCGCGGGCACGGCGAAGAAGCCTTCATTCTGGGTCTGGAACCCGACCATATTCTCCGCGGCGAAGAGCGGAAGCGCCCCCAGGACCGCGGCAATTAGTGCTGTCTGTTTCATATTGTACCTCTATCCTGTTATTTTGCGAATGTTGAAGTCTTGAGCTTCCAGAGAAGCGCCTCGTTCGCGCGCACACACGCGCCGATGTGGAACGGAGGACAGCCGAGGCAGAAGCCGCGCGCCTCAATGACGTTCCATCCCTTCTTCAGCTGCACCGACTTCGTGACTTTGGTGCGAGCGTAGGTCGGATTATCCTCCTTGAGCTGCACTGGGACGTCGATCTTCTCTCCGTTGAGCTTCCATGTGACGTACGTCATGAAATGCGAATAGAGGTCTAGGTCGACATTCGCGTCCGCGGGAGACCACACCGCCGTCGTCGCGAACCACACCTGCGAGCCGAGGCCCATCTTAATGCGCACTCCATCGACGGAGATGGGCTGCCTCTCCCACTTGAGCGAATCCTTCTTGTCCCACCAGCCGTTGATGGTCTCGCCCTTGTATTCCGCGTCGGCGCGCGGCGTATCAGCGTCGGGTCCGTACTTCCCCGCCTCGCACGCGCGGCGCACCTCCTCCTTGTTGGACGGATCGTAGGTGAAGCGCTCAAAGCCGGGTCCGCCGAACGGACCGATCGTCGCCCATGCGCGCATGACGAGTCCGTCGCCAAGCCCCGCGAACTTGCACAGGCTCCACGAGCCCGGGAAGAAGCGCGACTCTGTCGGCTCGTCGTACGTCTCGCGGCTCGCGCTGCCGTCGGTGTTCGACCACCAGAAGCGGTGGTGCCCGCCGAGGTTCGCGTCAAAGTTGACGCGCGTGCGGAAGCCGCCGGAGAACGGACGCGCCACGGGAACAGCCGAGCGCGGAATCGCCGCCTCGATCACGAAGCCCTTCTTGTCCTCGTCGAGCGCGCCGGTGATCTTCGTGCCCTTCACGAGCCCGACATGCGCGTAGCTCGCGCGTCCGCCGGCGACGGTTCTATACGTCTGGGGCTTCGCGTCAGCGCCCTTCCACTCGGGATAGAACCCGACGAGCACAGGCTTTACGCCGCCCTTGCCGTCGTCGAAGAGCCCGCACGTGAAGCGCACGTCGCCCGGACGTCCCTCCGCCGCACCGCCCGCAGGGGCGTCGGGATCGCCCTGGAAGTAGACGCTCACCGTGTCCGCCGCCTGGTCGTGGTTGAAGAGGCGCTCGGGCTGCTGCAGGACCGTCGGCACGACGGGCGTGTCCTTGCGAACGTGCCAGCGGAAGGCAAGAGCCTCGGGCGTGTAGAGGCACCGCACCTCGACCTTGTCGCCTCCGTCGGAGAACTCCACGGGGTTCGCTCCGTCCCATCCGTTCGCGCGCGGGGAGAATTCCGCGACGAGGTCCGTGCCGAGCGCCTTGCGTATCCTCAGCGCCTCGCGCGGCGGATCCGCCGTGGCGGACGCGGTGAGCACGACAGTGCGCGTCTTCTTCGCGATTGAAAGGGACTTGATGGGATTCTTCTTCATGTCCCAGCCCTCAAGCTCGTACACGAACGGCGTGTACTTTCCGGAGCCGTAGTAGATCTTGTTGTTGTCCTTGTTCGCGAACACCGAGCCGACGAAGAACTCGCCAGGCTGGACGTACACGCCGTCGCCTGCGTCGCCCGCGAAGAGCGTGTCGACGTAGATGCCGTCCTCGGTGTAGAGGAACACGCCGCTCCTGGACTGGTCGATGACAGCGAGGATTCCGTTGATCGGCTTGAACATGCGCATTCCGCCCGCGATCTGCCCGCGCACCTTCGCGCCGCCCGGAAGCTGCGTGCGCCCGACGCGCCAAACGAGGTCGTATCCGCCCTTTCCGTTGCGGCGATAGCGCGTGATCTTGTGCTGCGGACGGAAGTTGGCGGAGTAGTTGGGGCCGCCGCTCGCGTGGACATACATGTCTCCGCCGATCGTTCCGTCGGCCTGCATCCAGTCGCTGGAGAAATTGTCGGCGAGTTCGTTTCCGCCCCAGAGCGCAGTGGCCTTTCCGGAGGCGATCGCCTCGAATACGGGATCGGCGAGGACCTTCTCCCAACGCGTGAAGGTGACGTCTCCGTTGTCGGCGATGGACGGGACCGCGCGCCAGACTTCCCTCGTGCCCATTGCAATCGCGAGGTAGGAGAGGTCTTCAAGGAAGTTCTGTCCGTGGTACGTGAACGCGCCGCCGGGAGCGCCCTGCAGATCCTTCGCGCTGCCCGCGCGCACCACGCTTTTTCCGTCGTCCGCGAGTCGGAACACCGCGCCTGAAAGGACGCTGACGAAGTAGAGCCTGCCCTTCACGCGGAAGCACTTCATCTTCGCAAGACCCGACTTCGCGTCGTCCGGAACGCCCTCGAACACCGCGTCGAGCTTCCACTCTCCGGTCGCGTAGTCGACCTTGAAGCGGCTGAGCCAGTCGTTGTGTCCGGGAATGTAGACCATCTCGGGATGAGCGGGATCGACCGCGTAGCCGCAGTTCGCCTTGAGCTGGAAATTCGGATACTCTCCCATGTACGCCATCGTCTCGGCGTTCCACTCGGAGATGCGGTTGTGGCCGGCATGCTCGACGACGAGGATCCTGTCGACGCCCTGGGCGTCCTTCCAAGCCGAAAGCCTGCGCGGCGCCATCATCGACTCGGCGTCGTACGAACCCGAGACCTGCTTCGCGAGACGTCCCGCGGTGCCAGTGACCCTGCCGTTCGCGTCTGTGCGGAAAAGCTTGTTCTTCGCAGGATCCGGGAAGAAGAACCTGCCCTTCGTGTCGCGCGCGAAGTCCTCGCACTCGATTTCGGCGGGCACGTCGAACACCTTGCGGAGCCCGCCGGGAACGCCGTCCGTGATCTTCATCGCGCCGATCGCGAGACGAGCGCCGTCCGGACGATAGAGGACGTAGAGCGTATCGCCCGCGACCTTTATCGCAGTGGGCTTCTGCGCAACAGGGACCTTCGCGAGAATCTTTCCGTCCGCGCCGGTCATGACGGTGATGACGTCGGTGTGCTCCGTCTCGGACTCGCGCCACCAGTCGCCGCCCCAGCTCGCGCGGTACTTCTCGAGCGTGCCGCGCTCTACGACGTAGACGAAACTCTTGTCGCCGAACTTCGCGGACGCCATGTCCCAGACGCGTCCCTTCGGAAGATACCCGCCGCGGCGGTACGGGGCGTTGTCGGGCCCGAAGTTCTTCATGTCCGGACGGTAGATGAACCATGGCGCGCCGTCGTGGCTGCACGCCCAGACGTCCGTGCCGTCCGTCGTCGCGCATGGACCGCCGCCCGCGCCTCCCGACGGGTACGCGGCGATGAACTGCGCCTGGCCCTTGGGCTTCGCGAGGTCGAGCAGCGGACACGACCTGCCGTTCTCGAGATACTGGAAGCCGAGAACCGCCTTGCCGTCCGGCGTCGTGTCGACGTCGAGGAGCGGGGAGTTCACGGGATCGCCGAAGAACGGAAGATGCTTCTTCTCCACCTCGGGCTCGTCGATCTTCGGAAGGAACGCGCCGGGTCCGCCGACCCACCGCGCGGTGATCGCGTGCGCCTCGCCGTCCACGGGCCAGACGTGCGCCGGAGCGTAGATGCCCTTCACCGCGTATTCGCCGGGAGGACATGGCATGAAGTTCTCGTCGAGGCCGTCCCACGAGACGACGAACCTGTTCGAGACTGTGGTGTCAAACACCTCACCCGCCACAAAGGTCGAGACGATCCGCTCGGGATGCGCCTTCTCGACAACGGCGACCGAGACCTGGTAGAGTCCGCCCTTCGGCAGCTCGAACCCGACCGGCACTCCCGCGAGCGCGGCACCCGCCGCAAACGCCAGAATGGACGACAACAACTGTTTCTTCATCTTCTGCGTTCCTTTCATGGCACAATAATACCATAAATTCCCCAAGACGCGAACCCCCACCAACAGGGGGGATTTCATTCTGACTTGGCGCTCAATTCTGCAGCTGAATAGACGCGCCTCTCTCCGTCCGCGACGATCTCGACGGTGCCGCCCTGCGGCGCAAAGACCTCCGCGGCAAATGCGCCGCGCACGCGGCGGAAGCGGCGGAACTCCATTGGCTTCGTCGTCCTGAGCGAGAACTCGCCGGGGACGTCGAGCCTCACGCCCGACGCGTCGCATTCGACCGAGCAGCGACGGCCGTGGTACCAAAAGCCCTTCCACGATCCGAAGTCCGCAGGCGAGACGGCGCCAAAACGGAGCGAGTCGTCGAACTCCTCGACGGAGAAGAGCTCCTCGAGCGGAATCTGCACGAGCATCGCGCCCCAAGCGTAGTGGTCGTCGCGTCCGCCGTTCCCGGCGAAGCGGTGCGAGCGCGTCGTCACGCCCTTCGGCGGATAGTTCTCGCAGCTGCGGTGCCACGGAGTCCACTCCGCCATGAACTGCTCGCGGTTGCGACGCGCATACTCGCTGCGGACGTCGGACCACTCCGTGCCGACAAGCGAGAGGTAGACGATGTAGTTCATCGGACCCCACACGTTGCCGCGCCAGTAGTTGCCCTGCCAGTAGGAGTCGCTCTGCTTGGCGAAGTCGGAGAACGACGGATCGGACCAGCTCACGGTCGGGATGAGGTTCCCGCCCCAGAACTCCTTCGGATCGGTCAGAACCCCGCGCAGCCTCTCGGCCGTCTTCGCGTCCGCGATTCCAGTCATAAGCGGATAGAAGATCGTCGGCGTGCGGACCTTCGAGAACGCGCCGTCCCAGAACCTGTTGTTGTAGAAGCCCTGCTCGGGGTCGTAGAGGTGGTCCCTGATGCGCCCGGCGACGCGATCAGCCTCGCCGCGCAGCCACTTCGCGTCATCGTCCTTCCCGAGCCTGTCGGAGACGAGCGCCATCGAGCGGCATGCCGCGACATAGAGCGAGTTCTGTCCGACGAGGTCGAGGTTGAGCGTCCCCTTCGCGAAGTCGAACTTCACGCCGTCCGCGAGCATCGCCACGCGGTTCTGCGCGAAGCCCGCGCAGTACATCGGACTGTCGTCGTAGCCCGTCTCGTCGAGCGCGCTCGAGACGACGTGCGCGGAATAATCGCGCTCGCCGGCCTTCATGAACGTCCCGCTCTCGATGAGCCCGTCGCCGTTTCCGTCGCGATGGGCCTGCCCGTCGCCGCGGTCGGCGAACCAGAAGCGGACGAATTCCATCATCACCGGATACGTCTCCGCCGCGTACGCGTCGTCTCCGCAAAGCCTGACGAGCTTGGAATAGAGAACGGGGATGATGAGGTTGCGCTGCGGCGGCGCGCCGGCAAGTCCGCGCGAGCGGATAATGTCGAGCGTGTTCTGTAGCGACTCCTTGGCGAGCTCGGGGTTCACGCACGCGGTGAGGTACGCGTCGAAGAAGTCGTCCCACATGAAGTTCGGCGGCTTCGAGCCGTCGCCGCACCAGTCGCGGTTCACCGCAACGTAGCGGCGGCCGTTCTCGTGGTTGTACGCCGAGAAGAACCCGACCGTGCGCGACACGGCGTCCGCGCACCCTTCAGCCGCGCCGGAGCTCGCCATCATCTCGGACTCCGCCGCCTTGCGCGCCGCGGCGAAAAGCTCGTCTACGCGCGCCTTGCCGACGTCTCCGGGCGTCTGCGTAAGCGCGACGTCGATGGGCTTTCCCGCCTTCAGGGCGACCCTCGCCGCGCCGACGCTGCCGTTTCCTGCGGAGGAAAGTCCGCGGGCGGCATTTTCAACCGCGTCATCGTGCGGGCCGGACAGAAAAGCGCCGGCTCCCTGCGGAAGCGTGACGGCGACCTCGAGCGCGCCCTTCTTCGCGAAGACCGCGCCGTCCTTGAATACGGGTGCCGCGTCGAGCGAGCCGAGCGCGCCGTAGACGAACACGAGCGCGTCGATGTCGCGGTCCGTGGAGTAGCGCACGTGCAGGACGCCGTCTCGAGACGCCCATTCTACAGCGACCTTCGCGGCCTGTCCCTCGGGATAGTCCGGGACGAACGTCGCGTTCTCGCCGTAGGCCTCCCACGCGAGCATGTCGCGGATCGCCTTCGGATCGGTCGGAACAATGAACTCGGTGCGGCCGTAGGATCCGTCCGAGGCGTACGGTCCCTTGCGGAAGAGATGTCGTTCGAGCATGCGGCGGTCCTGGCGTCCCCATTCGGGAAGAAGCGGAACGAGCCGCACGCCGACGGCGTCCTTTCCGTGCGCGATGGCCGCGCCCGAGACGGCGTTCGCGTCAAGCTGTCCGACAACGGTCCTGTCGAAACTATCCGCCGTCGCCGCCCCGGCAAGGGCTGCGGCAAGCACTGTGGAAGCAAGCGAGATGAATGATGGATATTGCATGGCTATATGTCTCCGAAGTTACGGGAACATATTACCACAAATTCCTCCTAAGTCCCACCCCCACCGACAGGGGGGATGCCTTACCTTATGAGCCCGAGGCGGAGCGCGGTGGTTACGGCGGAAAGCGTATTGGGGACGTCGAGCTTCTTCATGATAAGGCGCGTGTGCGTCTTCACCGTCTCCGTGCCGACGCCGAGCTCGGCGGCGACCTCCTCGCGCGTCTTTCCGGCGGCGAAGGCCTTGAGGACCTGTATCTCGCGCGCGGAGAGGATCGTCGGCGCCTCGTCCGAAACGTCTTCGACGAACGCCTCCGGATCGGAAATGACGAGCCGCACCATGTCGACGAGCTTCTCGAGCTGGACGCTCTTCGAGACATAGCCCCTCGCGCCCGCCTCCTTCGCCTCGTCGCGCTCAGCGGAAAGCGGGGAACCTGCGAGCATGATGACCTTGACCCCCGGAAACTCGGCGTGAAGCGCGGTCAGCAGCTGGAAGCCGTCGCCCTTCGGCATGCGCACGTCCGTAAGCACGACGTCCGGCGGCTTCGCTCTGACGAGCGTCAGCGCCTCGTCGGCGTCCGCGGCGGTTCCGTAGCTTTCGAAATCCTCCTCAGAAAGCAGCATGGCCTCCATGCCGTCCCTGACGACCGGATGGTCGTCGACAAGTATGAACGTTATCATGTCTTTATTCATGTGCCCACCTTCGGCACCTTCACCACGAGGCGGGTGCCTTTCCCGATTTCAGAAGTAAGGTCTAGACTGCCGCCGAGCTGCTCTGCCCTCAGGCGCATGGAAGCGAGGCCGAGCCTGCCGACGTCGGGAACAGAATGCGCGGCGTCGAATCCGCATCCGTCGTCCTCTATCTCGAGCCTCACGTCGTTCTTCCCGAACGCAACCTTCACGCGCACGTGCTTCGCCTCGCCGTGGCGTATCGCGTTGCCCACGGCCTCCTCGAGTATCATCAGGAGAGCGCCGCTGCACCAGCGGGAATCCCCGTCCTCCTCGCCCTCGGTCTCGAACGTCACCACGTCCTTCCACTGCGGGAAGCGCTTCGCGGCGTAGGTGAAGAGGCCCATGAGCGAGCCGGACGCCTCGTGCTCGTTGTGAAGCCCCCAGAGGATGTGCCTGAGCGAAGACTGCGTCTGCGTGACGGCCTGGCGCGCGAAGGCGAACTGCGCGAGAGCCTTCGCCTCGTCGTGGCGGCCCATGTAGTTGATCCCGGCCTTGAGGCGGCACATCGTGCCGGCGAGAAGCTGCTGCATGTCGTCGTGGAGGTCGTAGGAGAGCCTCATGCGCTCGCGCGCCACGGCGTCCGCCTCGACGGCCTCGCGCATCCTCGCGGACGTCTCCCGCACGAGCGCCGCTGTGCGGCGCCGAAGGACGACGCGCAGCACGACGGCATAGGCGATGAACAGGACGAGCGCGGCCAGCATGCAGATGAAGGCGACAAGCCTGCTGTCGTCGTCCCAGAAAGGCGCAGGCGTCAGCTCCTCGAACACGGCGAAGTCGATTATCTTGATCGGCTGGTCTCCGCGCGGCTCGCCTGATGCGCGGACGTATGCGCCGACGTTCGGACCCTTCACGCCCTTCCTGTAGGTGAGGCGCTGTATCTCGCCGTCCGGACGCTGCACGTAGACGATGCGGTGGGTGAAGTCGTCGCTTATGACGACACCCTCCACCGACTGGGTGGGAGCGAACTCGTCCTCGCCACGCGCCGTCGCGCAAGCAAAGGCGGCGAACGCCGCAAGGACGAGTGTCGCGACATGCCTCACGCCAGCTCTTCCTCCAGAAGTTTCCGCGCTGAGCCCGGTCCGGCGAGAAGGCGCGCGTAGTAGCCCTCTATCTTCTCCGCAAGCGGAGTCTTAGTGAGGTCGAGTCCGAAGATCGTCTCGTTCGCGAGTATCTCGCGGATCTTCCCGTCCTTCACCTTCGCCATAAGCTCGTCCTTCAGCGGATCGGGCGAGACCTCCATCGGCTTGCCGTCGTCGAAGGTTCCGTTGAGGTAGCGCAGCCACCCAGCGATCGCGAGCGGAATCGCCGTGAGCGAGCCGAGGTCGCGTCCCTCGCGGATGTAGCTCTTGATCGTCTCGCCGAAGCGGATGCCGACCTTCTGCGACGTGTCGGTCGCGATGCGGCGCGGGTCGTCCGGCATGAACGGATTGGGCAGGCGCTCGTTTACGACCTCGTCGATGAACGCCTTGGGGGAGAGAATCTTCGGATCGACCACGACCGGGAGCCCCTCGACGTAGCCGAGGCGCTTCACGAGCTTCACGATGTCCGCGTCCTTCATCTCCTCACAGATGAGCGTGTAGCCGAGGAGGCATCCGTACATCGACATCGCGGTGTGGAGCGGATTCAGGCACGTCGTCACCTTCATCTTCTCGCACATGTTAACCGTGTCGCGGTCGCAGAAGTATACGCCGGCCTTCTCCAGCGGGGGACGTCCGTTCGGGAACTTGTCCTCCACGACGAGGTACTGCGGCTTCTCCGCGTTGACGAACGCGGCGATGAACGTCTTCTTCTCCGTGACGATCGGCGCCATTCCCTCGATCCCCGCGTCGGAGAGGGACTTCTCGACCATCGGATGCGGACGAGGCGTGATCTTGTCGATCATGGACCACGGGAACGCGATCTTCGACTCGTCCTTCAGGTAGTCGATGAACGCCGCGGGCGCGAAGCCGTTGGCGACCCACGCGGACGCAACCTCTAGGACTGCGGCCATCAGCTTCTCGCCGTTGTGCGAGCAGTTGTCCATCGAGACGACGGCCATCGGAAGCGCCCCCGCGCCGAAGCGCTCGAGGAGAAGCGCGGCGACGATGGACATCGCGTGGCGCGCCTTCGAGGGGCCCTCCTTCATGTCCGCCTCCACGACCGGCATGAGCGAGCCGTCCGTGCGGCGCAGCTGGTAGCCCTTCTCGGTGATCGTGAAGGACAGCATCTTGAGCGACGGCGCGCGGAAGATATCCTTCAGGTGCGCGGCGGACTTCTCGTCCGCGAAGTTCGCCTTCACTCCCTCCGCGACGCCTGCGAGCACCTCGCGCGTCGTCGTCCCGTCTGGATTGAGCAACACGTTGAGAGTGAGGTTGTCGTGCGCGTCGTAGATCTTCTCGATGACCTCGTAGTCGAACGTGTCGCACGCGATGATGCCGGTCTTAGCGAGACCGGCGTCGAGAAGGCGCTGGTTAAGCGAGCCGATGAAGCCGCGGAAAATGTTGCCCGCGCCGAAGTGGACCCACTCCGGGGCCTTCGCGGTCTCGGCGCGCATGGCGGCGATGTCGAACTTCGGAAGCGCGACTCCGGCCGCCGTCCAGGCGTCCTTCTCGCGGATGATTGAATCAAGGTTGAGCTTCATGTGTTTGCTTCTGTATCAGACGGCTCTCGCCGTCGCTGGTTGAAATTATAGCATAACTAAGCGCGCGATTCCATCGCGAGAACGAAATCGCACGCTTTCCGCGGCGCGGCGGATGCGCCGCGCGGCGCTTACTTCGCCGCGTCGTAGTGGCGCGCGATCGCCTCGTAGCCCTCGATCATCGCGGCCGGGAGCTTGCCGTAGAGCCTGTAGTAGTCGCATACGACCGGCAGGCAGCGGGTCTTCCACTTCGCGATCGTGTTGAGCGCGATCGACTTGAGCTGGTGGTGGGCGAACGGATTCGCAAAGCGCTCGAGGACGCTCTCGGCGTACTCCTTCTTCTCGGCGTCCGGAAGGTCCACCGTCGGGAATATCTCCTCGAAGATCACCTGGCGGACGAACTTGTTGAACTCGGGGTCGGCGATGCACTGCGCGACCTCCGTGAAGCCCTTTTCGAGTCCGCGGTACACCATCGTCGTGTGCGTCGCGTTGAGGAAGCGCACCTTGCGCGTCCGGTAGGGCTGCATGTCGGGCGTGTAGACGACGTTGACGCCGGCGGCCTTGAGCGGAAGCTCCTTCTCGAGGTCGAAGCCCGCGGGCGTCTCGACGACGAAGAAGTGGAACGGCTCGCCGCAGACGAGCACCTCGTCCTTCTCTCCGAGCTGCTCGGCGTAGCGCGCGGCGGACTCCGGATCGGGCCTTCCGGCGACGATGCGGTCGACGAGCGTCGAGCAGAACACGCACTCGTTCATGATGTACTCGGCGAGGGCGGGATCCGGCTCGTCCGCAAGATGCTTGAGGACGCACGCCTTGAGGTTGTCGCCGTTGTGCTCGATGAGCTCGCACGGAATGAAGACGAGTCCCGGCAGCTTCGCCGCAAAGCGGGCCCTGAGGAGACGCAGCACCTTCGCGGGGAAGGTGTCCTGTCCCTTAACGTACTGGATCCCCGCCTCCGTCGTGTTGGAGACGACGAAGCGGAGCGACGGAATCGCCGCGTACTTCTCGACGTTCGCGGCGACGTCGACTCCGGCAACGGACGAGATCTCCTCGATCTCCTCGACCGTCTTCCCGCCGATGATGCCCCTAAGGCACGTGTGGTACTTGCCGCCGCGGTCGTTGAGTATCTTCGACGGAACGGAAAGCTCGTCGCCGATGGGCTGGATTATCTGGACCTTGCCGTCAAAGCCGGCCTTGTCGTTCATCTTCTGGACCATCCAGTCGATGAAGCACCTGAGGAAGTTGCCCTCCCCGAACTGCAGTATCTTCGTTTCCATTGTTTCTTTCCTTTGTGTTGAAATCAAGCGGTCTTCCGCATACAAGTTACGCGAATATTCTACCACCTCGCACCCCTGATAGGATATAACAAAGACTAATCAATAAATAGCACTATTCAATCAGATGGTCCAGTGCACAAGCCGTCGCGGAGCGACGGCTCCCCTAATGGGCCACTTTCTCGTCCACAACTCGCGCCTAAAGGGGGTCCGTCGCTCCGCGACGGACCAGAAAATAAAACCGGCCGGCCGGCTTAAAAAAAACGCCGGTCAGCCGGAGGGGAGCTGACTAGTTGAAGAACCTCGCCTCGCTTCGATCGGCACGCAGTTGGCTGCTTGGCCGCGCGGGCTTGTCCTTCTGACACAGGGGTTTCAGGCGCTTTTCTTCTGCCTTCTATCCCCTATCTGCTAAATATTGTACCAAATTTTTCTCCGCAGTGGAATAACCCATTAGGGTGATGCCGCGCCGACGCGGCGAGACGCCGCATCTCCTTGGTGGTAACGAAGCGCGATCAGTCCCGCGTGACGTCGACATCATCACCGTCGCCACCGTACGGAGGAGGCGAAACGCGCGCGCGGTAGTCGCTGTAGTCCCAGCTAGACTCCATAAGCGCAAGCTGGTATTCGCGGTACCCCTCGGTCCAGATCATGTAGGCGATAAGGATGCGCACGAAGCCCCATCCGCCGCCGGAGAACATCGCCTGCAGCCCGGAAAGCCCCAGCAGAATCGCAAAGACGCGTCCGACCCACATGGCGACGAGCGTAGCCTTCGGACGCGACATGAACGCCCTGAGGACACTGCGGAATATCCTCCCGCCGTCGAGCGGAAAGCCAGGCAGCAGATTGAAACCGCCAAGCATAAGGTTCAGCCACGCAAGATACAGCAGAGAGAAGAACAGCCACTTGTTCTCTATAGGAAGAAACATGCAAGCCGCAAATCCGATCCCCGAAAGAACAAAGGAGACAAGCGGACCCGCAACCGCGGTCAACAGCTCCTGCCATGCCTTGCGCGGCAGCGCAATGAGCGAGGCACAGCCGCCAAGGAGCGAAATCGTGATGTCCCGCGTCTGATATCCAAACGCCCTCGCGGTCAAGGAGTGGCCGAATTCATGCGCAATCACGGACAAAGCAAGAATGATGGCCTGCGTCATGCCCTCCTGGAAAGACCCAGCGGAAGTGACGAAGATCAGAAGAAGAAACGCAAACGAGATGTCGACATAGATCGGAATCCCGAAAAGCTCACAAAGGTGAAATTTGTTACGAAACATCAGCATTGCGGGACAACTTTCCTTTCGGAGGCTTAACTTCAAAAGGGATGGTGGAGAAGAAGAGATTCGAACTCTCGACCCCCACGTTGCGAACGTGATGCTCTACCAACTGAGCTACTTCCCCATCCGTGGAAAACGAAAGATAGTATATCATATCCTGAATCGGCGCG
>JAEEGG010008186.1_pt1 | contig 23809 bp, 23 predicted proteins | sample 9134161 | NCBI WGS metagenome assembly JAEEGG01 (sample SAMN16246543, study PRJNA631951) | gut metagenome | biome: gut microbiome; feature: rumen; material: CR-attached | host: Bos | place: Iran: Karaj | collected 2018-10
CATGCGAAATTTCATACTCTTAATTGTTCTGGAATGTTTTTTTTCTCAGAGATTTTATTATTTCTCATCGTATGTTGAATCATACATCCTGTAATCCAAACTTTTTTTTGAAGTTGGGATTTCTTTTAGTTTTCATGTAACCTTATCTTCTGATTTTTGACGAACTGAACAAGTATCAAAAATTATAATATCTGCCTCATCTATTGTTTCTACAGGAGAAAATCCGCAGTTTTTTAAAACTGATGTTATTCTTGCAGAATCAGAATAGTTCATCTGACACCCTAAAGTTATTATGTGAAATTTCATATTTTCTGTAGATAATAAACTGTAAAGTATCTTATTTATTTGCTTTTTGATTTCAATTCTGTTAATTTCCTTGATTTTGATTATAAAATTATCATATTGAGAGAGTACTTAATAAGTAATAATAAATGGCTACGTTATTATATATTCTTGATTATTATCTTCCTCATAAATGAGGTGTAGAAACGGTTTTTGAACAAATCATTAGTCGTTCACTAAAAGAATGATACAAAGTTATCGTTCTTACTTCTTGGTATGATAAAAAACTAAAGAAAGAAGAAACTAATGATAATCTTACAATTCTTAGAGCTTGATGATCAAGAAAGTCTTTCATATGGCACTGATTTTTTGAAGGAAGAAAAATAATAAAAGACAATCCTGATATTATTGGTATTCATACTAGTACTTATTGATGAGCTATTCCTGCTAGTCTATTATGAAAATTCTATCATAAAAAAGTACTTTTAACAGTTCATGAGATATTTTGAAAATTATGGAACCGTTATAAATCATGGTATTCATCATGGATTTATCGCTTATTTGAATGGTTTATTTTTCAGCTTCCATTTGATTTTTATCATTGTGTTTCTTTCTATACTTTAAACTCTCTTAGAGTATATTATTGAATTCCAGATAAAAAACTTTTTCTTGCCCACAACTGAGTTGATTATAATTTTTGGGACAAGAAAAAAATAACAAAAGAAGAATCTAAAACAATTAGAGAAAGATTTTGATTAGATAGGAAATGGAACCTTTTATATTTCTGACATACAGGTATTTCTAAAGGAATTGATTTACTTATCAATTCAGTACCTGAACTTTTAAATCAAGAAAAAGAACTTCAACTTATTTTTAATTTTATTCCTGCGAATAGAGATTCTTATATCAAGGAAGAATTACAGAATATACTTCATAAACTTCCAGTTAAAGAAAGATGAAGAGTAAAAATATGGAATTGATTGAGTAAAGAAGAATTAAGAGCACTTGTTGCTAATGTTGATTGAGTAATAGCACCTTCACTTTCTGAAGGATTTTGATCTGTTCATACTGAAACATTAGCTATTTGAACACCTCTAATCACTACTTATGTTGCTTCTCTACCTGAAGTTGTTTGATGAGATGCAATATTTTTTGCACCTGAGAATAAAGAAGATTTATGTAAAGCTGTTCATAAATTAAAAACTTGAGATTATAAAAAATTAGAAGAAAAGCATTTCAGTTGGGATGAACAATATGCTAAACTTCTAGAATGGTATAAAACACTATCCTAGAGAACTTGATTTTCTTGGATAGTTTTCTATATTTTTTGTGTTTTAAATTAAGGTTATAATTGTGTTTAAAGCTAGAGAAAGATTACAATGAAAGGATGTAAGATTCCTTACAAAAAAAAGACAAGTTTTCTCTCAATGATTGTTAACTATTTTTTATGTTGAGCAATATCCTAATCGTAAGTTCCATCAATTTTCTTTTCATGTACCAATCCTTGTTTCTAAAAGGGCTGTTGTTAGGCACAAAGTAAAAAGACTTTTAATCAATTCTCTTGAAAAGCAACTGCCTTCATTAGATTTTTGATGAAAATATTATAAGTGTTATATTACTTTACATAAGATGAAGCTCCAACAACTTCTTGAAATCTTAGCTAAAAAAGATAGTAATCTGTTGATTAGTTATCTTGAAAACGAAAACACAAAAGCCTTTACCTCTTTTTGCCAGTTTTTATGAAAAAGACACTAACAGAAACTAAAGTTAAAGAAACAAAAAAAATTGAATGAATTTCTGAAAAAGAACCTGTAGCAAAGTCGGTTCTAGTAAATCTTACAACAAAATCAGCACTAAAGTTTTGGCTTATAGGTCTTGTTTTTGTTTTCCTTTGATATCTCTTTTTCGAAACACTTGATGTATTATATATGATTTTAACAGCTCTTATCATCTCAGTTTCTATGGATGGTGTTGTTTGACTTTTTGAAAAATGGGTTAAACATAGATGATTAGCTATTGCTGTTTCTTATATTCTTCTAATTATCTTTATCATATCGTGAGTTGTACTCATTGTCCCTTTTCTTATATCTCAAATAACCTATCTAATTGAATGGATATCAAATATTATTTGAAATCTAAAATCTTTCATTATTGATAATTCACGACCTGATGCCATTTCTCAAATTGCTTGGCTCCCTAGTTTTGTACAAGAATATTTCACAGAGCATCGATCAGAATTAAATATTAACTGAAATGAAATTCAATCTGCTTTATTAGCTAGTTTAAATACTCTTCTTGATAGTTCTGTTAATTATCTTACTTCATTTTCATCTTGATTATTATCTTTTATAGGAAGTTTCTTCTCTGTACTCTGAGAATTAGTAATAATATTTACTCTAGCAGTTTTCTTCTCAATTGAGAAAGATTATATAATTAAATTAGTTACTAAATGTTTTTCTAAAGCTAGAAGAGCTTTAGCTCAGAAAAAAATTGAACGCATTTACACGCAACTTTCAGCTTGGTTAAAAGCAAGACTATTACTTTCAATTATTCTAGCTACTATCTTTTGAATCTGTTTATGGGTTCTTAATCTTTGTTGAATAAAAATCCCTAGTGTATTCACATTATCAGTTATTACATGACTTCTAGATGTTATCCCTTATATTTGACCATGTATTGCTGCTGTTCCTATTGTATTGTTAGCATTCATTCATAACTGATTCTGGGCAATGATATTAGTATGACTTATCTTCCTCCTTATACAATGGATTGAAAACTATATTATTGTTCCTGTTCTTATGTGAAAACAACTTTGAGTGAACTCCGTTCTTATTTTGGTTTGTGCTTTATTAGGTGCTGTTATATTAGGTTTTTGGGGAATTGTTTTATCTGTTCCTTTAGCTGTTATTCTTGGACTCTTTATAGACGATAAAAGTAATGAATAATATTGAGAAATATATTAGAGAAAGACTTCTTGCATTAAAGGATGAAAAGAATCAGGTTTTTGTAGCTAAATTAATACCTAATATTCCATCGGAAACTATTCTATGAATTAAGACCCCTATATTAAGGAATCTTGCAAATGAATTAATAAAAGATCAAAATAACTTTAAATTCTTAAATATACTGCCACATTATTACTTAGAAGAAAATAGTCTTCATTGATTTTTTATTGAAAAAATTAAAGACTTTGATGTTGCCATGAAATTAACTGAAGAGTTCCTTCCTTATATTGATAATCGAGCAACCTGTGATTTATTTTCTCCTAAAGTTTTTAAAAAGCATCCAGAAGAAGTGTATAAAAAGATAAAAATATGGATTAAATCTAAAAAGACCTACACGGTAAGATATGCTATAGGACTTTTATTATCAAACTTTCTTGATAAAGAATTTAAAGAAGAAATGTTAGAGTTGGTTGCTTGAGTTAAAAGTGAAGAGTATTATATAGGAATGATGCAAGCTTGGTATTTTGCTACCGCTCTAGCTAAACAAGAAAGACCTACCTTTACATTATTAAAACAAAAGAAATTATCTCAATTTGTTCAGAATAAGAGCATTCAAAAAGCTAGAGAGTCTAGAAGAATTTCTGAAAAATTAAAGGAAGAATTAAAAGCATATAAAATTTAATCATATTTTCTTTTGACATACGATTAAAAATTCTTATTAACTATATTGTTATACTATTACGAATCATAAATAATGTCAGATTTAAAAAGTTTTTTAAAGACTACTCCCCTCTATATTAAACTTTTAGCAAATAACGGTATTTATACTGTTAGAGATTTTTTCAATTATTTTCCTAGAGCTTATGAAAATAGAGCTAGTATAAAACCTCTAAATCAGTTAGTATTCGATGAAAAATGAGTTACTTCTACTAAAGGGAAAATCCTTTCTAAAAAAGTATTTGTCAGAAACTGAAAAAGAATTTATGATATTAGTTTTGAAGATGAATTAGGGAATCTTTGAAGTATTTCTATCTTTAATTCATGATATCTTGCTAGCAAGCTTATAGAATGATGCTGGTATATTATAGTATGAAAACCTACCTTTAAATATAATAAAATAATTTTCTCTCATCCTGATATTGTTCCTAGTTGAGATAGTTGAGAAATTGAAGAATTTTATAACACATGAAGAATATTCCCTATCTATTCAGAAATGAATGGAATCAAACCATGATGGTTTGCTAAGAAAACTTGGGAGCATCTTAACGATATTCCTGAATATTTTTCTGAATATTTACCAGAAGAATTCCTTAAAGAATTCAAACTTCTTGATGTTCAAAAAACTATTCAAAATATTCACTACCCTAATAATGAAAGTTTAAAACAACAAGCTATTCATAGGGTATTTTTTGATAGATTATTAAGGATTCAGATTTTTTCACTTATGAATAAGCTTAGTTATCAATCTAATAATAAAGTTATCTCAACAGACCAACAACGAGAGATTTTGAAAGAAATGCTTCAACATATCCCTTTTGAACTTACTCATGCTCAGAAGAAAGTTGTAAAACAAATCATTGATGATTTTCATAGTTGAAAACCAATGATTAGACTTTTACAATGAGATGTTGGTAGCTGAAAAACAATTGTAGCTACTCTTGCTGCATTTTATTTAAAGAAAGTATTGTGAGGTCAAACTGTTTTCTTAGCTCCACTAGAAGTTTTAGCTCAACAACATTATCAAAGTGTAGCTAGATTATTACTACCATTATGAATGAGAGTTGAATTATTAACAGGTTCTCTTACTAAATGACAAAAAGATAAAATAAAATCTGATTTGAAACAATGAAAAATTGATGTTATTATATGAACTCATGCATTACTCCAAGAATGAATAGATTTTCATAATCTACAATATGTTATTATTGACGAGCAACATAAATTCTGAGTAAAACAAAGAGCTTTCTTTAAGAAATTTTGATCTCCTCATATTTTACAAATGAGTGCAACTCCTATTCCTAGATCTATGGCTATTGCATTCTTCTGAGAATTTGATGTAAGTATTATTGATGAATTGCCAAAAGGAAGACTCCCTATTAAAACTAAGATTATTTCTACTAGTGAGACTACTAAACTAAAACCTTGGATATTAGATAAAATTAATAAGTGACAAAAGATATTTATTGTTACTCCTTTAATTGAAGAAAGTGAAACACTTGACGAGGTTCAATCAGTTACTGCTGAGTATGAAAATATGATAGCACTATATCCTGAATTAAAATGAAAAATATGATTACTTCATTGAAAAATGAAACCTAAAGAGAAAGATGAAGTTATGAAGAATTTCAAGAATGGTAAATATGTTATGCTTGTATCTACAACAGTAATTGAAGTATGAGTAGATGTTCCAGAAGCTACTGTTATGATTATTAGAAATTCTGAGAGATTCTGACTAGCCCAATTACACCAATTAAGATGAAGAATATGAAGATCCGATATTCAATCATATTGTTTTTTGGAAACTCCTAAAAAAAGTTGAGATAGTTATGAAAGATTAAAGGCTATGGAGCAAACTACTGATGGATTTAAATTAGCTGAGCTCGATCTTCAAAATCGTTGATCATGAGAAATACTTGGTACTATGCAATCATGAATGAGTGATATTCCTATCGATATTCTTTCTGATATGAAATTTCTTGAAACAGTACAACAATGAGCTATGTGGCTATTAAAAAAATATCCTAATTTAGATTGACTTCCATGATTACAAAAATTTCTTAATGAAAAAATTGGTGATATATTAGCATAATTTTTTAATTTAAAAGAAAGGGGCAACTAGGAAATAACTAGCTACCCCGTAATTGATGTTAACAGTAAGAACGTTAAATTGCGACCTTCATCGATAATGTCTCTGGATACAGGTTCACTATCTCTGCGAACTTCGTTCGATACTCCTCAGGCAACTTGCCGGTCTCCAGGAGCTCGTTGAGAATCGGACGATCTTCACTTGGGACGTATCCCTCCTGCTTGATGCGCTCGAGCAGAATCTTGAGACAATGCTCAACAAAGCCTGCATAACCTCCATAATCTGCGTAGAGGACGTCGAGTTGTTCATTACTGTTCTTCCCCGCTTTCTTCTCTCCAGAGGAAGTTTGGAGCTTGCTCAGGATATTCTTCCAGAATTCCTTGTGCTCTTTAAGAATTTTACACATAATTTATTTAAGTATTTGTTTTTACTCCTAGTATATAGGAGCTTCAACTCTGTTTATATAAATTTTTTTCATTATGTCAAACAAAAAATCAATAATTTTTATTTTTTTGTCGTTAAAAAAAATCACTCAATGTATTTTTAGTTCGATTTTTTGACTTTTTAAAAATTTTGCATATACTTCAATGGATGAGTTATTTTATATCTCTTAGAAAAACAAAAATGCCTACTGATGAACAAAATCAAAATCCTATTCAAGGTAATCCTCAAGCAGGAATAGCTTGATGAGGAGCTGCTCCACAAGCAGAACAAGTATTTACTCAACCTGCTGCAGCTCAACCTGCTCCTGCACCAGAAGCAGTTCCACAAACTGTACCTATGCAAGAAGTTGGGGCTCAACCTGCTGCACCACAAGCTGCTCCTATTCCAGCTCCTGCACCTGTACCTCCACAACCAGCTGCAGCTCAACCTGCTGCACCTGCAGATCAATGAGGATTCTTTTGAGGACTTAAAAATGCGTTTAGCTTTTGAAAAAAACCAGATGCTCCTGCTGCTCCAGCTGATGGACAACCTGCTGCAGCGCAACCTGCCGCACCTGCTCAGCCTGCTGCAATGCAACAAGCAACATCTACTGTTACTGATACTGTAGAAAAAGGAGGGAACTTCTTCTCAAAGTTAGTAAATTCAACTCAAAATCTTTTAAATAAGACTGAGAATTTTGCTACAACAACAGCTCAAAAGACATTAAATGTAACACAAACTATTAAAGATGTTCCTGGTAAGGTTGTAGAAAAGACTACAGGAATCGTAGATAAAGGAATTAATATTGCTAACCAAGTTAAAGATACTGCTCAATCAACAGTACAAACTGGTGTAAATTTCGGAACAAGTGTTACTAGTTCTGTTACACAAGGTGCTCAATGAGCCACATCTAATCCACTTGAAGCTGTAACTAATATCGGATCCAATCTTGTTAACAATACTGTTCAATTAGGACAAAATCTTGGACAACAAGCAACTGAACTTTGAACAAGTGCTGTTAATGATGTAAAAGACACTGCTACAGGAGTAGTTGGTGACGTTAAAGATATGGGTACTGATATGGTTGGTAATGTACAAGCTGTTGGTACTGATGTAATTGGTGGAGCCGTTGCTGCTGGAACAGATATGGTTAACGATGTTAAACAATCATGAACTGATATGGTTAGTGATGTTAAAGATATGGGTACTGGAGTTGTTAGTGGTGTAACAGCTACAGGAACTAATCTTGTAAGTGATGTTAAAGATGGATGATCAAATATTGTTAGTACTGCTACAGAAATGGGATCTAACGTAGTTAGTGGTGCTGTTTCAACAGGTCAAGGACTTGTTAACGGAGCTACAACTGCTGGACAAAATGCAGTTGCTGATTTTAAGAATGCAGGACAACAAGTTGCTATCGATGATCAAAATAATATTAGTGCTGTTCCTACAAATACATTTGGAGAAATTAAGCAAACAGGTGCTAATATAATTGATAAAACTAAAGAATTTGGACAAAATATCGTTGATAAAACAAAGGATATCGTTCAAAATCCGGTTGAATACATTGATAATGTAGCTGGTAAAGGTGTTCAACAACCTCAACAACCAGTTCCTGAAACTGAAAATACTACAAATCTAGATAATTTGCAAAAAGCAGCATAATCTAGTTTTCTAAGAGTTCAAACCACCTTGCTTCTTTACGTTGAATTTCCTTTGTAATTTCACCAAGATGTTCGGAAAGTAAGGTAATATCATCATAGGCTAAATCCTTATTATTGAAAAGCTGAGTTATCTCAGCTTTTTCTTTTTCTAAAGCTTCAAGATCTTTTACTAGTTGATCTAATTCCATTTGTAACTCATATGGTAATTTTCTTAAAGGAATATCATCTTCTTGTGGAACAGCTATTTCTTTTTTCTTATTCTGAATTTGAGTCTTTGATTTTTTAGATTCTTCTTCGTTATGCCATTCAGAATAAGTTCACCAATAATCTGTTATTTTTCCTTCTCCTTCAAAGATAAAGAGATGATCTACTAATCTATCCATAAAAGATCTATCATGGGAAACGATGATTAGACATCACTGATATTGAAGTAAAAAGTCTTCTAATATACTTATTGTAATAAGATCTAGATCATTTGTTGGTTCGTCTAATATTAGAAAATTAGGATTTCCCATTAAAACACAAACTAGTGCTAATCTTCTTTTTTCTCATCAACTTAAACGAGCAGCAGGTTGATATCGTTGATGAGTAGGAAAGAGAAACATTTCTAAGAGTTTTTCTGCTGATATTTTTTCTCAATTTGCTAGTGTTATGAATCATGCAATATCTTTTACAATATCTACTACTCTCTTATTCTGTGGAAAAGTTACTTCATTCTGCTCATATTCTCAAAACACTACAGTTTTTCATACTTCTATCCTTCATTCATCAGGTTGAAGTTTCCCTGTTATCATTGATATAAAGCTACTTTTACCTACTCAATTTCTTCATACCAATCAAACACGTTCTCAGAATTTAAAATCATGTGAAAAGTCCTTTAATATTATCTTATCTCAGAATTTCTTTTTCAAATGTCTTACTTGTAAAATTTTAGTTCATAATCTTCTTTTTTGGAGAGGAATTTCTAATTCTGGTTTCTCAGATTCATAAAGTGCCTTTTGTGAATCATATTTTTCTTCTATTTTATAGAATTCTTTTTCTCTAAAATGCTGTTTAGTAGCTCTTGCTCTGGGAGCTTTACGAATCCATGCAAGTTCTCTCTTTAATAATTGACGTAATTTTTCTTGCTCTATTTGTTCACTTTGATGACGTTCAGCCTGCTTCTCAAGAAATTCTTCATATTTTGCTGGATATCTATAGAGTTTTCATCTTTCTAGCTCATAAATCTCATCACATACACTTTCTAAGAAATATCTATCGTGAGTCACCATAAATAAGGTTATGTTCTCTGTTTTTAGATAATTTTCTAACCATTCAATCATTTGAACATCTAGATGATTTGTTGGTTCATCTAAGACTAACATTTCTGGTTCATCTATAAGAGTCTTTGCTAATGCTACTCTCTTTTTTTCTCATCACGAAAGTGTTTTTATTTGTTGATGGAGAAGTTCTTGAAGCTGTAATCTTGCAAGAATAGTATCTACTTTTGCTTGATAAGACCAAATATCGTTTTCATCTAAGATTGGGATGAGTTCTGTTAGTTTATCTGCATCAGAGCTGTACATTAGTTCCTCATATTGTTTAATAAGTCCTGCTGATTTATGATCTGTTTCGAAAACTTCTTCTGCTACAGTTTTTTCTTGATTAATATTGAAATCTTGTGAGAGATACCCTATTTTTATTCCTTTTCTCCATTCAACAGAACCTTCTGTTACATCTAAGTTTCCCATCATTAGTTTTATTAATGTTGTTTTTCATCAACCATTTTTAGCAACAAGAGCAATCTTTTTTCCTTTTTCTATACCAAAAGTAATATGATCAACAATTGGCGTTGCCACATATGTTTTAGTAAGGTCCTCTGCTCTAAAATATCGCATACATATGAAGGGAATAAATGTTTAATGAACTATAGCGATTCTCAAAACGAATACCAAATAAAATATACTAATATCATAAATATTGAAAAGAATCATTAAATAACTATATTATGCTTAGTTTTAACCTAAGAAAATATTATGAAACTATCTGTAGCTCCAGCACAAAGATTTGCTAAAATGAGAGCTCATACTGCTACTCATCTTTTGCATGCAGAACTTGCTAGGATATTCCCTGATACTAAACAAGCTTGATCTCTTGTGGATTCTGATCTTTTGAGATTTGATTTTTATGCTGATAGATTACTTACACAAGAAGAAATAGCTAAAATTGAAAAAAGAGTTAATCAAATAATCTATATGTCTTGTGATGTAAAAATTGAAGAAATGAAGATTGAAGATGCTTGAAAACTAGGAGCTAAGATGTTTTTTGAGGAAAAATATTGAGACGTTGTGCGTGTAGTACAAGTTTTCAATAAGGCATTACCTGAAGAAATGAAGGTAGATGATAATGAAGAATATTTTTCATCTCGTTGAGAAAAGCTTTCTATTGAACTTTGTTGAGGAACTCACGTCTGCAATACTAAAGATATTGGAGCTTTCACTATTGTTTCACAAGAAGCTGTTGCCTCATGAATTAAGAGAATTACTGCCCTTACAGGACCAAGAGTTATAGAAAAGATTAATGATTATTCATGACTTCTATCTAATCTTATGAGTCTTCTTGAAGTTAAATCATATTCTCAATTACCAGAGAAAACACAAAAGATACTTAAAGATTATTGAGAACTTAAGGCTCAAGTAGAATCATTAGAAACTAAAGCTATCAACTCTTTCTTAGAATCTGGAGAAAAAAAGTCTAGTGAAGATTTTGATATTATTATGAAAGCACCTGTTGATATGAACTTTAAAGTTCTTTGTAATCAAGCAAAAGCAATTTTTGTTGATAAAAATGTACTTCTTGCTACAGAAAATTGAAATTTTATGCTCTTTACTAAGAACTGAAATTCTGCAAAAACGTTAGCTCAAAAATTAGGTTTAAAATGAGGAGGTAATGATCAGCAAATTCAAGGTAGAGACCCAAATGTTGTAGGTTTACTTTAATATATATTTTAGGATATGGGAGAGGTTATTACAAGGTTAAGTGATATGAATCCTAGGAAAAGACTTCAGCTTGAGAAGACTGATGATGGTTTAAAAATGCGAATTGAGTGATGAGAACATGAAGGTCCATGGGATAGAAACCATATTCAATTTTGTACTCATGCTTGATGAGGACATTCAGTTAATATGGTACATGCTACTTGGAAACTTTTCAATGTTTTGGAAGGTTCTGATAGATTTGAAACAAAGAGATTAGAAATAAACAATCAGCTTCTAGAAGTATTAAAAACATTTGATTCTGATGTTATCTTTGACTTTCCTTTAGCATGATTGGATTGAAAAAGAGAAATTAGTATCCCTTATGATAAGATTAATGAAGAAAAAAAAGCAGCATTTGATTTACTATATGAAGCTGCAAGAAAAGATAAACAAGAATATCCAGATAACTATTAATCTGGATTTTTTATTTCTTGTAATTCTATACTTTTATAATAAATACATCTTTCTGATCATTTAATATTCCCTTTAGCAGAGTCTTTAGTTCCTATTTTTTCAAGATTGAAATTTCAAATACTTGTTCTTTCTAGTTGGATTAATGCTCATCATAGATTTAATTCTTGTCCTAATCGATATCCTATACTTCTAATATAAGTTCAAGATCCTACAGAAAATCTTACCTTTAAATATGGAAATTCATATAATAGAATTTCATAATTATAAATCTTCATTGGTTTTTCTTGGATTTCCGCCTTTCCTTTTCTAGCATCTTTATAGAGTCTTCTTCAATTTTGTTTCTTTGCACTAAATGTAGGAAGAGGTAATAAAATCTCTTTATCTTCTTGATAAATAACTGAATCTAATTTAGCTTTTATAGTTTCAATACTTGGAATTGGAACTATTTTTCATTTTATTTCTAATCCATTCTCTTTTAATTCAAATCTCTCTTCTTTTTCTCGAAAACTAGCATCCCAAGTATCTGTTAATAATGAGAAATCTATTGTTGTTTCATATGATTTATCCAATCCTATTAATTCTGTAAGTTGTTTTGTCCCCTTCCCTACTCAAAGAATCATCAATCAGCTTGCCATTGGATCTAATGTTCAACTATGCCCTACTTTATCTTGAAAATGAGTTCTAATGATTTTTACAACATCAAAACTTGAGATTCAACTTGGTTTATTACAAGCAACAAGCATAATCAAGATGATTATTTATAAAACTTAGGGTATGATAGGGAATAATAAATTCATTTCAAGAAAAAAGGACTTGCAACCAAGTCCTTCTATCTAATGATCACTTCATTGGTTCATGAAGAATATTAATTCCATGGACAAATCCTATAAGATATCTCATTCCAACTATCACCAGTATCGACATCATTAAATACTTTAAGATAGAATCTGCTGGAAGTAATCCTCGTACATCCCCATAATAGAGCACAATTGATGCAAAAAAAGCTGCCGTCATCATCGGGAGGAAATGACTCTTTCCCTTAAATAACCAATAAATGCCATATCCACATGAAAGTGTTGCAAGGATGCTCATTGCTATTGTAAGTATTTTATATTCTGGGATATAATACCAGTAATAAAAGCCAATAACTACAAAAAGCATTGAGAATAACCAATACACTGAACCAATAATTTTGTCACCCATTGAATATTGGTGTCCGTTTGAACAGAAAGCCATTGATTTACATGCGTGGTAATACATTGGCAATCCAATTAACAGACTCAGAACAACTAATGGTGTTTTTATACCATTATAGAAACACCCACCTACTGCAATGACTACTGCTAGGATAAACACACCAAGGCCAATAGTTACCTTGTCAGAATCCGAGATTCCCATATCTATGAGAATCCAGGAAATGATAATTGCTAAAATAGCAAAAATACAAACTACGTAAATCATAAACTTCCTTTCTTTTATTGTTTTACATTTTATTTTTCTTATCTTACGCTTTTTATTAGTCTATTTCAAGTACCTTTTTGAAAATTGTTAAGCTATTATTCATTGCAAAATCTAGATTATCTTCATGAGCTTCTGAAGCATCAGAATCAGCTCAGTCTGAAACGGCTTTTATTATATATGTACTATCTAATAATCAATATTCACGAGCTACTGTAGCTACTGCAAATGCTTCCATTTCAGCAACATCTGCATTATATTTTTTTTGTAATGCTTCACATCTTTCCTTCTTATCTACAAATTCATCTCCTGTTGCACAAATACCATTTTCATAAAAAGAAAAATCTAATCAAGTTGTATCGATATTACATTTTGTAGGTAAATCAATTCCATTTTTAATATAATAGAGATGATCTCATCAAAAAGGAAGATATACATCATGTTGAAATATTTTATTAATGAAGAATACATCTCAAACTTTAACTTCTTGTCATTTTAGATTTCCCGCAATTCAGACGTTAATTATTTTCTTTACTCAAAATTCACTTATTAATACTGTTGTTCCTATTGCTGCTTGAACTTTTCAAATTCACGCAATAGCCAATACAACGTTATCATTTTCATAAAAAGAGATATGTTGCAATTTTTTTACAAACTTTAGATTTAACAAGTCTATTATATGTTGAGCTTCTTTATCATAAGCAGTTAATATTCAGGTTTTTTTCATTTTTTGAGACTTTTTATAAATATATACAGAATAAAGAAATACTATATTCTTTCAAATAGAAATTAGCTATTTCTTAACTTGAAAACAAAAATAAAAAACTTAATAAGAATTTAGGTAGTTCATTAGGGAAATATCTAATTATATTATCATGTTATTCTTATGCTTTTTACATTAACGCCTAGACAACTTGCATATATCAGCATTTCACTTGCTGTTATCGTAATCATTGCAACACTTTGCATGATAATTTTTCCTGATGCTATGAATAAATCTGATAAATATTTCGCATTTGAATGAGAATATAATAAATGGCTTCTTAAAATTGCCTTTTTTCTTAATTATGCTATTACTCCTTTAACAGTAAGCCTATTCTATATTATCATGACATGAATCCTTGCATTTTATGGAGAATACAGGATTTTATGAATAGGTATTTCGAGTATTGTTTCTGTTTCAATAGCATTTTGGAGTTTAAAAAGGATTACTCAAAGACCAAGGCCAAAAGAGGCATTAATACGTTTTAAAGATTATAGTTTCCCGAGTTGACATACGAGTGCTGGATTTGTATTTTTTCTTTCTTTTGCATTAGCATTAACTTGGACTTTAGATATTAAATGCTATGAATTAGCATTTCTTTTAGCTCTTCTAGGATGATGTATCATCGCTTGGAGTAGATGGTATATAAAAGTTCATTGGTTAATTGATGTTATTATTTGAGGATTCCTTGGAATTTGATGTTTCATTTTTTCTTATTTGTTATTTCTCTACTTCTGAGATGCAATTTTCAATGCAATTGAGCAAGTATTCTTTAGTTTATAAGAGAAATCATGTATGATGTTATTATTGTAGGTGCATGAGCTAGTGGGCTTTTCTTATGAACACAACTTTCTAAAGATAAAAAGGTACTTATTTTAGAAAAAAACGGAACTCCTGGAAATAAACTTTTACTCACTTGAAAATGAAGGTGTAATTTTAGTAATATAAATGTTAATAAAACACATTATTACTGAGATTCTTTGGAAAGATTAGATTGATATTTTAAAAAATTCTGATCCAAAGAAATGGTTTCTTTTTTAGAAGCTAATTGAATTGAAGTAAAAGAAGAAGATCATTGAAGGATGTTTCTAAAATCAAATAAATCTAAACAGTTGTTAGAATTTTTTCTTAAAAAAAATGAAGAAAAGAGGCATACTATCGTTGTATGAGAGACAGTATTGTGAATAAAAAAAAGTAATAGCTATATTGTAACAACAGATAAAAATTCTTACGAAACAAAAAATGTTGTTGTTACAAGTTGAGGAAAAAGTTTCCCTCAAGTTTGAGGATCTGATTTTGTTTTTCATTTTGCAAAAGAATTCTGAATAGATACTGAAAATCCTATTCCTGCTCTTTCTTGAATTATTACTAAGGAAGACTTATCAACCTTAAGTTGAAGTTCTGTAATAGCACAAGTTCAAGTTAAAGATAAGAAGTGAAGTATTCTTCATCAAGAAGAATGAATTATTCTTTTTACTCATCGATGAATCTCTTGACCACTTGTTTTTAATCTTACACTTCGTTTATGTAAAGACTATTCTATATTACAGTCTTTAACGATAAAACTCTCTATTAATAAAAAGGATATTACAAAAAGGTTATTAGGTTATCTTAAAGCTCCTAAAAACTTAAATATTTATATTTTTACACTTCATCCTCAAAAATTTAAAGATTGGGAAACTGCTAAAGTTATGTATTGATGAATTCTATTAAATGAAGTAAAAGAGAATTTTGAATTAAAAAAAGCTCCTTGAATTTATATTCTTTGAGAAGCTCTTAATATAACTTGAGAAACTTGATGATATAATCTTCAATGGTGTTGGAGTTCCGCATATCATTGTGCTAAAAACTTTAATTAATCCAATATATCGTGCACATTTCTTAGGAACTGATCATCGACATGGGTATAAATTTGTGTTGTTGTAATTGACGAGTGTCCAAGCATAGATTGAACAGATCTTATATCTGCTCATTTTTTTAAAAGCATAGTTGCAAAAGAATGTCTTAAGATATGTGGTGTTACCCTTTTTTCCAATCCAATCATAAATGCATACTTTTTTACCAAAGCTTCTACTGAGTTCCTTGACATTCTCTTTCAATATGAATTTCCTGACAAACTAATAAATAAAGGTTCAAAATCATCATCTCTTAATGAGAGATATCTATTCAATACATCTAATGCATCACGTCTAAAAAACACGGCTCTTACTTTTGATCATTTTCCTCTAATCGTATATTGTTTTTCAGAAGTGTTTATTTCATATCTATTCAATGATAATAGTTCTGAAACTCTTAATCATGATCAATAAAGGATATGTAGCATCGCTGAATCTCTCGCTTTTTGAAGAGGCGTCTTTGCATAACGCATTGGGGCATCCAAAAGTACTTGAAGTTCTTCTTCTAATAAAAAATCTACTTGCCTTTGAGGGACTTTAGAAAGTTCTAATTTCTCTGGACTAATACAGTCTATATCTGATCTTATCAAAAATTTGAAAAAAGCTCTTAATGCAATGATATGATAATTAACTGTTTTTATGGATAATCACTTTTCATTTAAAGCTTTTCTCAATTTAAGGATATCAAATGCCTTAATCTCATTAACTGGAAGATCTCATATTATTCCTATAGCTTCAGTTATCCAATGTGTATAGTTTTCTAAGGTTTTTGGACTCGAATTTTTTGTTAATTTTAAATAATCTTGAAAATAACTTAACATTTCCGACATCAAATATCTTTCTGATTCTCTTTTAATAGATTTTTCCTTTTTATTAGAAAAAGAGGTATCATTAACTAATACCTCTCTTTTATATTTTAATCATCTAGGATTTTTATAATTAGGCATTAATTATGCTTTTTGTAAAAACTCATCCAATTGAGCTTTTAGTGTTGTCCGAGTAGATATATCAATATTTTCACCTTTTTCAAGAGCATCTATCGTCTCTCTAGCCTTTCCTTGGACAAATGTTCAATACCTAATTTTATTATTATTTTTTTCTGATGCTCATTTATCTCTTAATGCTTTACCTTTTTCTTCATATGATAAAGCTTCTTGGATAATTGTTTCATTTCCATTAATTGTTCCAACAAGATCTGTTACTTCTCAAAGTGGATCTACAGAACCTGAAGGAGTCGAAAGGTTACCAGAAATTTCATCTAATTCAACAGTAAAAATATCTTTATCATCACTAAAGAAATCGTCTCCATCAATAACCACAGGTTCTTTTGGTTTAATGACATCTTCGCTATCAATTTGAGTTGTTGTAGGAGTTGTTGGAGTATCTACATCTGGTTCTTCACTAGTTCATGGATTCTCTGGTTCTTGAGTAGTTGTTGTAGTTCCCCAGTTACTAGGATTTGAAACATCTACTGGAGCTACTCCATGTTCTTGTCCTCATGAGAACATATCTGGGTATCTAATAAATGCAATTAATGCTAATACAAATACTCATAAACAAGCCGCAGCAATTGTGGCATATTTCTTTTTTTTAGGATCAGCTGTAATTCCTCATAAATTTTGCATAATATTTGATTCCATTGGATTTGTTCATGCTTGAGAAGGCATTGCATTAAGATCCAAAGTTGGAGTTTCACTTACAGGTGCTTCTGCAACTGGTTGTGTTGCTTGTTGTTCAACTTGAGGAGCAGGTTGTTCAGATAAAGAATCTAAATTAAAAGTTGCTTGTTGTTCAGAATTAATTTCTTGAACATTCGTTTTCATCGCCATAAATGGGTCAAACGCTTCTCATGATTCTTGATTATCTGTTCCTACTGCTGGTTGTGGTTGCATCATAGAATCTAAGTTCAATGTTGCAGTATTTTCTGTTGAAGCAGGAGCCTCTGCAGCTGGTTGTGTTACTTCTGGTTGATTAGCTGTTTCTTGAGGAGCTTCAGCTGTTGGAGCTGCTCACAATAAACTATCCATATCAAGAGTTGTAGCTCAAGTATTTTCAACTGGAGCTGCTTCTTGGTCAGCTGGAGTTTCTTCTTGAGTTACAGAAGATTCTGGCGTTGGTTCTTGACCAAAACCAATACTTCATAAATCAATAGTATTATCTTCTTGTGTATTAGTTGTTTCTGGGACTATGTCAGTTAATTCTTGATTTTCATTTTGAGCTATTAATTGAGAATCTACAGGTTCTGCTGGATTCTCTAGTTGATTTTCATTTACAGAAGTAATATTTTCAGGAACAGCGTTAGTATCTGAAATTGTTGGTTCTTGATTTGATTGTTCAGAGTCTTTAAAAAGATCTGTATCTGTACTTGATGTTGTTACATTTGAGTCAGGATTTGAGAACGTACTTGTTTCAACTGGAGATTCTGTCAAAGGATTATTATCTACAACAGGATTAGCTGCTGATTCTCCTTCGTGTTTTGGAACTTTTTTAATAATTTTTTTAATAACTTTCTTTGTTCCATCTGGCTGGATAACCACCTTTTTAACAACTCTTCTTTCTTCTGTTGGCATTGCCATAAATTGAAAATCTAAAATTTCACAAATCAATTATACCTACAAATCAAAATAATGCAAAAAATAGAAGACTTTTTTGTTCATTATTTTCCTATTTAAAATAAAGAAAAAACTCTACATGATAGTAGAGTTTTTACCCCTCCTTTTTCTATTTGGAGATTATTCAGCTTTTTCTTCGATCTTTTTAACAACATCTTCTAGACTTCCTTTAGATTTTGCAGTCTTTTTAGCTGGTTTTTCTTCAGCTCCTTCAGCTTTTGGTTCTAAATCTTTCATTGAAAGTCCGATTTTTCTATTCTTAGGATCGATAAGGATTAATTTAGCTTTAACGATTTGTCCTAATTTAACGATTTCATTTGGATTGTTAACAGTCTTTTGAGATAATTCGCTCAAGTGAACAAGTCCATTGATATCTTCGTATACTCTAACGAATACTCCGTAAGGAACGTATCTAACGATTTCTCCTTCGATAATGTCTCCAACTTGATATCTTTTTGGTAATTCTTCCCAAGGATCTCCTTTAAGTTGTTTACTAGATAGAGAGATTTTTCCATTTTCAAGACCAATAACTTTAACCTTCATCTTATCTCCAATCTTTCCAAGTTTATCAATATCGTTAACGTGTCCGTAAGTAATTTCAGAAATGTGAACAAGTCATTCAACAGTACCTCCGATAGTAACGAAAAGTCCGTATGAAGAAACACCTGAAACAACTCATTCAAATACTTTTCCAACTTCAAGTTCAGATAGAACTTTTTCTCTTTCTTCTTTAAGAGCTTCTCTTTCTGAAAGGATAATTCTTCTATCTTCTTCATCAATATTGATAACTCTAACCTTAATCTCTTGTCCAATTAATCCAAGAAGTTTATCAAAGATAGCATCTTGATCTCCATCTTCAACTCTAGGATAGTGGATAGGAGCCAATTGAGACAATGGGATAAATCCTTTGATACCGTGCATATCGATCAAAAGACCTCCAAGATTAGCTTCTGTTGGAACAACAGTAATAATTTCGTCTTTTTCAAATTTAGCAATAACTGACTTCCATACATCGTATTGAAGTAATCTTGTTACAGAAACGATATAATAACCATCTTCGTGTCTTACAGAAGGATTAATAATCTCAAGTTCTAGTTCTGTTGATGGATCTAGATTAAATTGAGATCTTTTTAATTCTTTAGCTTCTTTTGAAAGGATAACTCCAGTAAATGCACCGTTTTCACAGTTTACTAGTACACCATTTTCAATTTCCTTTAAAATTGTTCCTTTTACTTTTTGACCTTCTTTAATCACAGGAACTGTGAATTGGTTAGCCTTTTCGGCTGCAGCTTTTCTAGCCATTAAAATATAAAATTAAAGAAATAAAAATATTTTTTGTGCAGGATAAATTCACGTACTACACTTTAAGTCCGATTTTCTTAGAGATTTTTGTATAAGCATCAAGATCTTTACCTTTAAGATATCTTAAGAATGTTCTTCTTTTTGCAACCTTCTTTAAAAGACTTCTTTTAGCATCATAGTCTTTTGCATTAGCAGCTACATGAGCTTGTAGTGTTGCAATTTCATCAGATAAAATCCCGATTTGCATTTCTGGAGAACCTGTATCTTTATCATGTCTCTGAAATACATTTTCTTCTTTCTTTGCCATAATGTGGTAATAATTAAAAAGATAAAATACTATCGAAACAAACCAAACAGTTACGCACTCAAACCGTTCACGGAATGCTTCCACATCAACCTCAATTTATTTTTATTCTTTCGTATAAAAAATAAATGTACCAAGATTGGTGCTTTTGCATAATAAATATTTCCTATCCCAAATCAAGCAAAAAGGGAAAATAAGAAAAGCACAGGTAATAACCTGTGCCGTTAATTCAGGGTTAAATCTTAAATGGAAATCCGTTACAGATAACGTTTGAGTGCCTGCTTCGAGGACTTTCTGTCGCTCTTATTATACGGCTGTCCGTAACGTGATGACTTACCCTTACTCTTTCGCTGTGTTCCTTTACTAACAGCTTTTTCACTTGAATTGTACTTCATAATACTTTATTTTTTTATTTGTATTTGTTTATTTGTCTCTTTCGAGACATTTTTCTTATATATATTTTTATATTATTGTCAATACTTTTTGTCATTTTTTATTTTTATCTTTTATGACTTTTTTAAGATAAATTATTTTAACAACTTTTCAAGTGCATTTGCATTTAATATTGTATTAGAAATGAATTTTCACTTATGAAAATTAGCTCGATTATTAAAAATACATGGTGCATTTTTAGCTTTTTCTAATGAATCTATTTTTACAAAATTCAGTTTTATATTTTTAGATTTTGCATAATCTGATAATTCTTTTACTTCATATTCAACATAGGGGCACTCATTAGAATAATAGATTGTAAAATCTTTATCCTCTATCTCCATTTTCTTTACACTATCATTAAATTTAGGAGTATCTTTTGCATCAAACTGTAATGCAAGAAGTTCATAATCTTCAACAGCATCTACAACTTTAAATCAGAAATGTTCAAAGAATTTCTTCTCTCCAAGAAAAGGTTTTTTCTTTTTAGCTACTAAAGTACAAATTCCACTCATTTTCTTTTCTTTAGCATCATTTATTGCGTATTCTAGAAGTTCTCTTGCTATTCATTTTCATTTAAAACTTCAAGCAACCCAAAGACAATAAATGTATTCATAATTTTTACCAATAATAGGCACCCATGCAGTTTCAATAGGTTCATATTCAATAAATATTTTTCATCTATCATTAAGCTTTCTGAATACATGGCCATCTTTAAATTTATTTTTAATCCATTCTTTTTTTCTATCTACTCCACATTGATGTTTAGGATCTCAAATTGCGCAACAAATATGTTCATTGGCTATATTTTCTGGTGTTAGGTTAATATATTCGTTCATATTACAATATTTTTAATGATATAAAAGTTTTTATTTCGTCTCTTAATTTTTCTTGATTAAGAGATTATGATAAAATTACAGTAATTCAACAGATAATTGATTTTCATGCATATTTTTCTATAAATAGCAGGCGTAATTTATATTCATTTCAATAGGATGAAAAAATATCTATTAATACGACTTATATTTATATATTCCACAGTGTTGACCTGATGTATTAGCAATATCAACCTCACAATTTCTAATTCTACTTGAAATCTCGCAACTGGTAATAACCTCAATTACAATAATTCTCCGTACTATATATCGCATGATTTTTATAATATGAGTAGCAGTTGAAGTCTACACATTCTAAATAACTATAAAACCATTCAACAAACAGAAGAATATTCATGTGGATGCGCCGCTCTTCTATCAATTTTTAATTACTATTGAATAGATGGATACGATGAAATGGATATCTGTAAACATATTTGAACTAGCGAATTAACAGGTTCTTCTCCAGATTGAATCATTTCCTTTATTAATAAAATTTGATTAAATAATTTTCATCATGTTGCTGAGGATTATTTCTTTTCATCTCCAGAAGATTTTGAAGATTATCTTATTGTAAAGCTAGACTCTTGATTTGTGACTTTAGTTGACTGGTTAGATTACGGATGACATTGGCAAGCAATTATTTGATTAGATACCATGTGAACTGATGATATTTATGATGACGTCTTAATTATGGCAGATTCATTAGATGATACAGATCACAATCAAGATTGATATTATATTACACCTTTTGCTCGTTTTTTCTATATGCGAGAAGAAGCTTCTTTTACAGAAACTAAATACAAACAACCTTTCATCACAATATTTCCAAAGTAATAACTATTTTCTTATTAATTAGATATTCCGATCTCAATTTACAAAGAAATCTATCATCTCTCATTCATAAGTTTCTCAAGTTATACAAAGTGTTTCATCTCATACCATAAAATCCACATGCATCATACTTACATTCATTCCAGCTTTATCTTTTTCTTCCTTTGATAGATTATCACTTCACTTTAAATTTGTCGGAAATGATGTTCATAAAGCTAAATGACAACTAGCATTTTCATCAAATAATGTATTATAATAGATTAATCATGATTGATATATTGGAGAATGAATTGGTACGATAGCAACCTCTCATAATCTACAAGAGTTTTCATCCGATTCAATTATAGATTTCAAGATTTCATATCCTTCTTCTGCAGTAAAATCTACAACTTTTCACTCTTTAAAAGTTAAAGTAAAATTCTTAATTAGTTTTCATCCGTATTGTAATGGTAATGTCGATGATACTTTTCAATTTACTCTATACTTATGTGGCATAGAGAAAACTTCTTCTGTTGGTAGATTCGGATGGAAAAATATTCCTCTTTTATTTTTTTCTCATGCGCTTGTCCAAATATGTCACTCTGGAAGCTCTACCTCTAAATCAGTTTTTGGAGATTTATAATGTAATTTTTTAAAATTTTTCTTATTAAGATAATCAGCATGAGATTGGAGAATACTTACATGTTTTTCTCGTGCCTTTATTGGATCTTCTTGATCAATTCTCACTAAATTAAATATTTGATTCCATAATTTTTCAACGTTATTTTCTGTATTTTCATTTCAGTAAACAGTATTTGCCCATCATTTTATAGGGACTGCAGCAACTATCCAATTAGTTCAACCAGAACTAACAAATGATCTATATTCTTGAAAAGCTTTTTCTGATACTTTTTCTAATCTTTTTAAACGATTTTCATTTATCTTCTCAAATAATTTTGAATCTGTCATATATAATGAAAGTGTTGCCGCTCAATTCTTTACTTCTTCTGTATATCAATCAGCAATCCATTGAGGATATTCATCAAAAGAATCTTCTGGAGCATTTTCATACCTTATACAATCTAATTCATCACTTCACCATCTATATAGGATATGTTTAACTCAAAGTTTATATGCAATTTCTGTTAGAATTTTTACAAAATCATAGACTTCAATTGGAGCTTTAATAATAAGATTTTGGCCTTTTTGGATATTAAGTCCAAATTTCAAAATTAACTCTGCATATATTCTTTTATTTTCTTCAAAAGATCTCATTATTTTAGTTTTTGTATTTAAATTAATATTCTACAGCTATTGCATAATTATAAAGCAATTTTGATGCTCATAATCATCGCTCCTTTAAAACATATTTATATGGGACTTTTATTGTTCATTTCATAAGATATTTTTCTGTCGTTCTTCTTGTATTTGAATCATATACATAGAAAATATTTTCTTTGTCATTATATCATCGTAAAGAAACATAGTGCCAATGAAATAACGCTCTTCTTCGTGAAAACCATTTTTTCTTTGTTTGTCCATTTGCTACAAGCAAAATTATTGGGCCTCTTTTTAAATTTCCTTTCAAAAGCTCTAGTTTTTCTCCTTCATCCAATCCTTTTCCTTTCAATATTTGATATGAAAGTTGATATTTTTTTAATACTTTTTTAATTCACCATGGAGTCATTAAATATGTTGTTCTAGACCACCAGTTTGCAGAATACTCTTTCATTGGTTGAGATTCTCATTTTTTTCATTCAATAACAGCTTTAAGTGAATGATGAGCACAACTTCAAAAACGTCT